>Ga0209253_10003310_pt1 | contig 14189 bp, 16 predicted proteins | sample FrelakmetBRP12BR_FD_187145 | JGI IMG/M metagenome (GOLD analysis project Ga0209253, IMG submission 187145) | Freshwater lake sediment microbial communities from the University of Notre Dame, USA, for methane emissions studies - BRP12 BR (SPAdes)... | ecosystem: Environmental > Aquatic >...
TCCGGTCCACGGTGGCGCAACAGGTAGAGCATTCTTCGTAAGAGGCTTTCGGATTGGGGCCCATGTCCCGGGCTGAACACGCCAGCGATCCCGCACATTCTCTACTCCTCTTCCCCTCTACCTTCCGGGGACTTGATCAGGAAGTTCCGGAATTCTTCATGGTGCCGACATTGCCTTTCACCCGTCACGCGTTATTATCCCGTCGGTTTACCAGGTCAATTTCGATTCGTTTGCCACATATCCCGGACGAACTGTCCGCCGAAACCGTAGATGGCCCCGTAGTTGCCCGTATCACCATACAGCCAACTGCCCGGTTCGCCGACCCACCGGTCCACGTAGTCGAAATAGGCCGGATGACTCCATAAATCCAAGGCGCCCATCAGCCTGGCGGCCAGCGCCTGACCGACCCAGGTAAAGGAAGAACAGCAGATGCGATATGGAGCCGGCTGGCCGGTGCATTCGCCATTTCCAGCAAGATCCGGAGGGCATTCGTTACGTTCGGAATCCACGGTTCCCCATAATGGCTTTCCCTGTGGCCACCCCGAAACGGGAGCACCGTACGATTTCCATCGGTCTTCCGGAAAATTATTGATCGTGCCCGTCCTGTAAAGAGGAGGGTGCACCATCCCATTATGGTTCAACATGATCCCCGCAAACAGAATCGGCAACTTATACCCCCAGCCGAAACCGCTCCCCTCGATTCCTTTATCATTGACAAGCCACATGGGGTAGAAATCGATTCCCATTTGCGTCAGTTTTCTCGCGAACTCCACCGCCTGGCCGTTGTTGGTCAAGGCGATCAGGGCCGCGTTGGAGACTCCTGTGGAAAAATCCCTCCCGTAGGGAAATCCATTGTCGACAGGGTGCAGGGAAGCCCCCCAGTTGCCCCCGTGCGACGCATGGTCGAGGTACACCTTGGTGAAAGCGTTCCCGTATTGGTCTGGGCTGAGCGCATCCGAGATGGAACCGGGAGCTTGCAGGCCCAACAGCAGATTGGTTCTCATCTGGGATGTGCGATAGATGGTTTTGTCTCCCCTGGCGTACGCCGGCCGGAACGCGTCAGAAGGCGGCGCGCTGCTGACGACCGTCAGGACGGCGGCCGACTATATGCCTGCGTGCGTCCCTGTGGGATCGATCGTGGGCATGCCGATCGACGAAATGAGCGAGACGACGCCTTGGGAACCCTGGCGAGGGTCGATGGTGAGAGGCAAGCGGGTCGCGACGTTTAAGGAATCGACGTATTGGACATCCAAGCCGGCCCTGTAGCCCTGGGTATCGGTGCTGGCGTCCGGATCGATCAAGGAGCCGTTTCTCTGGCCGTCCCAGCCGGGCGATATGGAACTGATCGTAACGGGTCCGACCACCCACCAATCGCCCAGGTAAAATTGGCCGACTTGGCAATCGGCATCGAATGTCCAGGTGATGCCGTTTTGGGTAACGCTCCTTTGCGGGCCGATCGGCGGGGTTGGATTCGGATTGGGTTCGGTTGGATTCGCCTGGGTTTTTCCACCGTTATTGCAGGAGGAAAGGCCGGCCAAAAAGACCAGGGAAATGACAATGCTTATAATTTTCCTCATTTTCTTTCTCTCCGTCCACCATTGTGGCATGTTCCATTTTCTGTTTGACGCGGGTTGCCGCATCTCCTTCTATACCTCGAGCACGCTTTTCCTGGAGTAAAAAGCCTCCGCGTAATTCGTGGGCGACACGCACTCCATGCCCCGGAGGCGCAGCGTCGAGAAGAGGAGATCCCTCGTCAGCCAGTGCTTGCCGGCCTGTGTCCGGAACGTCGCGAGGATGCTGTCCACCTTGCGGTGACAGACGTCGGATGGCAACGGGACGAATAGATCGGGATTTCCGATATCCCCATCATATTTCGGGATCTCGTACTCCAGGATGAGATGGTTGCGGAAGGTGTTCCATGTCAACTCGGAAATCGTCCGGTGATCCTGGTGAAGGTCTCCACGGTAGTGGGTAAAAATCATGTCCGGGGCGAATCTCTGTTTCAGACCTTCGAAGCGATCCTTGATCTCCGCACCGATGTACGGGAAGTACCCGTTCCGGAATGTTTCGATCTCGATCGTCCTGCCCGCCGCGCCCTCCAGAAATATGCCGGCGCTGGATCTCGCTTCTTCCGCCCTCGCCGGATCCGAACTGAACGCGATCCAATGGACTTCGGCATCCCGGGACCGTTGCAGCATGTTCATCAACGTGCCCCCGCAACCGATCTCGATGTCGTCGCAGTGGGCCCCCAGGCACAATATCCGTATGCCCGGATGCGCATCCAGTCGAAATGCCTTCATTTTCGGAGCCCTTGAACTTCCAGGTTGTTCTTCCAGACCTCCCATGGAGCGCTCCCCCTGGAATACATGTCATCCAGGAGCTGCTTGTCCTTGAAAGTGTCCATGCCGATCCAGAAGCCTTTGTACTTGTAGGTGGCGAGAAGCCTGCCGGCGATCAGCCGGCGGAGCGGTTCCTCGATCAGTTCCTCGCCTTCACGGATGTAAGCGAAGATGTCTTTCCGGAAGATGAAATACCCGCCGTTGATCCAGATCCCGGCCTTCGTCAGATGCTCGATGCCGCCCACGGACTCGTCGTCGTTGATGGAAACCACGTGAAAGCTGTGCGTCGGCTTGACGGAAATAAAGCTTCCCACCACACCTCTTTCCAGGAAATCGTCGGCAAAACGCCCCAGCGGCAGGTCGGTCAAACCATCGCTGTAGTTGGCAAGGAACACCTCTTCCCCGTCCAGGTACTTTTCGACGGCCTTCAATCTCTGCCCGATGTTGGAGGTCAGCCCGGTGTCGACGAAGGTAATCCTCCAATCGTCGATGTCGCTGTTCAACAGCTGGACTTCCTTCCCGCCGCCGGAAAGAACGAAGTTGTTCGAAAGGCATTCGTTGTAATTCAGGAAATAGTTCTTGATCACATCCGCCTTGTACCCCAGGCACAAGATGAAATCCTTGTGGCCGAAGTGCGCATAATACTTCATCACGTGCCAGAGGATCGGCCGATAGCCGATCGGGACCATCGGCTTGGGGATATCTTCGGAATAATCCCTTAAGCGCATACCAAGACCTCCACAGAAGAGCACTACTTTCATAAGCACCTCGCGTTTTCTATTATCGTCGGGCGGAAAACCTGGAATACCGTGCGTTCAGTTCCGCCCGCAGCGAATCGCAGAATCGTCCATCAAGGAGTTCCACATCCCCATAGGTAATCGCAGAGTCCAAATGAATTCCCTTATGAGTGAACATCCCTACGGCAAGCCCATCGGCAACAACTTCTCCGAATGAAATTCGGGGGCCTATATCGAACAGAAGGCCGCTATCGTTTCGAAACGTTGCAGGGTGCCCACCATGTCGGGAACTCTCCTCGAAAATTACCGGTGTGGTGTCCTCTGCCTGGAACCGGTATGTGGAACCGAACCAGGCCATTCCGCTTCCCGTGACAACGATCCCCGGCAAATGAAGAGCTTCTCTGTATTCCTTTTTTTCCGCTTCGGTCACAGCGCCTCGTACTTATCGATCTGCGCACGCGTGATACGCCGCAGGTCGTCCCCTGCCTGGAACGCCCGGTACCACTCGACGATCCAGGCAAGGCCCTCGTTCAAGGGAAGAAGTGGATCCCAACCCAGACAAGCCCTCGTCTTGGACACGTCCAATTTGAGATAATGGGCCTCCCGTGGGTGAATTCCGCCATCCTGACTCCACGAGGCTTTGGCACCCCACGAACGGGCCAACTCGTCTGCAATCCAAGACACGGGTCTTGCGTCTGCTTCGGCAGGACCGAAATTCCAGGATGAGGCAAAACGGTCGGCATCCTCCGCAAGTCGTTGGGCAAGAACGAGGTATCCACGCAGCGGCTCCAGGACGAACTGCCATGGCCGGATAGCGGATGGGCTTCGGATCAGGCAAGGTGCGCCCGCAAGGAATGCCCTCATGAGGTCCGGAATGAGCTGGTCGCGGGTCCAGTCACCACCACCAATCACGTTCCCGGCCCTTGCGCTTGCGGCGGCAACCTTTATTCGCCGGATATCCTCTGCGTGGAAATAGGAATCGCGAAACGCCGATGTCACCAGTTCGGCACAAGCTTTACTGTTGGAATACGGATCGTGTCCCCCCAACGGGTCATTTTCCCGGTATCCCCAGTCCCATTCCCTGTTTTCATAGCACTTGTCGCTCGTGACGTTGACCACCACGCACGGCTGCCCAAGTTGCCGCAATGCCTCCAGGAGATGAACGGTGCCCATGACGTTGGAGGAGTACGTTTCGATGGGATCTTCGTATCCACGACGCACAACGGACTGCGCAGCCATGTGTATGACCACGTCGGGACGGCACCCGGCGATTGCCGACTTGAGCCGGGGAAAGTCGCGTATGTCGGCGCATATGGAAGACCGAACCGCACGCGCAACCTCCGCCTGGTCAAACAAGCTCGGCCGGGTCGGCGGATCGAGCGCGTATCCCGTCACGTCGGCCCCGAGTGCATCCAGCCACAGCGAGAGCCAACTCCCCTTGAAGCCGGTATGTCCGGTGAGGAAGACGCGGCGGTCCTTCCAGAACGAACGGTTAAGCATTGTCCCCCAATCTACCGATTGCGGCCATCGGCCAAAAAGCGTTCTGTTCCCGCCAGAGCGTTTCGCTCAACCGGTCACGGGGTAAATCCACATCGTCGAACGAAAGTATCTTGTCCTTCGAAACATCTCGAAGCAGCACACACCCTTCCGAGAGGCCGATCGGCAGGGCGCCCATGCGACGAGCCGTTTCGGCGTTGTCGATCAGCCCATAAGCGCAGAACCCCCCGATACCATCGAGACGCTCGCCAATTTTCAGATCGCGTTTGGCAACGGTCACCACTTCACAGACGGGGCCTGCATCCGGCGCGACGGTCGGATCACGATGGATGACCGCTCGACCGATGGTCGAGGCGATCTGGATGTGCGGCAGGTGGTAGGGGGTGTAAAAGACGTAGAACGGGCCTTCCCCCAGCTTGTAGTACGCCAACTGAGCCTTCTTGAGTGAAGACTCCTCATGGACAATGACGAAGGCGCCGGTATGCGGCGCAGCGCCGAGAGCATAGTCGACGATGCCGGTGGCAAGCATCTGTTCTGCCGGCAGCAGGCGCGCCATCTCCCGGACATGCTCGCATGCGGGACCGTACATGCCGCGTCGGCCGACGCGGAAACCTGTCGCATTAGCGAGAACCGTGGACTCCATGGAAAGTTTCGTGGCATCTGCAAAGGAAGTGACCTTCCGGGCATCCTGGTCATTCTTCTCGGCAAACGCCCGCTGGGTCTCGGGTGTCCGATAGTGGTCTACCATTCCCTTGAGGTTGCCGGCTGCCACGGGGCGGAGTCCCAGCGATCGGAGATAGCGGAGGAGAGTCATCGCCACTCCCGGTTCATCCCCATCCGTATTGGTCACCACCACCCCGGCCTGGTCCGCTTTCATTTTCAGAACCGGGCCGAGCATCGAATCAAGTTCGGCGTTGACAAGGACCACATGCTTCCCGAAATCAAATGCCTCGAGCGCAACATGCGCTGCCGCTTCCACGGTGCCCGTCACTTCCACGACTACATCGATCGCATCGCAGGCGGTCAGCACCGACGGATTGTCGGTCAGCACCGGTAATCCCCGCCCGATTGCCGTTTCCGCTTCGCGGGACGAGCCTGCGTTCCTCCACTCCGTGACCCCTGCCTCCAGAAAAGCCCGTTCACCATGCGCCACCGTCCGATTCGCGATTCCCATGAGACGAATACCCGGCACCGGTGTCCCAAGTTGCAGGGCGATGGCGCGTCCTGTCGCACCGGCTCCGACCATCCCGACGCGGATCGGTCGGCCCTTGCTTTCACGCTCTCGAAGAGCCATGTCTACGATCATGGATTCTTCTCACGCCGTTTCACGAGCGGCCAGTTGCGATCTTGTTCGGAGACTGCCGTGGCAACCGAGGGCCATCGAATATCGAACGCCGGATCATCGTATCGCACGCCATACGCCAAGCTCGGGGCGTAGAATCCAGAGGTCATGTAATGCATCTCGGTGTTCTCCTCGAGAGTCTGGTATCCATGCGCACACTGTTCAGGCACGTACAGCGTTCGGCCATTCTCCGCGCTTAACTCCACTCCGTACCACTCCGCATAGGTTGGGGACTCCGGTCTGAGGTCGAGTACCACGTCGTATATGGAACCCCGGGTGCAGCGGACCAGCTTTGCCTCGAGTGCAGGCGCCTTCTGGACGTGCATGCCCCGAACCGTACCGGCAAGAATGCTGAACCCCATGTTGGCCTGGACGGGGTTGAAATTGATTCCCTGTGCCGAGAACTCCCGGGCACACCACGCCCGCATGAACCGACCGCGATCGTCTTCGTGCGGATCCGGATCAATCACCCATGCGCCGACTACGTTGGTCTTCGTAAAAAGCAGATTTCCACCCTGATCACGTGAGAAATTATTCTCTCATTATAATTGATTTGTTCCGCCCTAGCGGGAGTTGCCACTCCTCGAGCTGAAGCACCCCTTCGATTGCTTGGGTAATATATAGCTCATGGTTGTATGTTATCTTTTTGACGCTTACCAAAGGAATTTTCGCAAAAACCGCCGGATCGCTGATTTCCAGACCGGGATTCGAATCTGCAACGTTGTCGGAAGATCGCCTCAATTCCGTCATGAGAGATAACACCTCGCCGTAATCATCAGGCGAAAGAAACCGAGGGGACGAACCACGAAAGGAATGCCGTTCACTATGTGTCCTCCCCCGAATAAGGGTCGTTCCAAGAAATAGAGGAAGATGTCAGGAACAAACCAGATCTATTGGTTTTCACCTTCATGGCGCATAGACTGGTATTTATCTTGCGCCATGGATAGTATTTCCATGAAGGAAGATATTCTTGTCAGGCTGCAAAGGAATATGTAAAGAACCACGCCGATCAATACCTGGGAAATCAACAGTTTCATGGAGCTTTGCACCGAAAGGTATCCCGCCAGATAGACTCCGCACCCCATGACGGAAGCCAATCCAAAAACGGGAACGAAATCCTTTATTTGCTCGGTGATCGGGTAGGACAACAGTTTGCCCGTGTAATAACTGTTCATATAGTACGCGATGACCGAAGTCGCGATCTGCCCGTAGATCATTGCGAGAATCCCCCAGCGGTATGTGATGCAGATCATCGCCGTGATCATGGCTTTCTTGTAGATTTCCAGCCGGAAGAAGAGATCCGACCTGCCCATTGCGATAAGCACGTTGAGATTGATCGCATGGAGGGGATACAGCAGGCCGACCATGCAAAGCAGTTGCAGGTAGGGGACGCACGGCAGCCATTTTTCCGTCAACACCACGAGGACCAGGGGTTTTGCCACGACGGCCAGACCGATCATCAAGGGAAAATTGACCATCGCCAGGGTGGACAGGGCCTTCCGGGTGCCCCGCTTCATCCGCGCCTCGTCGTCCTGGATCGAGGAGAATACGGGAAAGGTGACACGTCCGACCGTGGTGGAGAGATTTTCGACGGGCAACTGCTGGGTCTGCTGCGCGCGGGTGTAGTACCCGAGGTCCGTAGCCGAAAACAATTTCCCTATGATGACGAGGTACAGGTTGTTGTATATCGTGTCCAGCAGGCCGGAAAAAAGCATCTTCGAACCGAAAGAGAACATGGACCGTAACGAATCCAGGCTGAACATCCAGGACGGGCGCCAGGGCAGGAAAAGCCAGAGCAACGCGGTTCTGAACAGGTTGCTTCCGATGGATTGCGCCACGAGGCTCCAGACGCCATACCCGTTATTTGCCATTGCGACCCCGATGAAACCGGAAAGAACGGTCGCGACAAGGCTGACCTTCATCTGGGGTTTGAAGTCGATCCGTTTCGTGAGAAGGGTGGTGTGAACGACCCCGAATGCATTGATGACCAGATTCAGCGATAGAACCCGGGCCAGCGGCGCGAGAAGCGGTATCCGGTAAAAGTCCGCAATCCACGGAGCCGTGAAGAACAATACGGCCGCGACGAAAAAACCGACGAAAATATTGAAATAGAAGATGGAACACTCATCCAGATGGCTGGCGTCCTGTTTCTGGATCAGGGCAGAACCGAATCCGCTTTGGACGAAGGATTGGGCGACCGCCATGAAGATCGTCAGCATCGCGATAAGGCCGAACTGTTCGGGAAGGAGCAATCGGGCAAGGATGATCGATATGATGAACTGGATCCCCTGCTGCCCGATACGCTCGAGGAAGCTCCAGAAAAAACCTTTGATGGTGTGATTTTTCAGCAAGGCTGTCGGCTTTTGGCTAATTGAGGGGAACGAAATATCTTTTCACAGACCAATTTCCAGCAATTGCATCTCTCCTCGATCCTCCACCGGATGAAAACCATTGGAAAGATACATGTTATACGCGACCTGATTGCTTTTTCCGACTTCAAGGCGACATGCGGTGAATCCCCTGCGCCTCGCCACATTGCATACGAAATCGACAAGCGCCTGTCCGATTCCCAATCCCCTGTCGCGCGGGTCGACCAGCACGAGCGTGATGAATGCCTTTCTGGTGTTCAGGTCGTTGCAATAGAAAGCTACGAACCCCCTGCAACGCCCGGCGATGGAATCGGAAACGATCTCGGCTTTCTCGCCCAGCTTCGCAAGATACGTATCGATGTCGACTCCTTGGATGAAACGTCCCTCTTGCCGACGTTGTTCTTCGAGAATCATCGACACGATTTGCGCGGAAAGCATCATCGCCACCCCCACGGAAAATCGACTACGGAAAGGAATATCCCATTTCACTCTTCCAATACGGCGAGACCGAAGCCGAAGCGGCCGAATTCATTGCCGTTGTACAACAAGTATATTCTATCGTCGCATCGGAAAACGTGCGGATAGCATTGCATTTCCGAGTCCCAGCCGTCTTCGGAGACATCGATTCCCGCATGGTCATCATCCCTGACCCAGTTGGACAAATCCCCCGAACTGGCATAACCGATCCTGTACGCCCTTTTGCTGTTTTTCCTGAAATCGGTCGCCTCCCGGTAGCAGAAATACATGTGATACTTGCCTTTATGATGGATAACGGTAGGGAGCGCCTGGCACTCGTCGGGGTTCAATCTGTCCCGGATCAATTGCCTGCCGTCCTTGATCCAATTCCTGTTGTCGTGCGATACGGCATGTCCGATTTTATAGACACGATCCGGCTGTGCTTCCGCTCCCCGGCAAGATATCCATTTCGTGCCGTATATGTACCACATGTGATATGCACGGTTGATCACGATAACGAACGGGTCCCCGACCAGAAAAGGTTCGTGTAACGAGGATGTCAAGATCGGGCCGTCCCCGATTTTCCTGAACGTCAGGCCGTTATCTTCGCTGGTAGCCAGTCCGATGGAGGTATCGACCGATACCGACACCCTTCGGTTCCAGCCGCAGGTGTATGCGTATATTTTGTCGTTGTCCCTTGCGACGTTCATCGGGAATATCCCGTGTTCGTCGAAACAGCCCAATCCCCCCAGTTCGATCACGGTTCCGGTCGAAATATTGATTATGTTTTTGAAATTCTTATCCATGTCGACGAACGAAATATGGCTCAGGAATTTCTGATTCGCCGGATCCCTTTTCCGGGTCGAGAAATAGATCCTCACGAAATCATCGAAAACCAGTGTCTGCGGGGATTGCGCAAATTCAAAACAATCATTCGGCAATTCATGCTTCGTCGGATCGAATATCTTTCCCAGCTTCGCCCATTTCATGAGAATCCCCCGGCTAGATCCATTTTCCTTCCAGTTTCGCGACCCCGAACCCAGATCTGCCGACATGGTTCCCAAGATAAAACATGTAGATGTCACCATCGAGTTCGAAAACATGGGGGTAACTGATCATTTCCGAATCCCACCCTTCTTCCGAAACGTCGATGCCCGCTTTTGTGTCGTCCCTGACCCAGTTTTTCAGATCGCAAGAGGATGCATACCCGATCCGATACCCCTTTTCTTTCCCTCGATAATTCGCGCTGTACCGATAACAGAAAAACATGTGGTATTTCCCGTTGTGGTAAAAAACGTCCGGGCTGGCCTGGGCTTCGTTTTCTTCCACCTTGCTGTCGATGATGTCTTTACCGTGCCGTTCCCAGTTCAACCCATCGTTCGAGGTCGCCACGCGTATTTTATAGATCGGCTCCGGTTTCCCGTCCGCCAATATCCACTTCTTGCCGGCGATGTAAAATAAATGCCACCGGTCATTGAATCTTCTGATCTTCGGACCGCTTATGACAAATGGTTCGTCGACACAATAGGATACTAAGGGGCCATCACCAAGTTTGGTGAACGTTTCCCCGTCGTCGTGGCTGATCGCCATCCCGATGGCCACGTTGAAAGGAACGGATTCACATCTTGTCCAACCGCCGTAATACGCGATCACCTCGTTTCCCCTTCTTATTACCGATACCGGATAGGTGCCGAATTCATCGAAAGTTCCCACGCCCCCCAACGTCAAAATCGGGTTCTTGCTCACCCTCAATATTTCAAACAGGTTGTATCTATTGAAATCTACGTAACCGGAATAACTGACGTATTGTCCGTTTTGATCGGGGAGTGGCCTGCAGGAAAAGTAAACCCTGATAAATCGATCGAACGGTAAAACGGAAGGCGCCTGTGCGAATTCCTTCATCCATTCAATATCCTTGATTTCCTGAGGATTGAAAACCCTTCCAAGCTTCTTCCAGTTACACATATTGTTTCACCATGGAATGAATACGGTTCAGGACATGAGGGACACTGGCATCCGGGCGGTCGCCTGGTTGACGTGGTCATACTCGCGGAGAAGGGTTGTCGCCTTGTCCGGATCGTTGTGCATCAGGACATCGATCATGGACAGGTTGGGGACGAAAGGGAACCCCCCTTGGTGATAGGAGACGTGGCGCATGCGATGGAAAAGCAGGCGGATGCCTCGGGCCGCGAAAGCCTCCTCGTCGTAGAGCTCGACGCCCCCGATAGGGTTGACGTATTCGCTTACGCCCAATGCCTTGCAGATGACCAATACGCGGTCCTGGCCTTTCAGGCGCTGGTGCCCGCACATCTCCGACGACCATCCGGTCTGTATGCGGATGCCTAGATAGTCGAACACGGCATGCAGGGAGGCGCCTGCCATCCGGGCGATGTTGGTTTCCCGGCCGTCCAGCACCGATTCGACGAGGGGAAAGACACGGGAGTAGCAGGGGGATTTCGCGTAGGCCTGGGATATGACCTTCAGGATCTTGTGGAACGGGGGAATCGCATGGTGTTCGTTGATCGGCCGTGAATCCGACTGGCTTCTGATCGGGACAGAGAAGCGATGGGCGGCACCGTCGACGAGAATATTGTTGCGGTTGATATATCCTTGCTTGATGTACATCACGTCGTCGTGGAACACCCAGCGATCGACCGAAGCCGCGAGCTGATAATACCCCAGGTAGGGGAAGAGATAGGGTTGCATGATGGCCAGTTTCATGTGTGCCTCTGGGCTAGGAGAAATGGAATCTACGAAACGGCCAACCGGGAATGCCTTTGCAGAAAAGCGACGGTTTCGCTGATCCGAACCGCGTCCTGCACCGCAAGGTCGGCGTAGATCGGCAAGCACAGGATCCTTTCGGATATCCGTCTTGCGTTCAGGAGTGGGTCTTTCAGGGATATGCTTCGATAACAAGGGAAGTCGCACAGCAACGGGTAGAAATAGCGGCGCGTGAAGATATTATAATTTTTCAAGGATTCGTAGAGCGCATCGCGGCTCATGCCGAATGCCTCTTCGTCGATCTCGACCGGCTGGTAAATGTAGTTGTAACGTACATCCGGGGGAAGCGGCTTGGGAAACCGGATGCCGGGGACATCCTTGAGGCACGCGCGATACGTCGCGTCGATTTTCCGTGACCGTTCGATCAGATTATCAAGGGGCTTCAGAACGAGAATCCCCATCAACGCCTGCATCTCGTTCATTTTGGCGTTCGTGCCGGGCATGACGACCTCGACCTCGCTCTTGAATCCGAAGTTTTTCAGGTAATCGAACGTCTGCTTCAGGCCCGAATCGCGAAAGGTCAGCATCCCTCCCTCGATGCTGTGGAAGAGTTTGGTCGCATGGAAACTGAACATGCTCATGTCGCCGAAATGACTGAGGGGCCTTCCCCCGACAGATACTCCGAAAGCGTGTGCCGCATCGTAGATGAGCGCCAGTTTGTGGCGGCGGGCGATATCCGCCAGTGCATTGAGGTTGCAGGGGAAACCATACACATGCACGGCCAGGATCGCCGTTGTCCAAGGTGTGATGGCCGCCTCCACCGCGGCAGGATTCAACGTGTAATAATTCGGCTCGATGTCCACGAATACGGGGCGTATCTTGTTCCAGTAGAGCGCATGGGACGTGGCGACGAAAGTAAAAGGGGTGGTGATGACTTCCCCCGAAATGTTCATGCCTTGAAGACCGATCTGAAGTGCAAGGGTCCCGTTGTTGAATAGACAGATATTATCCGTTTCAAAGTATCTGCCCAGCTCCCTGCAAAAACGTTCGACGATCGGGCCATTGTTCGTAAGCCATTGGTTACCCCATATTTCTTTTACCCCATCCATGAATTCTTCCAGGGGGGGGAGATAGGGTCTTGTTACCAGGATGGGCTGGTCGAATGGCTCGGGATGCATTTTCATGTCTCCGGAAACGTTATTGTGGGTACTGTTTATTTGTTTGCATATCAGGAGTAGATCGAACGTATTGAAGAGGGATTTTCGTGTCGGACAGTTACGATATCTTTTCCTCTTTTGAAATATGCCAGAAGATCCACTTTCGTTTCATAATAAAAATTTTTCCATTTTTTCGGATAGACGGATAAATAGACTGTGTGAAAAGGTAGCTTTTCAGGCCATTTGCGACGAAAATATTCAACGCTGTTATTGCCGCCTTTTAGATACCTGACTCCGGTCAAACTATTATGGACAAAAAAGTTGCTGATAATATAGTTCTCATACCTCTTCTCCGATGCCTGAAGCAACAAATCATTCCCGTAAAGCATTAAGTACGGAAAACGTTCATCAAATCGAACGCCTGTTTTTTTATTTAACACAAATAATGTTTCATCGAGCGACGTTGCTTCAACGGGGGCACCTGGTTTCCCCAACTCCTTTTTCATGCCGTTTGAATATACATGACCGACGAATTCATCGTCCTTTGAAACGCCGAATATCCCCAAAACACCCCAATCCGAACGTTTTTCCTCGATTCCGTTGATGATCTCGCAGAGTTTTCTATCCCAGGAATCCGGCAAATAGACATCTGCCTGAACAAAGACGATGACGTCGTTCCTGGAAATATCAATGGCATGGTTGAGACTTACGCAGGGGCGCTCCAGCGAGAAATCGCTTATGACGATCAATTCGTTTCCATTGGCGCCAATTACCGGAGGAGATGCATTCAGATTTGCCTCAAAAACGCTTTTATATTTTTCGGAAACCAGAGCCACAAAAGTAATGGCATTCATGGCGAGACGCTCCGTCTGTTTCTATGAGTTTGCCACATATCCCGGACGAACTGTCCGCCGAAACCGTAGATGGCTCCGTAGTTGCCCGTATCACCATACAGCCAACTGCCCGGTTCGCCGACCCACCGGTCCACGTAGTCGAAATAGGCCGGATGATTCCATAAATCCACCGCACCCATCCGTCTGGCGACCAGCGCCTGGCCGACCCATGTAAAGGCGGAACAGCAGATGCGATATCCGGCGGGTTGGCCGTTGCAGTCGGCGTTTCCGGCAAGATCGGGAGGGCATTCATTCCGTTCGGTATCCACGGTTCCCCACAATGGCTTTCCCTGAGGCCATTCGGGAGTGGGAGCACCGTACGATGTCCACCGGTCTTCCGGAAATTTGTTGATCGTGCCGGTTCTGTAAAGAGGCGGGTGCTTCATTCCGTCATGGTTCAGCAGGATCCCTGCAAAAAGAATCGGCCATTTGTATCCCCAGCCAAAACCGCTCCCCTCGACTCCTTTATCATTGACCAGCCACATCGGATAGAAATCGATTCCCACATGAAAAATATCCTGAAATGATTCATTGCGGAATCACAGGGAAATATCCCCGTACCGGTAAGGCTTGCGGTAGCCGCGCACGACGATCCTTTTGGCCGTCCCGAAGAGGCTTCTCGCCTTGGTATCGAGGTCCCCGTCGAGCCAGTTGGAGAAGAGGTGGAAACCCTTCATC
>Ga0209253_10003311_pt1 | contig 14184 bp, 12 predicted proteins | sample FrelakmetBRP12BR_FD_187145 | JGI IMG/M metagenome (GOLD analysis project Ga0209253, IMG submission 187145) | Freshwater lake sediment microbial communities from the University of Notre Dame, USA, for methane emissions studies - BRP12 BR (SPAdes)... | ecosystem: Environmental > Aquatic >...
CTGCCTTTGCTGTCAGTCAGATATTTCAGAGCAAGAGGTTTTGACTTCATGCCATTGCTCGCAAAGACATTGTAAGCCATTGCCATTTCAAGAGGCGTGATGCTGAATGAACCGAGCGCTATGCTCAGGTTTCTCGGCATGTCTGCAGAAACCCCGATGGTCCGTGCAAAGCTCAGGAGCGCATCAAGGCCCATGGCATCCGCAAGCCTGACAGTCACGACATTTCGCGAATACGTCAGTGCTTCTCTCAGGCGCGTGGGGCCGTAATACTTGTGATCATAGTTCTCAGGGATCCAGTCGCCTTTCGGACCTCCCGAATAGGTGACTGGCTCATCCACGATAAGGCTTGCCGGCGTGAATCCATGGTCCATTGCAGCAGCGTAGATGATCGGCTTGAAGGATGATCCCGGCTGGCGCTTTGCCATAACAGCGCGGTTGAAGTCGCTCCGCGAAAAGTCGTACCCGCCGACCATTGCCCTGATAAAGCCGGTGTATGGTTCAACAGCGGCAAGCGCGCCTTCAACTTCCGGCTCCTGCTCAAGTGCAAGCAGAACGCTGTTTTTCTGGATGCTCTTGATGCTGACCCTGACAACATCACCTGGATTGAGGATCTGGTTGAGGCCGAAGTCCTTTAAGACCTTGACACTGCCTGACTTGCTGAGGGTTCTCGATGCCCAGAGTGCATCCTTGATCGAGAGCTTGCCTAACAGTCCCCGTGTCTTGATCGTTGCCTCATGAGCAGTGACTTTCAGGACAAGGCCGGTGTAGATATCGCCTGGATTGTTCACGACCGTTGTACTCAAGTCGCGGGTTTTAAGTTCTTTTTCTATATCAACGCCCTTTTTTGTTTCGAGAGCGCCGCGCCATCCTCTGCGCTTGTCAACTTCTCTCAGGCCGTTCTGCATGGCATTGACAGCAGAAAGCTGCATGGCCCTGTTCAGCGTGGTATATGCCTTGAGCCCTGTTTTGTACACAGCCGCTTCCCCGTATTTCTCTTCAAGGTACTTTCTGATGTATTCGACAAAATAGCTGTTTGCCTCAATGCCTTTTTTCAAGCTCGAGAGATACAGGGGTTGGTTGTAAGCGCTTTCCCGTTCCTGTTTTGTGATATATCCTTCTTCTTCCATTCTGCTCAGGACAAGATTCTGCCGTTCTTTTGCCCGTGTAAGATCATTGAAGGGAGAATAGGTGGTAGGGGCCTTGACCAGGCCTGTGATCATGGCCGCCTCTCCGAGGGTAAGCTGTTTCGCTGACTTTCCGAAATAGGTGCGCGCTGCCATCTCCACGCCGTAGGCGCCGTGTCCGAAATAGACTTTATTGAGATATAGTTCAAGTATCTCCTGCTTGCTGAGACTCTTCTCGATTTTGAAGGCAAGGGCAGCTTCGAGAAGCTTGCGCTTGATTGTTTTTTCGGATGACAGAAATACGACCTTTGCAAGCTGCTGGGTGAGGGTGCTGCCCCCCTCCTTCAGGCTTACATGTATGATGTCTTTCACGATTGCCCGTGCAATAGCAATGTAATCTATGCCGCTGTGCTTAAAGAAGCGGGCGTCTTCAACTGCAACGATCGCATTGGTCATCTGTTTAGGAATGCTATTGATCGAAAGGAAGATGCCCTTTTCTGCCTTGAGTTCGCCGATCATTACATCGTCATCAGCATAGATTTTCGTGCCGCCGCCGGCCTGGTAATTCTTGAGCTCGTCGATTGAAGGAATGCCCTTGGCTATCGCCACATAGCCGCCTGCAATGCCGCCGATAAGGATGGAAGACAGGACGAGGATAATGATGAGCTTTGGTTTCACGGTAAGGTAGATTATACCCGCCTCATGAAACGACTGTCAAAAGAGGACTTATACGGAGTCGCATGCAAACGCCAACTGCCTTGGCTTCGTCGTCAGTTCCTCAACATACCAACAGTAGGCCGGACGGAGCCGCCAACAGTAGGCCGGCCAGAAGTAGGTGCTTTAAGCAACCGAGCCGCCCAACAGTATGCCAGCGTCGCTGACTTGGTATCACTTTAAACGCAGCTCTGTATTAAGAGAGGAGGGTCAGCACAAGATTTATTCCTCCGCCGACGAGAAGGGCAAAGACCGTAATGAATGAGAACATCAGCAGCGAAGTTTTCATGCCTCGCTCCTTGATGATCATAAAGAAGCTTGCAAGACAGGGGACGAAGAGTGACAAGGTTATGATGCTCACGATCACCTGATTCTCGTTCATCAGCCCCTGCTTGGACAGCTCGAAGAGGCCTGCTGCGCCGTAGTCCCTTCTCAGAAATCCCAGGATGAATACTGCAGTCGCTTCCTGGGGAAGACCGAGAAATCGCACCACAAGAGGCGAAGCTGCTTCCTCTATCCAGTTCAGCATATGCGTTTTATCAAGCACGAAAAGGATGAGTGTTCCCAGGATAAAGAGGGGCACCGCCTCCTTCAGATACCACTCTATCCTGCCGATGGTCTTCATAAAAATATTCCCCATGCGGGGCATGCGCATGGGAGGTATTTCGAGAAAAAAATCTGCCTTGTTACCGGGCAGCACCCTGGATGTTATGGTTCCCGCAAGGAGGAGCACAAGAAGCAGCGTGCCTGTCCACCAGAGAGGGACCTTTATGGAATAGGGGCCAAGCATGCCGAGGATCACGCCAAGCTGAGCAGAGCAGGGGATGGCGAGTGCAATAAGGAAGGTCGCTATAAGCCGTTCTCTTTTTGTTTCGAGTATGCGCGTGGTCATGGTCGCCATAGTGCCGCAGCCGAGACCGAGAACCATGGGCAGAACTGCCTTGCCGTTCAGGCCGATCTTTGAAAAGGCGCCGTTTGTAAGAACAGCAATACGCGGCAGGTACCCGCTGTCTTCAAGAAAGCCGAAGGCTATAAAAAAGGTTGCTGTGATCGGCAGGATGATGGCCACCGCATAGGTGAGCGCCATGGTGAAGAGACCATACTTGCCCACAAAAAAATCCTGTATAAAGGGCGACGGTATAAGCGTTTTGATGGTCTTTTCGATAGCCGGATTAAGATAGGTCTGAAAGACCACATTCTGGAAAAAATCCACCAGTGTTCCGGCGCCGAACTTGCCGACGAATTCATAAAAGCAGAAGAGCACGAAGAGGACAAAGAATAAGCCCACAAACGGATGCATGGTCCATTTGCCTAACCACCGGGCAATATGTCCGGATTCAGACTCATACCGCGTCTGGACCTCAAGCACGACCCTCTCTGCAGCCTCAATCCGTGCACGGGAAATAATTGAAGAGAGCGGCTCCTTTGCCCGTGTCTGCGCCTCGTATCTGAGGTCCTCGATCTTGTCTATGGTTTTTGGATCGAGGTGAGCAATGCCCCAAGTCTTCAGGCTCTCATCTCCGGCCAGAATCATAAGACTGAGGGCACGCTGCGAGATGTGCGCTTCCGGCAGCAGCGACGAGATGGCATCGACATATTCTTCTATGATCTTCCCGTAGTCTGTGGATATCCGGGAGTTTTGGGGCATGAGAAGCGAGTCTCTGAGCTTGCCTATGCCTTTCCGCTGCGGAGCGACCGTGCCGATGACCTTAATGCCTAATATTTCTTCCAGTCTCCGATAGTCAATATCAATGCCGCGGGCCTTTGCTTCATCTTCCATATTCAGAACAAGAATGCAGGGCAGGGCCATCTCAGCAAGCTGTATGAGCAGCATGAGCGTGCGCTTGAGGTTCTTTGAGTCAGCAACAAGCACCACATTATTGGATCGTTCAGCAAGGAGGATATCCCGCGTTACCTGCTCATCTTCGCTCATCGGGATGAAGCTGTTGACGCCGGGAGAGTCCACAAGGAGGAACTTTTCGTTATTGAGCGTAATGTTGCCTGATGCGACCTCGACCGTAGTGCCGGGATAGTTCGAAACCGTGACGTATTTCCCGGTCAGGAGTCCGAAGATGACGCTTTTGCCGACATTCGGGTTCCCTACCAGAACAATCCTGCTATATGAGTGTCTCTCGTCTCTTATTTTTTTCTTTTTCTGCATGTTCTGCACTGGCCCCGTATCTCGAGTGTGTGGCTTGTTCCTTCAAAGCTATATTTCGTGCAAATATCCTTCTGGATAGTCTCCAGGTTTTCGGAATAGAACTCGATCACTTCGCCGCAATCCGTGCAGACCATATGGTCATGGTGCTTATGACCGAAGGTGAGCTCATAGACATTTCCCTTTTCGGTCCGCGAAATACGTTCTACGAGGCCGCTTTCGACAAGCAGGTTCAGGGTCCTGTATACCGATGCGCGCGACGCCTTGATACCTGAGCCCCTGATCTTAAAATAGAGGTGCTCAGGCTCAAAATGGCCCTGTGTGGAAAAGATTTCGCCAACCACTGCCATGCGCTCTTTGGTCAGTTTCAGGCCGCGGCCAACAAGGAAGTCCTGAAAGGTTCTTTTTTCCATAGCCCAAGTATAACTGAAATTGAGATTAAGTTGCAATTAGAAGGGGAACGCCCTGTTTTGCAGACCATATTTTGCAAATAATCGGCTTTTGTGCTAAGGTTAATCGGCTTTTGAGTAAGATTATCATGACCCTGCAGTTTCATTTACCGTTAATTCCCTAATATCACGGAGGCATACCATGGTTAAGAAGATCGTGCTTGCATATTCCGGAGGCCTGGACACTTCGGTTGCCATAGCATGGCTGAAAGAGACCTATAACGCAGAGGTCATAGCATTTTGCGCTGACCTGGGGCAGAAGGAAGAGCTGAAGACCGTAAAGCAGAAGGCGCTCAGGACCGGCGCATCCAAGGTCTATGTCGAGGATCTGCGCGAAGAGTTCGTCAAGGACTATGTCTTCCCCATGCTTCGCGGCAATGCCGTGTATGAAGGGTTCTATCTTTTAGGCACATCTATTGCTCGTCCGCTCATTGCAAAGAAACAGATAGAGATAGCGATAAAGGAAAAGGCTGATGCAGTTGCCCATGGCTCAACAGGCAAAGGCAATGACCAGATACGGTTCGAGCTTACGTACTATGCGCTTAAGCCGGACATCAAGGTGTTAGCTCCCTGGAGGGAATGGACCTTCAACTCGCGGGAATCCCTTATTGACTATGCTGCAAAGCACAAAATACCGGTCACTGCCACCAAGGCAAAGCCTTACAGCACGGACAGGAATATCTTTCATATAAGCTATGAGGGGGGGATCCTTGAGGATCCGTGGCTTGAGTCTACCAGGGACATGTACACCCTGGCAGTGCCGATCGAAGAGGCTCCTGCAAAGCCGGAATATGTTGAGATAGGTTTTGAGCAGGGAGACCCGGTGAGCCTGAACAACAAAAGACTTTCACCGGCCAAACTCCTTGAAAAGCTGAACGAGATGGGCGGCAGGCATGGTGTCGGCAGGGTCGATATTGTCGAGAACCGGTATGTCGGCATCAAGTCGCGGGGTGTGTATGAGACCCCTGGAGGAACCATCCTACATGTGGCGCGCCGGGCTGTACAGTCCATCACCCTCGATCGTGAGGTTACGCATCTTCTTGATTCTCTCATGCCGAAGTATGCAGAGATGATCTACTACGGTTACTGGTTTGCGCCTGAGCGGCTATCACTCCAGGGCATGATCGACGAGGCACAGAAGGTTGTCACCGGCACTGTTAGGATCAAGCTCTACAAGGGCAACTGCATTATTGCAGGCAGGAAGGCACCGAAGTCTTTATATAATTTTAAGCTTGCGACCTTTGAGGCTGAGGATGTGTATAACCAGAAGGATGCTGAAGGGTTCATTAAGCTGAATGCATTGAGGCTTAAGGCGAACAGGTCATTCAGGGGCAGGTAGTGTCTGACATCAGATACTGGATCGGCCTTTCCCTGGTTCCGGACATCGGGCCGATAACGGCAAAGCAGCTCATAGCGCATGCAGGGGATCCTGAGCATGTTTTCAGAATGGATATGCATGACCTTCTTTCAATTCATGGCATGGCCAAAGCCCGGGCAGAGAATATCAGAACATTTTCGCTTTGGGACGAGGTGGAAAAACAGGTGACGGGCCTGGAGAAAAGGGGGCTCTCTGCTGTCTGTTATGGAGATTCGGACTATCCTGCAGTGTTGAAAGAGATCCCTGATGCACCTGTTGTCCTCTATATAAAAGGAACGTATCAGCCTGAAGACCTGTTTGGTATTGCGGTGGTAGGCTCCAGAAAGTATTCCCCATACGGCGAGGCAGTAACGCAGAAAATATCCGGAGAACTTGCTTCTGCGGGGTTCACGGTTATCAGCGGCATGGCACGGGGCATTGACACGTTTGCTCACAGGAGTGCTTTGGCATCAGGGGGCAGGACTATTGCCGTGTTAGGCTCAGGTCTTGATGTCTTCTATCCTGCCGAGAACAAGGGGCTCATGGAAAAGATCGCTGCATCAGGCTGTGTAATGACCGAGTTCCCTCTCGGAACAGAGCCGAACAGGGAGAATTTCCCGCGGAGAAACAGACTGATAAGCGGCCTTTCGATGGGCGTGCTGGTGATCGAGGCAGCAGAGGGCAGCGGTTCGCTCATTACGGCATCTATTGCTCTTGAGCAGAATAGGGAAGTTTTTGCAGTGCCCGGCAATATCACGTCAGCCAACTCTGCAGGCACGAACATGCTGATAAGGCAGGGCGCCCGGATGGTGACCCGGGCGGATGATATTATCGAGGAACTGGCCCCGGTGCTTAAAGGATTCATCAGGAGCGAGACAAGGCGGGAGGTTGAACTCTCTGCTGAGGAAAAGGGTCTCTGTGCCTGTATGACGTGTGAACCGCAGCATATTGATGTAATATCCAGGGAGATCAGGTTGCCAGTTCATAAGATTCTTGATATACTCCTTTCCCTGGAGTTAAAGGGGGTTGTAAGACAGTCAGATGGAAAGAGGTTCTATCTTGCATGAAACAGAGACGCTGACCCAGAAGCTGCTGAGGATCCTGCGCATGATATCCACGGACAAGGATGATATCGAGATCGATTCCGAGAAGCTTCTCGAGTCTGTGGACTATGAGGAGGAGGACCTTGCCGAGATATGGGAAGAGCTCGATGAGCTTGAAGCCACGGAGCAGGTTGACGATGTTGAGCTTGACATATTGAAAGCACTTCTTGTTTATATATTGATACGGGACAGTTCCTACGAGAAAGAAGACATATTCTCTTTTATCTTCGGCAACGGAAGAAGGATCCTGTGGAGCTGATCAGTTTTTTTGAGTGCATCGGGAGGAATAAATGAAATCGCTTGTTATAGTTGAGTCGCCGGCAAAGGCCAAGACGATCAGCAAGATCCTTGGCAAAGATTTTACCGTCAAGGCTTCAGTCGGCCACGTCAGGGACCTGCCTGCCAAGGAGATGGGCATTGACATAGAGAATGGCTTTACTCCCAAGTATATCATCATCCCCGGCAAGGAGACGGTGATCAAGGATCTGAAGAAGGCTGCAAAAGAGGCTGATACTGTATATCTTGCCCCTGACCCTGACCGGGAAGGGGAAGCGATCGCCTGGCATATTGCTGAGGAGATCAAGGGCAAGGCAAAAAAAGTTTATCGTGTCACCTTTAATGAAATAACCAAGACCGCAGTCCGGGAAGCGATGAATCACCCGACCGAGATCAATATTCAGAAAGTTGATGCACAGCAGGCACGCCGGATTCTTGACAGACTGGTGGGATATGAACTCAGTCCGCTGCTCTGGAGAAAAGTGCGGAGAGGATTAAGCGCAGGCAGAGTGCAGTCTGTAGCGGTCAGGCTCATTGTTGACCGGGAGCGTGAGATTGAGGCCTTCAAACAGGAAGAATATTGGTCCATCAACGCGGAGTTCGAAGGCTCAAACAAACCGACATTCTGGTCAAAGCTTGCAAAATACCGCGGAGAGAAAGTAGAGATCAGGAATGCTGAACAGGCCGAGGCTGCTGTCAGTGATATCAGGGACAGCAGGTTTGTTCTTTCGAAGATCGATAAGAAGAAGAAAAAGAGGAATCCAGCCCCGCCCTTTATAACAAGCACACTCCAGCAGGAGGCCTCACGGAAACTTCGTTTTACGGCCAAGAAGACCATGATGATGGCCCAGCAGCTTTATGAAGGCATAGAAATCGGAGAAGAGGGGGAGGTAGGACTCATCACCTATATGAGGACTGACTCCCTCAGGGTCTCTGCTGAGGCTCAGCAGGCAGCCAGAGAATATATTGCAGCGACCTATGGCAAGGATTTTGTGCCGGAAAAACCGCCGGTGTACAAGAGCAAGGCATCTGCCCAGGATGCCCATGAGGCGGTTCGGCCAACCTATATGACCAATGCTCCTGAAGCAATAAAGCAGTACCTTAGCAAAGACCAGCTTTCTCTGTACAAGCTCATATGGAACCGGTTTATCGCAAGTCAGATGGCTCCTGCAGAGCTTGAACAGACGACCTTCGAGATCTCCTGCGCTGCTGAACCGTGCAAGGGCGAGCCTGTGCTCAGGGCCTCAGGCAGTGTTGTAAAGTTCCAGGGGTTCATGGCGCTCTACACAGAAGGCACGGATGATGTGATGGATGAAGGTGAAGCACTCCTTCCCCTGCTCAATCAGGGAGAAGATCTCGCGCTTCTTGAACTGCAGCCAAAGCAGCATTTTACCCAGCCTCCGCCGCGGTATACCGAGGCGACGCTTGTCAAGACGCTTGAGGAGAAAGGCATTGGCAGGCCGAGCACCTATGCTGCGATCCTTTCGACAATACAGGACAGGAAATATGTGCAGAAGGCAGAGGGTAAGTTCTCTCCTACTGAGCTCGGCGCGGTCGTGAACGACTTTCTTGTTGAGCGGTTCAGTGAACTGATGGATATCAGTTTTACCGCCAACATGGAAGAGAACCTTGACCATATTGAGGACGGCAAAAAGAAGTGGGCAAAGATCGTGAAGGACTTTTACAAGCCCTTTCATGCAAAATTGAACGAAGCTGCAGCAGTGAAAGGCAAGGTGAAGCCCGAGGATATCGCGACTGAGCAGACATGCGAGAACTGCGGCAAGCCCATGGTGATACGCTGGGGAAGACATGGAAGGTTCTATGCCTGCACAGGGTTTCCTGAATGCAAGACGACCAAACCGCTTGAAGGCGAAGGCCAGGCTGCCGGGGAGCCTGAAACAACTGATGAGAAATGCCCGAAGTGCGAATCACCCATGGTCATCAGGTCCGGCAGGTTCGGGAAATTCATCGCCTGCTCCAAATACCCTGAATGCAAGACAACAAAACCGGTCTCCACAGGCATGAAATGCCCGCTTGATGGCGGAGACATCGTGGAGCGAAGGTCAAAAAGAGGCAAATTCTGGGGATGCGGCAATTATCCCAACTGTACCTTTGTCTCATGGTATAAGCCAGTTGCCGTGCAATGCCCCAAATGCGGTGCAGCCTTCCTGACTGAGAAATGGGACAAGGCCGGCAATGTGACGCAGATCTGCGTTAACAAGGAATGCGGTCACAAGGCTGAGGTCAATAAAGAAGATACTGCAGCAGCAAGCTGAAGCGAGGCCATTGTCTTTCATACGCTGAAACATTGCGAGGCAGAGGATCTGATGAAACACCCAATTCTTATCGGCATCGGTGCCTCGCACAGCGGCTCTGGCAAGACCTTCCTTGTCTCCCGTATTCTTAAGCATTTTTCGCCAACCCCCGACCCCAAATCCCTAACCCCTGTCTTGAGATGGGGTGCCATAAAATATACCAGGACGCAATCTGCGCCAGAACTTATTACAGACCTCCCGAGCCTTATGGAACATGGTAAGGATACGTGGCAGATGCTCACCTCAGGGGCCAGGGAAGTGATATGGGTCAGGTCAGATCGATCAGGCCTCCGGGATCTGCTGCCAAAGGCATTGAAAAGACTGTCTCATCTCGAACTGATTATTGTGGAAGGCAACAGCGCAATTGAGTTTTTAAAGCCTGATATTGTAATATTTATATTTGGTAAGGGAAGAAAACGCTGGAAGCCTGGCATTGAAGGGCTCGCAGCCGGAGCTGATATTATCCTGAATGATTCCGAAGTTAAGCTCCCCATAGACTCTCAGACTAAAAAGCTTTTCCCCCGAAGCCTTTCAGGCGCGGCATATGAAGAATTTTTTGGAACGTTGACCGGACTATTACATGAACGAAGAGCTGAAGCAAAAAATGATGAAAATGGCAGTTGAAGGGAAACTTTCCTGCGCAGTCGCCAGAAAGATCGCAGAAGACCTGGATATCCCGTATAAGGAAGTTGGCGATGCTGCGAATGCCCTCGGCATCAGGATCAAGAACTGCCAGTTAGGCTGCTTCTGATGGAAACGCTTCTTTTTGAGTTTGCGCTTACCTGTTATTTTGCCGCGACTATCGTCTGCGGTCTTGAACTGTTTAAGGGTAATAAGATTACCTCGCGCATCATGTTTGGCCTTGTGGTCGCCGGATTCGTTCTCCACACAGCCAATATCCTTGCGCGGTATTTCATCTCAGGCCACATGCCGACAGCAAGTCTCCACGAGGCTTCTTCTTTTTTCTCCTGGTGCATTGTGCTGCTCTTCTTTTTTCTTGAATACCGATACCGTGTCGGGCTTCTCGGCTCATTTATCATGCCTGTGGTATTTGTCCTTATGCTCACTTCCTCTATGCTGCCGAGAAAGATAGAGAACCTGAGCCCGCTTCTTCAGAGTTCCTGGCTCTTTATCCATACAGCTTTTGCATTTATTGGCGATGCTGCCTTTGCCATGGCATTCGGTGTCGGCATCATGTATTTGGTGCAGGAGCATTACGTTAAGTCCAAGCATCTTGGAGGTCTCTTCAGAAGGCTTCCGAGCCTTCAGATCCTTGATGAAATGAACTACCGGCTCATTACGATCGGCTTCCCTTTCCTGACGCTGGCGATCATTACCGGAGCGCTCTGGGCTGAAAGCAGCCTCGGCAGATTCTGGAGATGGGACCCCAAAGAGGTATGGTCCCTGATCACCTGGTTTATCTATGCCCTTGTTCTGCATGTGAGGCTCACGGTAGGATGGCGGGGGAAAAAGGCAGCGATCCTTTCGATCATCGGCTTCTGTGTCGTTCTCTTCACTTTTTTTGGTGTTAATCTGCTGCTTAAGGGATACCACGCATTCTGATGAAAATTGCCGTTGTCGGACTGAACCACAAAACGGCCGATGTTGAGCTCAGGGAAAAGCTTGCCTTTAACGGCCCAAAACTTGAAGAGGGACTTCGCAGTATAAAAGATATTCCCGGCATAAAGGAGGCTGCTATCCTGTCGACCTGCAACAGGGTAGAAATGTATCTGACTGTCGTGGATCTGCAGCAGGCATTTTCCTCGCTCAAGGATTTCCTTGTGCAATTCTTTGATCTCAGGCGCGATTCCCTGGAGACAGCCCTGTATCTCCATGAAGAGATGATGGCAGTGAAACATATCTTCAGGGTTGCCTCAAGCCTTGATTCCATGGTACTGGGCGAGCCTCAGATCCTCGGCCAGTTGAAAGAGGCCTTTGATTTCGCGCTGGAGAAGAAGGCGACGGGTGCGCTCCTGAACCGGCTTCTCAAAAAAGCTATATCCGTTGCCAAACGGGTGAGGACAGAGACGAGGATTGCATCAAGCGCAGTTTCGATCAGCTTTGCGGCAGTTGAGCTTGCAAAGAAGATATTCACTGATCTTTCAGACAAATCGTTCATGCTCCTTGGCGCCGGCGAGATGGCGGAATTAGCTGCAAAGCATATGATGAATAACGGTATTCAGGAGATCACGGTTGCCAACAGGACCTATGAACGCGGCTGCGAGCTTGCGCATGAATTCAACGGCAAGGCGATCAGGTTCGAGGATTTTCCTGAGAAACTGGTCGACACGGATATTCTGATATGCTCCACAGGAGCGCCTGTATTTGTTCTGCTGAAGGAGCATATGCAGAAGGCCATGAAGGCGAGAAAACAGAAGCCCGTTTTCCTTATCGATATATCGGTGCCCCGGAATATCGATCCTGCTATCAATGATATGGATAATGTCTATCTGTATAATGTCGACGATTTAAATGATGTCGTAGACACGAATAAACAGGAGCGCCAGAAAGAGGCGGAGAAGGCAGAGGAAATCGTAGAGGAAGAGATCGAGACCTTCAAGAAATGGCTGTCAACGCTCGATTCAGTGCCTGCGGTCGTTGCTCTTCGTGAAAAGGCAGATGCGATAAGGAAGGAAGAACTCGAGCGGTTCCTGAACCGGTTTCCTGATTTGGAAGAAAAGGAACGGAAAGCGATAGAGGGACTTTCGAACGCGATCATGAACAAGCTTATCCATGGGCCTACCATAGCCCTGAAGGATGATGCTGAAGACAAGGACGTAATGATAGCAGTGATCAAGAGACTCTATGGTCTGAACGGAGAAGATGATGAAAAAAAATAAAGTGGTGATCGGCACGCGCGGCTCCAAGCTTGCGCTCTGGCAGGCGGAATGGGTGAAAGCGGAACTGCAGCGCATGAATCCGGGATTGGAGATCGAACTGAACAAGATCAAGACAACCGGTGACAAGATCCTTGATGTGCCGCTCGCAAAGGTCGGCGGAAAGGGTCTTTTCGTGAAGGAGATCGAGGAGGCCCTGCTCAGGGGCGAGGCTGACCTTGCCGTGCACAGCATGAAGGACGTGCCTACCGATTTTCCTGAAGGACTTTACCTTGCGGTAATCTGCGAAAGAGAGGATCCGAGGGATGCGTTTATAGCACAGAACAAACAGCAGGGAGCAAGGAGGCTTAAGGACCTGCCTCAGGGAGCAACCGTTGGGACAAGCAGCCTGAGGCGGTCATGCCAGCTTCTGAGCAAAAGGCCTGACCTGAAGATCGTTCAACTGCGAGGGAACCTTGAGACACGGTTCAGAAAGCTCGATGAAGGACAGTTTGACGCCATGATCCTTGCTACTGCCGGTGTTAAGAGGCTCGGCTGGCAGCAGCGGATTACTGAGGTGATTGAGCCTCAGCTAAGCCTTCCAGCGATCGGTCAGGGCGCGGTCGGGATCGAATGCAGGATCAACGACGAGTACATCAATCAGCTTATTGCACCCCTGAACCATAAAGAGACGTCGATCTGCGTCAGGGCTGAAAGGGCTCTGCTTAAGCGGCTTCAGGGAGGCTGTCAGGTGCCGATCGCTGCGTACGCCACGATTAAAGATGGCAGGCTGATTATGGACGGGCTGGTCGGCAGCGTCACCGGTGACAGGATTATCAAGGAGCACCTTGAGGGCACAATCGAAGATGCCGAGACAATCGGCATAACCCTTGGTGAGAAACTGCTTTCAAAAGGCGCGGACAAGATCCTTGCAGAGGTTTACGGGAGAGAGATTAACCCCATCGACGCACCGTAATTATTAGTAGTCCGCATTGTTGTTTGCAGTTGTTTTCCCTGCTTTTAATAACCGGGTATTCCGTAATTATTCCTCATAGCAGCGGAGACAGGGTTCACTAATATTACGATAAAAAAAGCTTCCTGAGACAGTTCTGATTATAGGTGAGAGACGGGACTGAAATACAGGATTAGAATAATGAAGAAAACTTAATTTAACTTTTCACCTCCATCTGAAGTATTATATCGCAGATAAAGGAGGTGCGTATGGCATTTTTGTATGTAGTTCTTGGAATGATCGCGGGCGGAATAGTTGCAACGATTTTCATGGCGCTATTCTTTGTGTCAAAAAATGCTGATAAGAACGCTCATGCAATCAGCAGCAACATGGACTTCGACGGAGCATGCGAAGAGCTCACTGAATCTCGAGTGTAGAGAAACAAGAAAGAACACATGCCGTAACCTTTTCCTGGGCGGGCGCTGAAGCCAAATGTCCCCTTTTTCTTTTGAGAAACACTGCAACATCTGAGAAGATATCCCTTGCCTTTCAGCCTATCGCTCTATTCATGTATATCGGACAGACTATGAATTAACAGATGCAGTTCTCATGTCGTGACATGAACCGGAAAGAGATAAGAATATATGAACAGACTAAAGAAGATACCCAAGTTTGAGAGCGAGGCAGCGGAAGCTGAGTTTTGGGCAACTTATGATTCCACCGAATACATTGACTACTCGACAGCAAAGCAGGTTGTTTCCCCGAACTTGAAGCTGTGTACTAAGACTATTTCGATTCGTCTGCGCGAATTACTCATTGAGCATCTTAAGTTGCTTGCGAACAAGAGGGATGTTCCGTATCAGTCGCTCTTGAAGATGTTCCTGTCTGAGAAGGCGCAAGTCGCACAGGCGCCATGGGGA
>Ga0209253_10003312_pt1 | contig 14179 bp, 11 predicted proteins | sample FrelakmetBRP12BR_FD_187145 | JGI IMG/M metagenome (GOLD analysis project Ga0209253, IMG submission 187145) | Freshwater lake sediment microbial communities from the University of Notre Dame, USA, for methane emissions studies - BRP12 BR (SPAdes)... | ecosystem: Environmental > Aquatic >...
TGCGAAATGCCGCACGCATCAGGGCAGTGCCGGTGGACCGCCGAGCGGTCCGGCGTCATGCACGGCTATTACGTCTGGTTCGACAGCGAGACCACTGAAGGCACCCGTGTGTCCAACGCGCCGACCCTGCCGGAGCGCGTCTACGGGCGCGCATTCTTCCCGCTCGAGCATCCGGTCGCGATTGCCGAAGGTGACGGCATCCAGGGAGCGTTCGCAGCCAACCTGGTCTCGGACGATTACATCCTGCGCTGGAACACCCGGATCGAAGACGCAAGCGGCCGCCCCAAGGCGAGCTTCACTCAGTCGAGTTTCGCCAGCCGGCCGGTGCTCAAGGAAGACCTGGCTCGCTCCAGACCTGACTACCGGCCGTCCCTGGGCGAGGCGGGACGCGCAGACCTCGCCGTGCTGGAGGCCATTGCGAACGGCGCGTCATTGTCTGAAATCGCGGATCGGCTGGCGCGGGAGTTCCCTCGACGCTTCAAGGACGCCGCGCACGCCCTGCGCCACGCGACGAATCTTTCGCTCAAGTACGCCGATCGATAGCCGGGGTTCGCCCGTGGCCGGCGCAATCAGGCCGTCGCGCCCGCCTCGGTCAGCACCTGCTGCAGTTCGCCCTTGCGGTACATCTCGGTGATGATGTCGGCGCCGCCGAGCAATTCACCCTGCACGTACAGCTGCGGATAGGTTGGCCAGTTCGAGTGGCGCTTCAGCGCCTCGCGCAGTTCCGGATCCTCGAAGATGTTCACGAACGCAAACTTGGCGCCGCATGCTTCGAGCGTGCGCACGGCCGAGGCCGAGAATCCGCATTGAGGGAAGTCGGGCGTGCCCTTCATGTACAGGACAACCGGGTTCGACTTGAGCTGTTCCTGGATTCTCTGCGTCACGTCCATCGTTCACCCCTGGCCGCGCACGGCCGTAAGAAAAATTCCCGAGCTCGTCGCCTCAGCCTCGCGCAGCGGAGACCTCGTCTCCCGCAACATGCAGCCGCTCGAGGCGCGCGATGACCGTCCACTGCTCCGCCGCGCTCATCCGCCCCCAGCGCGCGATCTCGTCCAGCGTGCGCTTGCAGCCGATGCAGACTCGAGCGGAGTCGAGCACGCAAACGTTCATACAGGGCGAGGCGGGTCCGGCTTGTGTCATGCTGTCTCTTGCGCCTTACGCGAGGCGTTGAATTATGGGGTGGTGTCGCCTATTCTTCAAACCCTTCGCGGGGCCCGGGAAACATCTAAGCCCCGGTTCTAACTGGAGTTTTCAAGTTGGGAGGATCCGATTACATGAACCCATTGAACACGGTTCGCGGCGCAATCACGACCGGTTTCGTGGTGGCGGTCGTGCTGTCACTGCTGATTGCGCCCACGGCGTTCCACGAACTGGGCCTCGCACGCTGGTTCCACATCCTGTCCGGGATCACCTGGATCGGCCTGCTCTACTACTTCAACCTCGTGCAGATTCCAGCCCTGGCGGAAGCAGGCGCCGACAAGGGCGGCCCGGGCGGCGCAGGCATCAGCAAGTACGTGGCGCCGCGCGCGCTGTTCTGGTTCCGCTGGGGCGCCGTGGCCACGTGGCTCACGGGGTTCTGGTACCTGGCCCGCTCGAGCAATTTCGTCGGCGCGTTCACGCTCGGCATGGGCAGCGATCCGTTCAACTACTACCAGCTGATCATCGGCATCGGCGCATGGCTCGGCACGATCATGCTGTTCAATGTCTGGGTGCTGATCTGGCCGAACCAGAAGAAGGTGCTCGGCATCGTCGCGGCCAGCGACGAAGAGAAGGCCAAGGCGCGCAGGACGGCCATGCTGGCGTCGCGCACGAACTTCGTGCTGTCCATCCCGATGCTGCTGTGCATGGGCTCGGCCACGCACGGCCTGCCGTTCTGACGAGACGAGGACGGGCGCATCGTGCTCGACCGAAGAAACCCGGCTCCGGCCGGGTTTCTTTTTTTGGCCCTCGCGCCCGATCGAACGAAGGACCCACCATGCTGACGCCTCCGGCCGACCTCTCCGCCACCGTCGCTACCGCGCTCGCAGAGGACGTGGGCAGCGGCGATCTCACGGCCGGGCTGATTCCGGCGGATCGCCGTGGGCGGGCGCGCATCATCACGCGAGAGACCGCGGTGTTTGCCGGCCGGCCGTACGTCGATGAAGTGTTTCGACAGGTCGATCCGCGTGTGCAGGTGGAATGGAACACCGCCGACGGCGAGGCGGTGACTGCCGACCAGGTGCTGTACCGGCTGAGCGGGCCGGCACGCTCGCTGCTGACCGGCGAGCGGACGGCGCTGAACTTCGTGCAGGCGCTGTCCGGCACGGCCACGGCGACGAAGCGCTATGCCGACGTGGTCGCCGGCCTGTCCTGCCGCATCCTCGACACTCGCAAGACCATCCCGGGGCTGCGCAATGCGCAGAAATACGCCGTGCGCTGCGGCGGCGGCACAAACCACCGCATCGGGCTCTACGACGGTATCCTCATCAAGGAGAACCACATCATCGCGGCGGGATCGATCGCCGCGGCCGTCGCTGCGGCGCGGACCTCCGGCACTCGCGTGCCGGTCGAGGTCGAAGTGGAGTCGCTCGACGAACTGCGCGAAGCGCTCGATGCGGGCGCGGACATGGCGCTGCTCGACGAGTTCACCCTCGACGACATGCGTTCTGCCGTTGCGATGAACCGTGCGCACCCGAAAGGCCCGATGAAGCTCGAAGCGTCGGGCGGCATCACCCTCGAGTCGGTGCGGGCGATCGCCGAGACCGGCGTCGATTTCATTTCGGTCGGTTCGCTGACGAAGCACGTCCGCGCGGTGGACCTCTCCATGCGCTTCGAGTTTGCCGACTGACCTGGCGACAATGCGCTCGCACGCTGGGTAGATCCGGGCGGGTCGATTCCTCGCCGCAGCCCATTCACGTGGCGATGTCGGGGCGGCACCCTGTCCGTCGCATGCGCCGTGCGCAGTCTTCGGGACGAAGACGGAGCTCAGGCGCCGCCATCCGGCGGTCGGGGAACGTTCGTTCCGACCAAGCGGCGCCCCGCGCGGCGACTCGGGACGAACCTTTCCCGACCGCTGACAGCACGAGCGACGTTCCACTCTCGAACCCGAAGGGCGCGCAAAGGCGCCAGCGGGGACCTCAGCCGTTGACGACGACGCCGCGCTGGATGCGCTGCGGAGAGGCGATGCCGTAGCCCTGCGCGTAATCGACGCCGAGCGACCGCAGCATGTTGATGATTTCCGTGTTTTCGGCGAACTCCGCGATCGTCAGCTTGCCCGTGAGGTGCCCGATCTCGTTGATCGAGCGCACCATCTCGCGGTCGATCGGGTCGTGCAGGATCTCCTTCACGAAGCTGCCGTCGATCTTGAGGAAATCGACCGGGAAGTGCTTGAGGTAGCCGAACGACGACAGGCCCGTGCCGAAGTCGTCGAGCGCGAACTTGCAGCCCAGCTCCTTCAGCGCCTGGATGAAGCGGTTGGCCTGCGAGAAGCTCGCGATGGCCGCCGTCTCGGTGATCTCGAAGCAGATCTTCGACGCGTCGATGCCGCTGCGGTGGAACTGGTCGATGACGAACGGCAGGAACTTGTCGTCACCGAGGCTCTGGCCCGAAAGATTGATCGAGCACAGCGAGAGGTTCGCGCGCTCGTCCGCCTCCGACACCAGCCAGCGGAATGCGTTCTCGATCACCCAGCGGTCGATCGCGGGCGTCAGGCCGTAGCGCTCCGCCGCATTGATGAAGTTGTCGGGCGAGACGATCTTGCCGGCCTCGTCCTTCATGCGCAGCAGCAGCTCGTAGTGCGCGCCCGGGTCCGCCTTCTGCAGCGGCTGGATCGTCATCCGGTAGAGCTCGAAGCGCGACTCCTCGAGCGCGTTGTTGATGCGCGCGGCCCACTGCATCTCGCGGCGGCGGCGCATCAGGTCGATGTCGTTTTCCTGGAAGCTGTAGACGCGGTTGCGCCCCGCTTCCTTGGCCGCCTGGCAAGCGCTGTCGGCCGCCGAGAGCACCGCGGCCACGTCTTCGCTGTCGCCGGTGATCGGCACGACGCCCACGCTGCAACCGAGGCGGAACGTGCGCTCCTCCCAGACGAACTTGTAGTTGCGGATCGTCTCGCGCAGCACGTCGGCCATGCGCAGCGCTTCCTCCAGCGCGCAGCTCTCGAGCAGCACGCCGAACTCGTCGCCGCCGAGACGCGAGAGCGTGTCACGCCAGCGGATCTTGGTCTTCAGCAGCGCGCCCACCTGCCCGAGCAGCGCGTCCCCGGCGCTGTGGCCGCAGGTGTCGTTGATGATCTTGAACTGGTCCACGTCGATGTGGCACAGCGCGTACGCCGTCTCGCGCGCCTTCGCGCTGCGCAGCGCGCGCTCGAGCCGCTGCTCGAACTCGCGGCGATTGACGAGGCCGGTGAGGATGTCGTGGCTCGCGTGGTACGAGAGCTTGCGGTTCAGTTCACGGCTCTCGCTCACGTCGTGGAACACGAGCACGCCGCCCGAGACCGCGCCCGACCCGTCGCGGATCGGCGACGCCGTGCTCTCGATGTACATCTCGTTGCCGTCGCGCTTGATGAGCAGCGTCGGACGCACCGACTTGATGGCCCGGGCGCGGCGGATGGCGACGGACAGCGGGTTTTCGAGCGGCTCGCAGGTCTCCTCGTGGAAACCCCGGAAGATCTCGTCGATGTGCTTGCCCTGGCCTTCCTCGAACCGCCAGCCGGTGAGCTCTTCGGCCACGGGATTGAGGTACTCCACCGTCAGGTGGCCATCGGTCGTGATCACGCCGTCGCCGATCGACTGCAGCGTGATCTGCGCGCTTTCCTTTTCCTTGAAGAGCGCGTCCTCGTAGAGCTTGCGCTCCGTGATGTCGAGTTCGACGCCGACCAGCCGCCGCAACCGTCCCGTGGGATCGACGCGCGCCTTGGCGCGGCTCACGACCCAGCGCCAGTCGCCGCTCGTGTGGCGCATGCGGTGGACGCTCTCGAACATCGGGATCTTGCCCGCGATGTGGTCGCGGATCATGGCCTGCACGCGCGCCATGTCGTCCGGGTGCACGAGGCGGCGCCAGTCTGGCGAGACGTGCGGATCGTGCTCGTCGTAGCCGAGCATCTTGCGCCACGCGGGCGAGAAGTAGACCGAGTTGTTCTCGACGTCGAAGTCCCACAGCCCGTCGTTGGCCGCGGGCAGAGACAGCGAGTTGCGCTCCTCGAGCCGGGCGAGGTAGCGATGCGTGCGCAGGCGCTCGAGGCCGGCCGCGAAGCTCGACCCGACCAGCTTCAGCATCAGGTGCAGGTTCGCGTCCCAGCCCTCGGGCCTCGGCTGCGACGAATACAGGCCGATGAAGCCGCACACGCGCTGGTTGGGAGAGAAGCCGCAGATCAGCGCGGAACGCACGTTGAGCGCGGCGAGGCGCGCCGCGTCGACGGCATGTTCGCGCCGCGGAGCCAGCGTGTCGCGGAGCTCGGCAACGCGCAGATGGGTCAGCTTCTCGGCGAAGAAAGGCAGAGCGTCGTAGGACTCGCCCTTCAGCACCTGCGGATCGAACGGGGCGAGCAGCCCGACGGCGCTGGCGATGCGATCGACGATGCGCTTCTCGGGATCGAGCAGCGCGATGAAGATGGCGTCGGTCTGGGTGGCTTCGCGCAGCGCCCCGAGGTTGCGCTTGACGCTGTTGTCGCCGGCTTCGCTGGTGAGACCCTGGAAGTCGACGGCGACTTTGGTGACGAGAACATCGAGCCCGACCGTCGCGCGGTCGCCGCTGCCGAAAACGACCTGGGTCGCGAGGAAGTCAGTGTTGTCCTGCTCGTCGCTCCCGTCGGGCGGGGTTATGGCCATCGCGCTACTCGATACTCCCCTGTCCAGCCGATCCAGACTGGCGGCCTCAGTCTGGCAGTCCGTCGTCACCACGCACGGACCTGCCACACAGTTTCAGCGGCAGGTCCCCCAATCAGTTGCGGCGCATTCTGACACAGTAATTTAGGAATTCAAGCTAACTTACTGTATTCATTGACGCATTTGGTGGCACATAGAGTCGTGCCCGCGCGAGATCGCCGCGCGCCGCGCAGGCCGCGTCAGGAGCCCCGGAAATCAGGAACCACCGCGCACGATTGGCACGCCCCATCTCGGCAGCCTGCGTGCCCTTGAAACACAGATCCCGTGTCTTGTGATCGACCAGCAGCATGCGGCCGGGCTTCGCGGCAAGCCAAGCAGCTGCGTCGTCGGCTTCCCTCTCCTTCTCGCGCCAGCGTGCGTGGCCGAAGTTGAAGCTCGGACGGCGCAGCTGGAGCAGGTATTGCTCCTTCGCGCTGACGAGGCCGAGTTCGGGCGCGCCGGCACTCGCCTGCCCGACCCGCGCCATGAACTCGCGGCCGGAGCGTTCGGCATCGATGCGCGGGTACACCAGGAACCCGACGGTCAGGAGGCCCACGGTCAAGGTGGCTCCGTAGGCAAGCCACGCGTCCTTCAGGCGGAAGATCGCGATCGAGAGGCCCGCGCCGACGGCTGCGATGCCGAGGGGCAGTGCAGGATGCAGGTCGTAGCTCGCGAACGCGCGCGCGTCCGCCTTGCTGCTGAAGGCAAAGTTCAGCGCACCGAGCGCGGCGCCCGTGGCCATCGCAACGGCAAGGCCGAGCGCGAGCCGGCGCGGTCCGCGCGCGCGCAGCAGCGCCGGCAGCCATGGGGCTGCCGCCATCGCGAGCGCCGGGACCGCAGGCAGCACGTACACACCGCGCTTGCCCGAACTGGCGCTGAAGAACACAAGGACGATGACGACCCACACCAGCAGCACGGCCGTGAACGTGTCCCGGCTGCGCAGCGCCTCGCTCCAGCGCGGCCAGAGCCACGGCACGAGCGCGACGAGCGGCAGCCAGAGGAACGGCACGACCTCGGCGAAATAGAACCAGAAGGGCGCGTGGTGATGCCACGCCTCGGCGTAACGCGTCACGGTCTGGTGAAACAGGATCTCGTTGCGATAGGCAAGCAGCTCGCCGCCCGCGGAGGTCGCGAGCATCATGGGCAGGAACCAGATTGCGATGGCGGCGAGCATGCAGACGGGCCCGGCGAACCAGCGCGGATCGCGACGCGGCGCCGTGGTGGGCCAGCCTCGCGCGGCCAGCACGACCCACGGGATCAGCGCGAACAGCGGCAGGAATCCCACGCCCTTCGTGATCACACCGAGGCCGGCCGCCGCCCAGCCTAGCAGGAACCAGCCGAGCGCCGGTCCCGCCGCAAGGTGGCGCAGGAGCCCGTACAGGCTGAGGGTCGTGAAGAAGCACAGCGTGGCGTCGATCTGCGCCTGACGCGCCTGCCAGACGAACTGGAAGGTTACGAGCAGCATCAGTGCACCGGCAAACGCGACTTCGCGGCCGCGCACTCGCCGCAGCAGGTCGTACACGAGCAGGGTCGAGGCGACGCCCGAGAGCAGCGATGGGACCAGGAAGCCGAGCTTCGTGGAGCCCGTGACAGCAATCGCGACGGCCATCAGCCAGAAGAACAACGGCGGCTTGTCGGCATAGAGATCGCCACCGACACGCGGGATCAGCCAGTCGCCCGAGCGCAGCATGTCCTGCGCGACGAGCGCGAACCGCGGTTCATCCGCGGGCCAGGGATCGCGCAGGCCGAGACCGGCGCCCATCAGGAGCAACGCGAGTCCGACCAGCCACAGGACGTCGATCAAGACATCGCGCGGGCGATTGCCGCCCGCACGCAGTAGCCGGTCGAGCAGCGACGGGGCCGCGGCTCCCGTCACTCAGGTTTCCTCGGTGATCCCGACGCGCGGCGACGCGCGCCTGATGAGCCACCGCAGGCCCCAGAGGTCGACGATGCCCACCCACAGCCGGTTGTGCAGTCCGTACTTCGACTGCCCCATGGTGCGCTCGCGATGATTGACCGGGACGGAGATCACTTCGTATCCCTCGCGCTGGTAAAGCGCCGGCATGAAGCGATGCATGTTCTTGAAGCGCGGCATGTCCATGAAGATCGCGCGGTCGAAGACCTTGATGCCGCAACCCGTGTCGGGCGTACCGTCCTTGAGGAACCAGCCGCGCACGCCGTTCGCCACGCGCGAGGAGAGCCGGCGCAACCACGTGTCGCGACGCGTCGTGCGATTGCCCATCACGAGCTTCAGCTTCGGGCCGCCGCGCTTCATGGCGGCGAGCAGGTTCGGAATGTCGGCCGGGTCATTCTGCCCGTCGCCGTCGAGCGTCGCGACCCAGGGGGCGCGCGCCTCGCGCACGCCCGTCGCCACCGCCGCGCTCTGGCCGGAGCGGATCGAGTGGCGGATCAGCCGGATCTCGGGCATGCCCTGCGCCTTGGCCGCGAGCACTGCCTTCGCGGTGGCGTCCGTGCTGCCGTCGTCGACGAAGATCGTCTCGAAGGCATGGCGGCCCTGCAGGGCGGCGTGGATTTCCTGCGCGAGCGGCAGGACGTTGTCTTCCTCGTTGCAGACCGGGATCACGACGGAGACGTCGAGCCGACCCACGGACGACTGTGGTTGATTGACTGTCAAGGATCGGCCCCGCTGCAGACTGTCGTAGAATTCCGGCCCGCCACCCCGGGCCCGCCGGCGGGTAGTATAAACGGTCCAGGACCCGCGCCCCGACAGTGACGACCCACGCCCCCCATTCCCACGATCACGCGCATGCGCACGGCGCCGACAGCCGCCGGCTCGGCTGGGCACTGGCCATCACGGCGGGATTCATGGGGATCGAGGTCGTGGGGGGCTGGCTCGCCGGCTCGCTTGCGCTGATCGCCGATGCCGGCCACATGCTGACGGACACGGCGGCGCTGCTGCTGGCCTGGATCGCAGCCCGCCTCGCGGAACAGCCGGCAAGACCCGGCCGGACCTACGGCTACCATCGTGCGCAAGTGCTGGCGGCGTTCGTCAACGCGATCGCGTTGTTCGTGGTGGTGGCGTGGATCGCCTACGAGGCCGCGCGCCGTCTGGCCGAGCCGAGACCGGTCGCCGGAGGCACGATGCTCGGCATCGCGCTGGCCGGGCTCGTCGCAAACCTCGCCGTGTATTTCATGCTGGGGCACCGCGATCACGACCGGGGCGCGACGAACCTCAACGTGTCGGCCGCGCGCCTGCACGTGCTCGGCGACCTGCTCGGTTCGATCGGCGCCGCGCTCGCCGCCGTCGTGATCCTGGCGACGGGCTGGACACCCATCGATCCGATCCTGTCGATCCTCGTGGCCGTCCTGATCGTGCGCGGCGCGTGGCGGCTGCTGCGCGAATCGACGCACATCCTCATGGAGAACACGCCCGAGCACGTGGACCTCGGCGCGCTGCGCTCGACGCTGATGAATTCCGTGCCGGGCATCCGCGACGTCCACGACGTGCACTGCTGGTCGCTCACCACCGGCCAGACCATGCTCAGCCTGCACCTCGCGCTCGGCGGCGGCGCGGATTCGACGCTCGTCCTGCGCGAGGCCAAGCGGGTGCTCGCCGAGAATTTCTCCGTGGCGCATTCCGCGCTGCAGATCGAACTCGGCGACTGCCCCGACGAAACCTGCCGGCTATGAGCGAACCGCAAGACGACGAAGCGTCTGCGGAGCCGCCGCGCAAGACGCTCTACCGCAAGATCGGCAAGGGCCGGCGGCGCCTGACGCCGGCTCGCATGTTCATGTATCGCGTCGCGGTGGTCGCGGGCTGGTGGCTGGTGCGCATGTTCTGGGCGACGTGCCGCGTCCATCGCATCGTGGGGCTCGACGCCGCACGCGCGGCGGTCTACGCCTCGAAGTCGGTGATCCCGGTGTACTGGCACCAGGACATCGTGTTCGGGGTGCGTGCCCTGCTCGACCTGCGGCGGGACGGCCTCAAGGTCGGATTCCTCATCAGCCCGTCGGTCGACGGCACCGCGCCCGCCATGCTCGTGGAAAAGGTCGGCGGCCACGTGATTCGCGGCTCGTCGAGCCACACGGGCGCGCGGGCGCTGCGCGACTTCTACGAGACCATCGTCAAGGAGCAGGTCTCGCCCGCGATCACGCCCGACGGCCCGCGCGGTCCGGCCCACGAGTTCAAGCCGGGCGCGATCGTGCTCTCGCAGATCACCGGCAAGCCGATCCTGCCCGTCAGCGTGGCCGCGTCGCGCACGTGGACGTTCAGGACCTGGGATCGCTTCGAATTGCCGCTGCCGTTCAGCCGCGTGGTGATCGCGTACGGCGAGCCGGTCAAGCTGCCGCGCGCCATGGATGCGCAGGCGCTGGCGCGCATGCAGGTCGAGATGGCGGGCAGGCTGCTCGCGCTCAAGGAACAGGCGCGCCAGGCATTGGCGGAACCCGCCCAATCCTGACCTCGCCGGTCGGCCGCACACCAGAGCGCGACGGCAGGGCAGCCCTGGCCGCCGGTGCCAAATGGCCCGGAAAACCCGCGTGTAGTACGATGACGGCGCTCACTGACAGGGATTCTCCGTCCGTCCGACCCCTCGACGCCAGTCGGCCATCGCGACCACCCACGCAACGATCGCCGCGCGCCCGGCGGCACGTGCGCACGTACATTCCATCTGCGGTGACCACGGGGACCGCGTCAGGCTGCGGACCGCGAAGGACCGTTACATGCGAGTCGAGATACGATGATCAAGTACCAGACGCTACCCGAGATGCTCGACGACCGCGCTCGCGGCCCGGGCGCGATCGTATACCTGGAAGGCGAAGGCGCCGAGAAGACGCTGAAGCTCTCCGAGCTGCGCCGGCGCGCGCTCGGCATCCTGCACCACCTGCAGCGCATCGGCGCGAAGCAGGGCGACAATCTGATCCTGCACGTTGCGAGCAACGAGCAGTTCATCGACGCGTACTGGGCCTGCCTCTATGGCGGCATCGTCCCCGTGCCCGTCGCCGTCGGCATCAGCGACGAACACAAGCACAAGCTGCTGCGCATCGCGAAGCAGCTCGGCTCGCCGTTCCTTTACACGGACAAGAAGCTGCGCGAACGCCTCGCGACCTTCGCGGCCACGATCGGCGAGGCTCAGGCGTGGACGGCGCTCAAGTCGCGCACGTTCCTCATCGACCAGCTCGACGACATTTCCCGCGAGGGCACCCCGGCACGCCTGGCCTCGGCCGACACGGCGTTCATCCAGTTCTCGTCGGGTTCAACCAGCGAGCCGAAGGGCGTCGTGCTCACGCACGGCAACATCCTCGCGAATGCCGAGGGCTCCCGCCAGGGCGCCGGGTTCGACGAGAACGACGTCTCGCTGAGCTGGATGCCGCTTACGCACGACATGGGCCTCATCGGCTTTCACCTCTTCATGATGTACGCGGGCGTACGCCAGCACCTGATGCCCACGGACCTCTTCGTGCGCCGCGCGCTCATGTGGCTCAAGTGGTCGTCGGAGAAGGGCGTCACGGTCACGTGCTCGCCTAACTTCGGCTACCGGCATTGTCTGCGTGCGCTCGGCGACAAGACGCTGGACGACGTGCGCCTCGACAAGGTGCGGCTGATGTTCAACGGGGCGGAACCGATTTCGGTCGAGCTGGCCGAGGAGTTCCTCGAACGCATGGCGCCGTACGGCCTGCAGCGCGGCGCGATGTTCCCAGTATACGGACTCGCCGAGGCCTCCCTCGCCATCGCCTTCCCCGCGCTCGGCTCGATGTACAAGTACGTCACCGTGGATCGTCGTTCGCTCGGCGTCGGGTCGCGCGCCCGCTTCCTCGCGGAGGGCGAACCCACCGGGCTCAGGATCATGTGCGAGGGCCGCGCGATTCCCTACGCGAAGGTCAGGCTGGTGGATGACTCTGGCGCGCAGGTGCCGCCGGATGTCGTGGGCCACCTGCTCATCGCCGGCGACAACGTGACACGCGGGTATTTCGAGAACCCGGAGGCCAACGCCGCGGCGTTCACGGCGGACGGCTGGCTGCGCACGGGCGATCTCGCACTCGAGCACGACGGGGAGCTGTACGTCACGGGCCGCGCGAAGGAGATCATCTTCGTCAACGGCCAGAATTATTACCCCCACGATCTCGAAGCGCTCCTGCAGGCCGAGCCGGGCCTGGAACTCGGCAAGGTCGTCGCCGCTGGTGCGCGCATGCAGGGCTCGCCGGCCGACGAGCTGGTGCTGTTCGTGCTCCATCGCGGCGACATCAAGGAATTCATCGGCCTCTCGACCCGCGCGATGCACCTCGTCAACGAGCATGCGGGCGTCGAAGTGGCGCGCGTGGTGCCGGTGAAGCGCATCGCGAAGACGACGAGCGGCAAGCTCCAGCGCAACGCGCTCGCGGAAGCGCTCGAGAACGGGGAGTTTGCGGAGGAGATTGCGGCCTACGACCGGGCCTGGAGCGAACTGCACGGGCACGGACGCGCCGCCGGCGGGCGAATCGAACTGCAGCTGAAGGCGATCGTGGACGACGCAATGCCGGGCAAGCACATCGACGTCGACGATAACCTCTTCGACGTCGGGGCAAGCTCGCTCACGCTCATCCAGATCCACGAGAAGATCGACGAGCTGTATCCCGGGGTCGTGGACCTCACGGAGCTCTTCGACTTCCCGACCATCGCCGAGCTCGCGAAGCACCTCGAGTCGAAGCTTCAGTAGACCGGGCGCTTGAGCTTCCAGCGCTTGTGGCCCCACCACCAGCCGGCAGGATCCTTGCGGATCAGCGTCTCGAGGTGGCGGGCGTAACGCTCGGTGAGCGTCCCGGTCGGCAGCTTCTCGCCCGGCTCGTTGAGCGCGGTGAACTCGATCGAATAACGCCCTCGCCCGCGGCGATGCATCTGCACGCAGATCACCTGCGTGCGCAGCGCCCGCGCCATCAGCTCCGGCCCCATGTAGAACGCCGTGTCCTGGTGCAGGAACTCGAGCCAGTGCTTCTCGGGGCTGGTCTTCGGCACCTGGTCGGCCACGAGGCCGATGGCGCCGGCCTCGCGGAATCGCGCCAGCTCCTGCAGCACCGCCTTGGCCGGGATCATCCGCGCCCCGAAGCGCGAGCGCATGTCCTTGAAGAACGCGTCGACGCGCGTGTTCTTGAGCGGCTTGTAGAGGCCCATCAGGCGCGGGCCGAGTTCGAGCGACAACCGCAGCAGCATCCACTCCCAGTTGCAGTGGTGCGCGCCCGCGATGACGACCGGTCGCGGAGGCTGCGCACTCGCGAGCAGCTCGGGATTCACGATGGTCACGCGGCTGCGCAATTCCTCGGCGGTGATGTGTCCGCCGTAGAGGACCTCCGCGAAGATCTCGGCCTGGCGCCGCACGTAATTTCGCTCGATCTCGCGCCGCTGCGACTCGGGCAGGTCCGGAAACGAGCGCGCGAGGTTCTGGCGCGTGACCTTGCGACGGAATCCGCCGATGCGCACGACGAGCGTAGAGATCATGCCGAACAGGAAATAGTAGAGCCTCAGGCGAAGGCCCTCACCCGCCCTCCGGGCGACCTCTCCCGCAAGCGGGAGAGGTGACGAGACCTCACCCGCGCTGCGCGCGACCTCTCCCGCAGGCGGGAGAGGTGAAGAGCCCGCGCCCGGCGCTGGCTCAGTTGTCATACAACCGCTTCCCACGCTTCCAGCGCTTGTACGCCCAGAAGTATTCCACGGGATGTTCGTGCACGTGCGTCTGCAGTGCGCTCGCATACGCGACCAGCACGTCGTCGGGGTCCTTGATCCGCTCCGCTCCGGTGAGCGGCACGAAGCGCACGGCGTAATGCCCTTCGCGGACACGGCGCATGGCCGCGAAGGCCACTGCATAACCCATCTTCGAGGCGATCCAGCCCGGCCCGCGATAGAACGCCGTCTCCTGGCCGAAGAACGTCAGCCACGTCTGCTGCTCGTTCGAGGCCGCGGGCGACTGGTCGGCGTTCATCGCGAGCAGCCGCACCTTGCCGCGCCGTTCGAGGAGGGACTGCACGAGTTCCTTCGCGGGCACCAGCGTGGCGCCGAAGCGCGTACGCATCCGCTTCAACGCGCGGTCGCCGGATGCGAGCGTCGGCGGCTTGTACGCCGCCCAGAGCGGTTCGCTGAATGCGGTCGAGCAACGCAGCAGCAGCCACTCCCAGTTGCAGTGGTGAGCCGCGAGGATCAGCACCCGCTTGCCGGCATCGAGCTGCGACTGCACGACCTCCGGGTTGTCGAGCGTCACGCGCGCTTCGAGCTCCGCCTGCGCGATCCGCGGGCCATGGAAGACCTCGGCGACCAGCTCGCCGTGCCGCGGCCTATGCCCGCAGGGCCCGCGTCGATGCGCGCCGTGCTCGGTAGTCGCACGATCGGGGGGCTGAACCTGACGACCGTG
>Ga0209253_10003313_pt1 | contig 14178 bp, 7 predicted proteins | sample FrelakmetBRP12BR_FD_187145 | JGI IMG/M metagenome (GOLD analysis project Ga0209253, IMG submission 187145) | Freshwater lake sediment microbial communities from the University of Notre Dame, USA, for methane emissions studies - BRP12 BR (SPAdes)... | ecosystem: Environmental > Aquatic >...
GGCGTTGCCAACGTTGCCGTTGGAGATCTCGTTGCAGCTCTGACGGCGTATGGAGCCTATGCCGAGTACATATATTGGGATGGAGAGCAGCTTATTCCTGTCCCAGCAACTCTGGACCCGGCAGAAGTTGCGCCGCTGATCCTGAACTATATCGTTGTATACCATGTGATGCATCGCTGGGCGTGTATCAAGACCAGGGATAATGTTCTCATTATTGGCGCTAGCGGCGGGATTGGAACGGCTTTTTTGCTGCTCGCAGCAGAATTGTTGTAATGAGATAACCGAAATTTGGTACCAGAGAGCAAATCGCTCGGGCGATTGGCATGGGCAGGCCAACCCTATTCGAAACCTTAATCTTAACAAATTCGGCCTTTGCAATCCTGCATGCTATAATCGCGCCAGGGGCAATCTACCCCGAGAAGCTCTCTCTCAAGCATCGCGAACAACGAGTTTCACAGATACTCAGCATAGGTTGGCGGACTCTGCCTTTTCACCCCTACTCCTGAAGCACGGAACCCTGTCCTGGCATGTCCTTCGTCCACCTTCACGTACACACCGAATACTCCCTCCTGGATGGCTTCAGCAACATCAAGAAGCTGGTCCAGCGCGCCCAGGAGATGCAGATGCCGGCCCTGGCGATCACCGACCACGGGACCATGTTCGGGGTGATCGATTTCTACAATACTGCCAGTGCGGTGGGCATCAAGCCGATCATCGGTGTGGAGACCTACATGGCGGCCCGCTCGATGAAGGAGCGCGACGCTCAGCTGGATAAGAAATCGGCCCACCTGCTCCTGCTGGCTGAGAACCACACCGGCTATCAGAACCTGCTCAAGATCGCCAGCGCCGCCCAGTTGGACGGCTTCTACTACTTCCCGCGCATCGACCACGATTTCCTCGCCCGGCACAACGAAGGTCTGATCTGCACCTCGGGCTGCATGTCGGCGGAGGTGCCGCGCCTGCTGCAGAACGGGGACCTGGAAGGGGCGCGCAAGCTGCTGGACTGGTATTACGAGGTCTTCGGCGCGGACCGCTTCTTCCTGGAGCTGCAGTCCCACGATATCCAGGAGCTGGAGACGATCAACCGCAACCTGGTCACATTAGGGCGCCGCTACGACGCCCGCTTCGTGGCTACCAATGATGTGCATTACGTCGACGCGCCGGATGCCCGCCTGCAGGATATCCTGCTTGCCATCCAGACCGGCTCGGTGCTCAGCGATCCCAACCGCATGCGCATGACGGATGGCAGCTACTACCTGCGGTCTCCACAAGAGATGGAGAGCCTGTTTGTCGAGGTGCCGGATGCGCTCAGCAATACGTTGATGATTGCGGAGCGCTGCTCTGTAGACCTGGGCTTTAAGGGCTACCACCTGCCGGAATTCGAAGTGCCTGAAGGCTTCACCGCAGATACCTACATGCGCAGCCTGTGCGAGACCGGATTGAAGCGGCGCTATAGCGCCCGCGCCGATGACCCTGTCGTACAATCCCGGTTGGAGTACGAGCTGGGCATCATCCATAACATGGGCTTCGATACCTATTTCTTGATCGTCTGGGACCTGTGCCGCTATGCCCGCGAGAAAGGCATCTGGTATAACGCCCGCGGCTCGGCTGCCGGCTCGATCGTGGCTTATTCCCTGGATATCACCCTGGTCGATCCCATCCAGCACGGGCTGATCTTCGAGCGCTTTCTCAATCCCGGGCGCGTCTCCATGCCGGATATCGACCTGGATTTTCGCGACGACTGCCGGGCGGAGATGATCGAATATGCCGCCCGCAAATACGGCGAAGACAAAGTGGCGCAAATCATCACCTTCGGCACCCTGGGAGCCAGGGCCGCCATCCGGGATGTCGGGCGGGTGATGGATGTCCCGCTGGGTGAGGTGGACCGGATCGCCAAACTGATTCCCAATATCCCCGGCAAACCAGCTACGATCACCCAATGCCTGGAAGAAATCCCTGATTTCAAGCAGGCCTACGAATCAGCGCCCTACCTGCACGACCTGATCGACACCGCGGCGCAGATGGAGGGTGTAGTGCGCAATGCCGGCACGCATGCCGCCGGTGTGATCATCACCGATAAGCCCATCATCGATTACATCCCGCTCCACAGGCCGACCGGGACGAGTGAAGACAGCCCGGTTAAGATCGTCACGCAGTTCGAGATGTCCGTCCTGGATTCGCTCGGGCTGCTCAAGGTGGATTTTCTCGGATTGGCGACGCTGACGATTATGGCGAGAGCCTGCGATTTGATCCGTGAAAGGCACGGGATCGATTTCAACCTGGATAATATCCCCACCGACGACCCGGCAACTTACGAGCTGCTCGGGCGCGGCGAGACGGCGGGCGTTTTCCAGGTGGAAGGCTCGGGGATGCGCCGCTGGCTGATGGAGATGAAACCCAAGGAGCTGGCGAACGTCATCGCCATGGTGGCGCTCTTCCGCCCGGGCCCGATGGACTTCATCCCCGGCTATATCCGCCGCATGCACGGCGAGGAAGAGGTCACCTACAAACACCCTTCGCTGGAGCCAATCTTCAAGGAGACGTACGGCTACCCGGTGTACCAGGAGCAGCTCATGTTCGCAGTGATGGAGCTGGCAGGCTACACTCCTCCGGAGGCCGACGACCTGCGCAAGGCGGTCGCCAAAAAGATCAAGGATAAGCTGCACAAGCACCGGGAGAAATTCGTCAGGGGAGCAAAGAAAAACGGGATCTCAGAGGAGACTGCCAAGGCGATCTTCGATGACTGGGAAGAGTTCGCCCGCTACGGATTCAACAAAGCGCACGCGGCCGATTACGGCGTGATCGCCGTAGAGACGGCTTATTTGAAGAGCCACTACCCGGTCGAGTATATGACCGCCCTGCTGTCCGTAGCCCAGAGCGATACGGACAAAGTTGCGCTGTACGTGGCGGACTGCCGGCGGATGGGCATCCGGGTCGAGCCTCCGGATATCAACGCCAGCGGCTGGGATTTCACAATCGAAGACCACGCCGACCGCACTTCAACGATCCGGTTCGGTCTCGGCGCAGTGAAGAACGTGGGTCATGGCCCTGTGGATGTTATCTTGAAGGGGCGCGGAGAGCAGCCATTCAGTGATCTGAACGACTTTGCTCACCAGGTCGACCTGCGCCAGGTGGGCAAGCGCGCCCTGGAGAGCCTGATCCGCGTGGGTGCGATGGACTGTTTTGGATCCAGGACTGCGCTACTGGACGGCATCGACCGGATTATCTCTGCCAGCACGGCTCACTTCCGAGCCAAAGAAATGGGCCAGATGAGCCTGTTTGGCGCCCATACGGGCGTGGTGGAGAGCATTGTCCTGCCGAGCACGACAACCGAGATCGGCCGGCGGGAAATCCTCAATTGGGAACGCGAGCTGATCGGCCTGTATATCTCCGATCACCCCCTCAGCCCGGTGATCAATGAGCTGACCGAAGCGGTGACGCACTTCTCCGGGCAGCTCCACGAAGCAACCCACCAGGAGCGAGTGCGGGTGGCAGGGATGATCGTGCGCATCCGGCCGCACCAGACCAAGAATGGCAAGTCGATGGCTTTCGTCGCCATCGAAGATGTCCAGGGGACGATCGAGCTGGTCATTTTCCCGAGGACCTGGGACCGAGTCGGCGAAATCATCGAGTACGACAAGATTGTATTGGTGGAGGGGAAGGTGGATATGCAAGGAGGGGAGCCGAAGGTGCTGGTAGACAACATCAGCACCGACTTCACCGTCGTCCGGCCCACCGATTTGCCCCCATCCCTCAGATCAGGACCAAGATCCGAGGTCGCTTTGGCGGATGGCGCCAGCCTTGCCGAAGTTGAAGAAATTGCAGCAGAACTAGTAGAAACGGATGATCTCAAGGACACTACAGGCGGGGACAGCCCGCCTGAGGTTGAGCCACCACCGCCGCAAATGCAAGAAGATCCAGGTGGCTCAGGGGAACCACCTCCGTCACCCGACCTTTTCCCGGAGGAGTGGAGCTCACCGGAGATTGGCTCGATGAGCCTGGGTACGCTGGCTGCCATGATATTTGCCGCGGAGAGGCCGGAAGACAATGCCAGCCCGATGGGGAATGTGGACCGGTTGGATGTGGAGAGTAAAGGAGCGGAACAAACGCCCCCGGGGGCGAGAGTGGCTGTCCTGGAAGAGATCCGTGAGCCGGTCGAGCGATCCAGCCAGGATGAGCGGCTGGTCAATGCTCAGCAGTATCTGGTTTCACCCATCCGTCCGGAAGGGGGAGGCAGCATCTATATGATCACTGTAGTGCTGCGGGGCTCCGGTGATAAGACGCGGGATGTGCTCCGGCTGCGGCGCATTCACGGGACGATCATGAGCTTCCCAGGCAACGACCGTTTTGCCTTCCATGTGTTCGAACGAGGCCGCGGCTATTTGGTCGAGTTCCCTAACTTCACCACGGGGATGTGCAACGACCTGGTCTCCAAGCTGCGTATGCTGGTGGGCACCGATAACGTGCGTGTTGACCCGATTACATTTCTGTAGGATTTCATAGCTTTCCTCTTCAATTGATGTGCTAAGCTAACTTAGAGTTCGATTCCAGTGGGAGAATATTCTAAAGAGTAAATCCATCCCGCAAGCGCATTTCTATCCTAAGGGAACTCCATGTCTGTCACTGCGAGCCGTTCTTTGGCGAAGCAGTCTCATAATATAAGGCGGAGATTGCTTCAGTCGCAAAGATCGCTCCTTCGCAATGACCTGGGGTTAATTAAAGCGGGGCAGCACGATCATGCTGCCCCGTTCGATTCCAGTGAAAATGTACTTCAATCGCTAGTCATGATGAAGAGAGGCTTCATCTCGAAGCTTTCGTAATTGGGACGCAGGCGATCGGTGTTGTAGAATTTCTCAACATTGACCAGCTTCTTCGTGCTCGTCACCACGTCAATCGGGACGTTATCGTAGCGACCATTCTTCAGCACGACCAGCCGCCCATGCATGCGGTCACGGATCAGATCGAGGGCCAGGTTGCCATAGGCCATGGGCACGATTGAGTCGATCGCGTCAGGATCACCGCCCCGGACCATATAGCCCAGCTTCTGGTTAATAATATTGATGGACCGACCGTTATTATACTTGGGGGTGATATCCTTCACCGAAGCAGAGATCAAATCACCAATGCCGCCCAGTTTGGCATGTCCATACGCGTCGGTCGTGCGGTCCTGGAAAACCATCTCGCCGCCTTCGAACATGGCACCTTCGGAAACCAGGCAGATGGAATATTTGCTCGGGTTGAGGTTGCGATCATAAACCAGCAGCTCTGCCAGCCGTTCGATGTGGAACAAGTACTCCGGGATCACGCACCGGTTTGCGGCCCCGGCCATGGTGGGCAGGAGTGAGGTGAAGCCAGCATAGCGCCCGAAGACTTCCAGGATCATGATGCGTTCGTGGGAGCCGGCGGAGGTGCGCAGGCTGTTGGTCATCTGGATGGTGCGAGTGACACAGGTGCTGAAGCCGATGCAGTAGTCCGTGCCGGGTACATCGTTATCCATCGTCTTTGGAATAGCGACGACCTTGACGCCTTCCTTGTATAGGCGGGCGCCGTAGCTCAGGGTGTCATCGCCGCCGATCGGGATCATATAATCGATGCCCAGGAAATCCAGATTCTTCAGCACTTCTGGGGTCAGGTCGTTGCGTTCTTCGTGATATGTGTCCTTTAGATGCTCGGGCACATCGCTATTTTTTACGTGGCTCGGGCGGGTGCGTGAGGTGTGCAGGAATGTGCCGCCTGTCCGGCCTGCACGGTTGACGATGTCCTCGGTCAGCACCAAATAATTATTGCTGTTATCGTATTGGGGATCACGGACGATGTCGATCATACCAGCCCAGCCACGCCGGATGCCGATCACCTGGTAACCTTCACGCAGTGCGCGGAAGGTTACTGCCCGGATGGCAGGGTTTAATCCGGGGACATCTCCACCGCCGGTGAGGATACCGATCACCCCTTTAGTTTTTTTTATTTGAGCCATATTGTTCACCTCTTTGTGATTTATGATCCGTATTCACTTGACCCATTCTTCGATGGTCAAGAACTTTATCCGATTTATATCCAGGTCGGTTCTGCATAGACCCCAAACACCTTTTTCATTACTCCGACGATCTCATCCAATGTAGCGTACGCTCGTACGGCATCCAGGATAAAGGGCATGCTGTTCTCGGTGCCCTGGCAGGCAATGCGCAGCCGGTCGAGGGCCTGCCCGACCCGGCCTGAATCTCGCTCCGAGCGCACCTGCTCCAGGCGCTGAACCTGGCGCTGATACCCGCGAGGATCCATTTCCAGCAACGGAACTTTGACGGTTTTCTCGTCTTCGTAGGCATTGACGCCCACAACATTGCGGATGCCCTGGTCGATCTCGCGCTGGTAACGGTAGGCGGCGTCGGATATCTCGCTCTGAAAGAAGCCTTTATCGATGGCCGGGATCAGGCCTCCAAGCTCCGCAATGCGGTGGAAATATTCGTAAGCCTGGGCTTCGATCCGGTTGGTCATCGCTTCAATGTAGAATGAGCCGCCCAAGGGATCGATGGTATTCGCCACCCCGGACTCTTCGGCGATAATCTGCTGTGTTCTTAATGCAATGGTCACTGCATGTTCGGATGGCAGCGCCAGGGCTTCGTCCATGCTGTTGGTATGCAAAGATTGAGTGCCGCCCAGCACGGCTGCCAGCGCCTGGATGGCGACCCGAACGATGTTATTTTCCGGCTGCTGGGCGGTGAGAGAGACGCCTGCCGTCTGGGTATGGAAACGCATCAGCCAGGAGCGCGACTGCTTTGCGCCGAAGGTGTGGCGCATCTCATGGCTCCAGATGCGCCGTGCGGCGCGGTATTTGGCAATCTCTTCGAAGAAATCGTTGTGGGCGTTGAAGAAGAAGGACAGGCGCGGCGCGAACTCATCGACATCCATGCCGCGCTGTACCGCCCAGCGCACGTATTCCATCCCATCCGCCAGGGTAAACGCCAACTCCTGGGCTGCGGTCGAGCCGGCTTCACGGATATGGTAGCCGGAAATGCTGATCGTATTCCATTGGGGGACGCTGTGCGTGCCGTATTCGATCGTATCCACCACCAGGCGCATGGAAGGCTCCGGGGGAAAGATATACTCTTTTTGGGCGATGTATTCCTTGAGGATATCATTCTGGATGGTGCCTCTGAGCTGCTCCGGGCCTACACCCTGCTTCTCAGCCGCAGCGATGTACATCGCCCAAATGATTGCTGCCGGGGAATTGATGGTCATGCTGGACGAGACTCTATCCAGTGGGATACCGTCGAGCAGAATTTCCATGTCTTTTAATGAAGAGACCGCTACGCCGCATTTGCCGAATTCGCCCAAGGCTTCAGGGGAGTCGCTGTCGTAACCCATGAGGGTGGGCAAATCGAAGGCAATCGACAAGCCGGTCTGACCCTGGTCGAGGAGATACTTGAAACGGGCGTTTGTCTCCTCTGCCGTGCCGAAACCGGCGAACATGCGCATTGTCCACAGCCGCCCGCGGTGCATGGTTGGGTGCACGCCGCGAGTGTATGGATATTGCCCTGGAAGCCCGAGGTCCTCCTGGTAATCCAGGTTCTCCACCGAGAGAGGGGTATACAGCCGCTCGACCGGCTCAGAGGAGGTGGTGATAAACTGGTTTTTTGCCTCCGGCAGGTGAGCCAGGCTTTGCTGCAGATCGGTCTCCTCCCACAATTCAAGCTCCTGGCGCAGCAGGTCTAGTTTTTCACGATCGTACATGTGTATCTCCTCCGGCAGGCTATCAAAACACTAAATAATGAATTTTAAGCAATGCAGCACCGTTGAATACCGACCTGAAATTATAGCACGGCCTTCGAGAAATTTCGTTGACGATAGGGTATGGGCATGGTAGAATTGCTGCGCTTCAGGCCCCCATCGTCTAGTGGCCCAGGACGCGGCCCTCTCAAGGCCAAAACAGGGGTTCGAGTCCCCTTGGGGGCACTGCCTCTTCGAGGAACAAAATCGCCGGGATTTCCGGCGATTTTAATATCTCTAGTTATCACGTTGTGATGGAAGAAGCTGCCACTGGCGATGAGAGCCACCGGCAGCTTCGATCCGTTCAGGCGGCTGGAATTCGACCGGCGCAACGAGGAAATCTGCTCGCAAGAACAGCAGAGCATGATCGCGTGCGAGCCGACCCAGAGGTACGGATTGGCGGAGAAGCGGGCAGGGAGGATTTGTTGGGCGGTGCGGAAGAAAGGAGTCTGGTGATACCATTGTGCAGGATGAGGGTAAATGAGAAAGTGTACTTTATGGAGTAAAAGATAATCCTATCGCGACCGACGGCGTTTTCTTCGAGTGGGTGATTTAAAAGGTGTATCTGATTTAGAACTACGCGCCGGCTTAAAATGCTTTGGATCTACCTTTTCCTTGAACATATGATAATGCCTTTTGAGACGGGCAATATATGCGGGGTCTTTCAACACAACCTCGCGAGCGATATTCAGTAAAGCGGGGGCTAGCTCAGATTGTTCGCTGCCAGGGTTGAGAATGGAACCCTGCATCTGCCGGATGATGTCGGGATCATTTTTCCGGTACCATTTGGCGTAAAATGCCTCACTTTCCCAACCATAGGCGATTACTGCGACGGTTTTCTGACGGTTGCGGAAAATTATGTTGAAAAACACCCGCTGGCAATCGCAGTTTATAACGTTGCAGTAAGCTTCAATAAATCCGAATTCATCGCCTACCAGCCTGGGATCATCAAAACAGTCAGGCTGCGCGTCTCTTTCCAGGCGAGTTCGCCAAAGCGCTCGTAAAAGGGTTCGTATGGCATAGATATTTCTCAATTAACCGGCCATTGCCTTTTGAAGGGATGGACGGCTGGCAGAGGTAGTGTGCAGGGAGGCGGTATTATGGATGATCTTTTCAGTCAAATGAACACTCATCTCAGATATCCCTCGGGAAATCACGTCATTTGTCGTGTTTATTCACCAAAAACCTTGACATTCCGCCTACATTTCTTTATAATTAGAACATGTGTTCCAAAATTACGACTCGCGGTCGTATCACTATTTTACTTGGAAAACAGCAAGCCGCAACCGGCGAGCGCATGTCGCCGCGCAAGCTGGCAAAGAAAGCTGGCGTCTCCAAAGATTTTGTCTACCGCCTCGACGCCGGTGAAGCCCGCCATGTAGACCTGGACGCCCTCGCCCGTCTGTGCGCTGTTCTCAACTGCGATTTGCAAGATATCCTTGTTTGGGAGCAGGAGCATGGCCAATCCGTTTGACATCCTGCCACTCAACCTGTTCAACCTGTTCAGCACGCAGGGTTACATCACGCTCCAGCGGCATTACATGGCGATTCTACTGCGCATTTATGCCCTGGCGGAATTCAACCGCTTCGGATTGGGACGCGAGGTGGTGATCGCTGAAATCGTGGATTACCTGCAAAGCACGGGGGTCGAAGGGGAGATCGCCGCCGAGATGGCTGCGCAGCCCGAAAATGACGCTGATTTCACCCCACTCACGGGCCAAAAATCGGTGCAAGATTACGCATCCTACCTGCTGCGGCGACTGGAAATCACAGGCTGGATCGAACGCGAACAACACGCTGATTACAGTGAGACGATCACCCTGCCAGACTATGCCTTCACCCTGCTCGATGCCCTGCGCAAAATCCAGGAGCAGAAACCGCACGAGTTCACCGGCCAACTTTACACCGCTCACCAGCTAATCACCGCCGCCGAGACGAATAAGGATTTCTCCCCTGCCCTGGCCGTTACGCAGGCCTACGAAAATGTGCGCCAGATGGTGCGCGGCCTGAGCGAACTCAACCAGAACATCCGCCGTTACGTGGAACGCACCACCCGCGAAAAGCAAATTGCCGATCTGCTGCACCTGCAATTCGACGATTACTCGCAAACCCTGGGTGCCTCCTACCACGCCATGAAAACCTCCGACCATGTCTCCCGCTATCGCCGCGACATCATCAGCCAACTCCAGTCCTGGCAAATGGACACTGGTTGGCTGGTGAAGGCTGCTGACGAACTGGCCTTGCAAAGCCGCCTCAACCCAACCCTGGCCGAACAAACCCTGGCCGGTTATTTGCAATTTATCATCCACCAGCTCGAAGCGCTCGACCCGCTGCTGGCAGATATTGACCAGCGTCATGCCCAATACCTGCGCACCTCATTACGCCAGATCCGCTACCAGTTGGGCAGCGCCGACGGCAGCTTCAAAGACCGTCTGGCGTCGCTGGCCCGCCAAATGTCACTCATGAAAGAAGACGGGATGGAATATTTGCCCGCCGAGGCGCCTGGATTGCGTTGGCGACCGGTGGAGTCACCTGACCTGCACAGCTATTACACCCCGCCCCAGCGCCGCGCCCCCTTCACTCCCGATACAATCGTGTTGCCCACACTCCATCCCGATGACCTGGCCGCCCTGCGGGCGCTGACGATGAAAGATGTGACACAAGCTTTCACACCTGACAAAGTCAACCGCAAAGTGATCGGCTTCTTCAATGGGCATAAAAGGCTCCATATCACCGAAATCCCTGAGGATATCCGCACCGACTTACACTGGCTGACCACCATCGTGGCCTACGCCCACCACCCCGAAGTGTCCTACGGCCTGGAAGTGGTCAGCGGCGAGCCGGTAGAAATGGGTGGGTATCGGGTGGTGCCGTTTGAGTTGTGCAAGCTGTAATATTATGAATTTCGACTCCCTCACCTCTCTTCCCGAAAAATCCTCCCGCGACTTGCCGCGCGTCATCAACCGCCTGTTGGGACAAGTTTTTCTATACCAGGATAAAGACGACGACAAAGACGATTACTACTTTGTCCATCGTCACCGCGCCGCCTGCGATACTGCCATGCAACTGGTTGGGTTCAACCTGCTGCACGACGACTATCACCGAATTTACCAGGTTGTCTCAGAGTTCAGCTACTGCCGGGCCCACTATAAGCTCGATGAGACCCTGATGATCCTTGTTTTACGCAAGCTCTATGAGGAACACAGCGAGCGTCTGAGCCTGGCACAGGATCCGGTGGTGACGATTGGCGAAGTGCGAGAAGAATATCGCACCATCACCGGCAAAGTGCGCGACCTTGGCATCACCCAATACGAAAACCTGCTGCGTCGCCTGCGCTCGATGGGCCTCCTTGATACCCTGGATGGCCGCACGATTGACGTGCACGACGCCGACGCTCGCCTGCGCCTGCGCGGCTCCGTGCGCCTGATCCTGCCCGTGCAGACGGTGGATGAACTGGACGCATGGATCCGAAAATACAGGGCAGCAGAAACAGAAGAAGATTCCGAATGAAATATTTGTGTGAACCATGAAGCGTGTTCGGTTGGTAGATTTCCCAAAACACGCCACACGTAACATACTTCACGCATCAGCAATAAGGATTTCTCCATGAAACTCTTAACCAAAATCCGCCTGCTCAACTGGCATCTGTTTGAAAACACCACCATAGACTGCACCGGCAGCACCTACTTTATCGGCACCAACGGTGCGGGAAAATCTACCATCCTCGACGCCGTGCAGTTTGCCCTCGTCGGCGGCCAGCGCGACGTACGCTTCAACCAGGCGGCGTTGGCGGGTAGTAAACGCACGCTCGCCAGCTACGTGCGCGGGGAACTAGGCACCGAGGGCCAGCGTTTTTTGCGCGGCGATGCTACCGGCGTGGTGGCGCTCGAATTTCGCAACCCCGACGGCAACTTTTTCGCACACGGCGCAGTGATTGACGCCTTCGAAGACGGGCGCAACCCCGATGTGGTCTACTTTATCGTCCACAATGCCCGCCTGGATGATCGTTGGTTCTTCCAGGCCGATTCTGCCGGGCGGTTGCACGATACGCGCGCCTTCAAGCGTCACCTGGAACACTTCGCCCTGTCCACCGCCGCCCGTGCCCAGGTTTTTACCCGCCTTGAAGATTACCGAGTCCACCTGTTGAACCGCCTCGGCCAGCTCAAAGATTCTTTCCCGGCCAAAATTGTCAAGGGCCTGGCCTTCAGCCCGCTCACGGACATTCGCGCGTTCGTCCACAACTACCTGCTGGACGAAAACCTGCTCGACGTGAAAACGCTCCAGGCGCAGCTCGACACCCTGCGTCACTTCGAGAGCCTGGCCGCCGACGTGCGTGAACGCATCGAAGCCCTCAACCGTATTGACGAACTCGACAAAGAGCGCGCCGCCAACCGCCGTCGCAGGATCACCAACGGCTATATCGCCCGCCGCTCTCAGGGAGAAGTCCGCAGCGGCGAGCTGAAAAATGCCCGCCTTAAGCTGGATGAAACACGCCTGGCCCTCAGCCGCGCCGAAATCCAGCGTGACCAGTTGGCCTCGCGCTTGAAATATGCCGAAACGGCCTTGCTAGACGCCAAGATCGCCCTCCAGACCGACCAGACCAGCCTCAAGGCTCTAGATCTGCGCCAAAAGCTGATCGCCCTTGACAACGAACTGACCCTCCTGCGCCAGCACCAATCCAACACCGAGCGCGCCCTCGATCACGAAACTGCTGATGCCGAAATACTGTGCACCCTGCTCACGGCTGACAATCAACCTATTCCCTCGGCCCTCGGAGCATTCCTAAAGGAAGGCGCTCCACGTGACACGCAATCGATACGGGATTTGCAGTCGGCCTTTACATCCCTTGCCCTGGATTTTTCTCGCCAACATACTCTCCTCACCGAACAAGCCTCCGCTTTGAAATCCGAAGCCGCCCAACTCGAAGACGAAATCCGTAAACTGCGCACCGGTGACCGCGAGACCGGTTATGAAGGCGAAGTCCCGCAAACCAGCCGCCTGCGCCGCCTGCTGCGCGCTGAACTGGGGCTTGCCAGCCATGAAGTCGTCTTCCTTTGCACTGTGCTCGACATTCCCAGCCCCGAATGGCAAGACGCTGTTGAAGGCGTGCTCGGGCATAACCGCTTCACCCTGCTTGTCCCGTCCGCCCACTACCCTGCTGCCATGCGCCTCTACCGCGAACGCCGCCACAAAGATGGCCTATACGGCGTTGCCCTGCTCGACACCGAAACCATCCTCGCCAACCAAACGGAACACGCACCACGCACCACTTCCCTCGCCTCCGAAATCACCACGAATCACCCCGCCGCACGCGCCTTCGTCGACCTCCTCCTCGGTCACTACGTCAAGTGCGACACCCTCGATGATCTTCGCTCCCACCGTACTGCCATCACGCGTGAATGTTTCGTCCGACGCAACTACACCGACAGTCACCTCAACCCGCAAGTTTGTGGGCGCTGGTTCATTGGGGAACGTGCTACCCCGCGCCAAATTGAAAACCGCCAGATGCGCCTGGATGAAATCGCCAGCGAGATGGTGATCCTCCACAAACAGGATAGCGATTTGCGGGAACGATTGGCCCTCACGGGCGAGAAAGTTCGTCCACTAATCGAGTTGGAACATGCCCTGGAAGGTCTCTACGCCCTACCGGAGCGTGAGGCTCAACGCTCCAGCCTGACCGCCGAACTGGAAAGCCTTGATCTGCGCGCCGCCGATAGCCTACAAGCCGACGTCGAACGGATCCAGGCCGAATTCACCCACCTGCAGAGCGAGACCGGTGCACTGGAACGGAAAATCGGCGGCCTGGAAGCCGAAGCCCACACGCTCAGCGAGGGCGAAATCCCGCGCCTGGAAAGCGAGATTGACCAATCCATCCAGACCGCTGCAGCCTTCCTCGACGCCGAACAGACTGACGATGAATTTCGCGCCGAGATCGAGAAGGAAAATACTCGCCGCATGGAGCGCCAGCCCATAGACGTGATCCAACAAAACGCAGCGCGCTATGAAAGCGAGTACCAGAGCGCCGAAACACACAACCGCGACCGCCTGCGTGAAGCCAAGCAGGCCTACTCCCTGCGCTACGACTTTGGCTATGACGATACGGAACACGCAACGCGTTACATGGCTGAAAGAGATAAGCTGGTCAACTCTGAACTCCCCCAATACGAATCGCAAATCGTCCACCAGCTCGGCCTGGCGGAACAGGAACTTGTCGAAAACTTCATCCACCGCCTGCGCGAACAGATCGAGGAGGCCCGCCAGCAATTGGCCTATCTCAACAGTACGTTGGCTCAATTGCGCTTCGGCGGCGAACGCTACGAGTTCATCACCCAGCCTGCCCCAGGCCTGCGCGCCATGTACGAGATGGTGATGGACAGTCAGAACATCCTCGGCACCTCGCTGTTCGACTCAGGC
>Ga0209253_10003314_pt1 | contig 14177 bp, 8 predicted proteins | sample FrelakmetBRP12BR_FD_187145 | JGI IMG/M metagenome (GOLD analysis project Ga0209253, IMG submission 187145) | Freshwater lake sediment microbial communities from the University of Notre Dame, USA, for methane emissions studies - BRP12 BR (SPAdes)... | ecosystem: Environmental > Aquatic >...
TGCCAACCTGCCCCACGAGGTGCAGGACGCCTACACCCTGAGATGCGCCCCCCAGGTGCTGGGCGCCTCCTTGGAGGCGTTCCTCCAGGCCAAGCAGGTGCTGGAGGTGGAGATGAACAGCTCGGTGGACAACCCCCTGGTCTTCGAGGACGGGGACGTGGTCTCCGGCGGGAACTTCCACGGCATGCCGGTGGCCATGGCCCTGGAGCAGATCACGCTGGCGACCCACGTCATCGGCTCCTTCTCCGAGAGGCGCATCGCCCGGCTGGTGGACGGTAAGCTATCCCACCTGCCCCATTTCCTGACCTCGTCCAAGGGGCTGGAGTCGGGCATGATGATCCCCCAGTACACCGCCGCCTCCTTGGTGTCCGAGTCCAAGGCCAAGTGCTTCCCCGCCTGCGCCGACTCCATCCCCACCTCGGCCAACCAGGAGGACTTCAACTCCATGGGGGCGGTGTCCGCCCTCAAGCTGATGGACGTGGTGGAGAACACGGAGCGCGTGGTGGCGATCGAGCTCCTTTGCGCCTGCCAGGGGCTGGAGTTCGCCAGGTTCCTTCCAGGAAGGGGGGTGCAGGCCGCCCGCGAGGCGGTCCGGGGCAAGGTCCCCGCCCTGGAGGAGGACCGCCCCATGTCCAGGGACATCGAGGTCTTGAGGCAGATGGTGCGGGACGCGTCCTTGGTGATGGCGGTGGAGAAGGCCTGCCGGTTCAAGCGCTGCTGACCTAGACGTCCACATCGAACTCGGAGTCGTAGCCGACCTTGTCATTGGAAAGGACCGGTCGGCACTCCAGGGAAAGGGTTACCCGCGACGCCCCGCTGGCCTTGGGACGGATTTCCACGTCCACGCTGCGCCTCTCCCCGCCCCGCAGCTTGGGCAGGGCGACGAAGCCGCGCATCGCCATGTCCCCGGAGATGCTGACCGCCACCTCCCGGGCCATGGCCTTGGCCACGTTGCTCAGGTTCAATCGGGCCTTGGACCAGTGGCCTGGCCTAAGTTCCTCGACGAAGTCCAGGTCCACCTGGATATCAGGCAGGAACTCCTGCGCGGCCCGAGCCGCCGCTTCCATGGCCTCGTCCATCTTCCGCACCGCTGCGGCGTGGTCCTTCTCCTTGGCCTTCTCCGCCTCGCGGTACAGCTTGATCGTGTCGGTCAGCTCCAGGCCATTGCGACGGGCGCTCTCGATGCTGGCCTCGACCCTCGTCCTCTGTTCGACGTAGCGGTGCTGCTCTTCCCCCGCTACCCCGATGGAGCGTTCCGCCTCGATGACGCAATTGGCCGCTCCGCGCCATTTTCCCTCGGCCAGTTGCGTGTCGGCTTTGGTGAGCAGCTCCTTGGATGCGGTGACGTCGGCGCCAGTGCGGGATGCCTTCGCCATGTTCTCGCGGACCTCCTCGATGCGGGTCTCGATCTTCTTGCGCATCAGTTCGCTCATGGCGTCCACGGCCTCCCGCAGCTGCTTGGGCTCGGGTCTCTTGCCCGAAACGCGAAGCTGACTGACGTCCCTCACCACCTTGGGCACGCTGGACTTGCTGATCTTGAGCTCCTCTGCCACCATGCACATGTTCTCCAGGTTCTTCATCCGCTCCGCCTGGATGGCCTCCTTGGCCTCCTTGGTCGCCTCCCTTGCCCTCCTTAGGTTGAGGGTGGCGCCCTCGAAGTCCAGGGCGGCGATGCACTTCCTTGCCCGCTCCACCAGCTCGTTGGCCGTTCCCGCCACGCCCTCGCTCTCCAGCTCGGCCACCTCCCTCTCCAGGTCCTTGAGCTCGGTCTGGCGTCGGGCATAGAGCTCCAACTGTCCCTTGAGCTCGTCGGCGCATTTGGTCACGAGGGCGTACGCCTCGAAGAAGGAACCATGGGCGAAGCGCTCCTTGGCTTGGTCTAAGGGGGGCTCGATGCCCTCCATGGGCACGCCCCTGCGCTTGGCCTGGGCCAGCTTGGACTGCATGTCCCCGATGGCCTTGGCCGTCAGCTCCTTCTGCTCGCCGATGCGGATTAGCTCCTGTTCGAAGCCCTGCACCTGGGCGGCGGCCTCGCGGAACTTGTGCGCCTCCATCCTCCTTTCGATGTCCGGCTTCATGCGCAGGACGGTCTCCAAGTCGGAGCCGTCGATTCCCTTCTGCCGTTGCTCCGCCTCCACCCTCCGCATCCTCTCCCGGACCATCTCCGCGGACGCGAGGGTGACCTGGTCGCCGGCCTTCTTCGCCAGCTCGTGGGCGATGCCATGTCTGCCCATCTTATTGTAGTTCTTGGCCTGACGCAGCAGTTCGCGGGCCGTCTCCACCTCCACGCCGAACTCCACCGCGTCGTTTATGATGGCCTGGGCCGACTCCATGCTGGCCGTGGCCTTCTCGCCCATCATCAGGCCTTGGTCCAGCTCATTCCTGGCCAGCTCCAGGGCCCTGAGCGCGTCGTAGATGCGCTTCTCGCGCAGCAGGCTCTCCGCCTTATCGACCATCTGTTGCGGGCCCGAGACGTCGGACCCGCTCTGCTGCGCCCTCTCCAGCAAGGACCTGGCCTCGGCGAGCTCCTTCTCCACGCCCTTGTTGAGCACGGAGTGGACGGTCTTCTCCACCTCGCGCATCGAGATCATGGCCTGGGCGTACTCCTTCTTGTCGATCAGGCGCAGGGCTCCGTCCAGGCGCTTCTGGGGCGCGCCGACCTCGAAGCCCAGCCGCTTGGCCACGTTGATGAGGTCCTGTGCCGCCTGTGCCTTCCGGGGCGCCACGAACGGGGCCACCAGCCTCTCCGTCTCCACGAAGTTCTTGGCTATGGCAGGGAGGGCCTCCTCGTACCTTCCGGCCTCGAAGAGCCGCTTGGCCTGGGAGAGCATCTCCGATTGCTTGGAGGCGTCCAACTGCTGGGCCTCGGCCTCCTTGATCATGGCGCTGATCTCCACGATGCGCTCGTAGATGCGGTTGTGGACCGCCGTCAGGCGCTCGAGGCTGCTCTCCGCCTCCTTGAAGAGGGAGTAGCCCCTCAGCAGGTCCCCCTTGGACGCGGCACGGGAGGATTCCTCGGCCAGGCGCTCCGCTTGGAGCACCTCTATGCCGGTCTTGCGCGAAGTGGTGATCGATTTGGTCAATTGGGCCAGCTGTCGGGTGAGCTCGTCCTTGATGATGGACTTGGCGAACTGGAGCACCTCCGCGGTGATGCGCATCGACTCGGCCCCATTGCCCTCGAAACGTAGCTGCTCCGCACGGCCCAGCCTGTCGTTGAGGGTCACGCTCTCGCTGCCCATCTCCTTGGCCACGGTCAGAAGGTGCCTGGCCTCGATGAGGCGACGGTCCAGATCGGTACGCTCGTCCCTCTTGAACATGCCCATCGAGGTATTGGCCAGATCATAGGCGCGGACCGATTGCCCCTCGCGCAGGGCTTCCCGCGCCTGCTGCAATTTGGCTCGATAGGACGAGATGTCCGATGAGCCAGTGTAAGCGTCAAGTAGTTTGCTCGCCTCCGCCAAGGTACTCTCGGCTATCCCATGGACCTTGACGTCGACCTTGCGGATGCATTCCTCCAGGTCCTCGCGGACCGTTTCATACCTGCCGTCCTTGGTGCGGGCGACGATGTCCTCCAACAAGGCCGATTCCTGATGGATGTCGGCGCCGAGCTTCAGGGCGGTGGTGACCCGCATCTCCGCGCGCATGATGTCCTGCCCGATGTGCGCCTGGATCGCCGAGTGGACGAGCCCCTGCGCCTGCTTCAAGGTCTCGATGGCATGCTCGAAGTTCCGGCGCAGGACCAGCTGCCTGGAGGCGTCCACTATCCTCTTGGCCTCGGTGATGTTGAGCTTGAGCGCGATGGCCAGGGTCATCAGGCCTCGGGTACGGGCCAGCTCGGCCTCGACCTCCTTGTAGCCCTCCAACGCTTTTTCCAGCGCCTTCTCCGCGCGGTTCACCAGGGCCGCCGCCATCTTGAAATCGCCCTGGGCCAGGGTACTCCTGGCCGCGTCCAGTTCGCTTAGCACCTCGCCGATGTCGCTGCCGATCTTGTTGGCGATGAGGAGCCTTCCCCTGAGCTTGGAGATCATGCTCAGCAGCTGTTCGATCTCTTGGGAACGAACCAGCCCCTCGGCCTCGCGCCAGGCATCCATGGCATCTTCGAGCTTCTCGGAGCGGGCGAGCTCGCGGGCTTTGCTGGTGGCAGATGCCAGAGGCACCGCGTCCACGCCTAGGCCTTTCAGAACCTGGGTGCGCTCCTTCAGTCCCTCCAAGCGTGACAGAAGGCCCTTGGAAACGATGGCCTTGGCCTCGGACTCGGCGATATTCAAGGTACCGAAGGCATGCTCGAAGTCGCCACTGTCCGATGAGGCCTTGGCCCTGGCCAACGTATCTTGGGCTTTGGAGAAATCCAGGCCTAGCTCGTCCGCCCTCTCGGCGGACACGTTCATCGCCTCCACCTGGGACTGGAAGAGGTTGCGCAGGGCGTTGGACACCATCTCCGTGCAATCCTTGAGCTGGGAAACGCATTCGGCGAACTCCATCCCCTCCAGGTGGTTGCGGGCTTGCTTGAGCATCTGGCGCTCGCCTTCCACCTCCAGCTCCATCTTCTCTGCCATCAGGACCTGCGACTGGGCGGTGGAGAACATGTCCGCGATCTTCGAGTTGACGAAGCGCTCGACCGCGTCCCAAAGCTCTTGCGCCTTGGTCAACGATTCCTCGAGCATCTGCTGGTCCAACAGCTCAGTGGCCTTCTGCCGCATCGAGCCGATCTCTCGCGGCGGGGTCTCTTGGGCGAATAGCTTCAGTAATGAGTCGGCGGATTCCAGGATCGAGCCCACCCGCTCCTTCTTGGAGACGTCGCAGGCCTCGATCGCCTTCTGGGCCAGGGACAGGGAGAGCTTGTAGTCCTTCTGTTGGAAGGCCTGGTTCGCCTCCTCCAAGGCGCGGTCCGCGGCCGCCGTGGGCGCATCTAAGGACCTGCAGGACGAGATGGCCTTCTCGGCCTCCGTCAAGCGCGCCTCCGCCTCCTTGCGGTTCTTGGCCGCTTCCTTGGTCTTCTGCTCCAGCTGCTTGGTCAGCTGCAGTTGCTTGAGGTAATCTCCGCTCACTGGGTCCCCGCCCCGGTTCCGGGCGCCAGGTTCGTCTGGCGCATCAGTTGAATTATCAAATAACTGGCCCTCAGCACATAAGCCTTTTGCCCTAATTCTCTTCGACTGGCAATCATCGCTTCAGGATCTCCACGAAGGCCACCCTCTCCAGGACCAGGTCCTTGGCCTTTCCCAGGGGTACGGCCTCGAGCTCCCCAGGCTCGATCCCGAACCGCAAAAGCTTATCTTCTGTGCATTCCAGCACCGATTCGTCCTCCTCCAGCCCGGCGATAAGGAGGACCTCGTCCTTTTTGGCGCCAAACAGGATCAGGGCCACGCGGTCGGAGCCCGCCCTCACGCTCATCTTCTCACGGGCCTTGGAGATCTGCCGCTCCCCGGAGGCGTAGAGCATGGTCTCCATCATCATGTCGTTCGCGGAGTTAGTGCCCCGGTCGAAGGCGCGCCGTGCATGCTCCACCGCGCTCTCCAGATGCTCCCGGCCGCAGACCATGTCCGCATCCAGGGCCAGGACTTGACCCCCTTTCGCCGATTGCAGCCTGGCGAGCAGTTGGTTGGGGTCGACGACCTTCCCTCTTCCCCCCACGATCTCGTAATCGCTCATCGCTGGCGTCTCCAATGCCCCAATCGTATTTTATGCTTTTCCGACCTCAGGTCGAATCTGGGTCGTCGAAAGGTTTATCACACCCCATCGTGGTTGTGCCGCCGGTATCGATAAGGAGGGAGCCAGCATGTCCATGGAAAGGGTCATCGTTCTCGCGCCCGCGACCATAGCCAATGTCGGACCAGGCTTCGACGTCTTCGGCCTTGCCCTTGACCAGCCGTACGATCTGGTCACTGCCGAGCGCAGGCAAGGCAGAGGGGTCAAGGTGCGCAAGGTCGAAGGGTTGGGCGAGGAGCAGGTGACCATGGACCCCATGAGGAACACCGCAGCGGTCGCGGCCGCCAAGGTCCTCGAGCTGGCAAAGGCCGATTTCGGGCTGAGCATCCACATCAAGAAGGGCGTGCGGCCCTGCAGTGGCATGGGGTCCTCGGGCGCCTCCGCGGCCGGTGGCGCCTATGCCGCCAACCTCCTCTTGGGCGAGCCGTTGCCGATCGAGGCCTTGGTGCTCTGTGCTGCCAAGGGCGAGGAGGCCTCCTCGGGAACGCTGCACGCCGATAACGTGTCGCCCTCATTGCTCGGAGGGTTCACCATCATCCGCTCCTACGACCCGCTCGACGTGGTCCGGGTCACCCCGCCCCCCAACCTTGGCGTCGTGGCGGCGCTGCCGGACATCATGGTCCCCACCAAGGAGGCCAGGGGCATATTGCCGAAGCAGGTGGACCTGAGGGAGATGGTCTTCCAGGTGGGCCACGCCTCGGCGCTGGCCGTGGCCATGGCCCTGGGGGACCTGGGATTGATGGCCCGCAGCCTGAAGGACGAGGTCATAGAGCCGGTCCGCGCGCCCCTGGTGCCCCATCTGCGGGCCGCGGAGGATGCGGCTTTGCAGGCTGGGGCCTTCGCCTCCTTCCTCGGCGGCTCTGGCCCGTGCGTGGCCTCCTTCTTCGACAAGGACCAGATGGATGGAAAGGCAATCGCGGAGGCGGTCCAGACCGTCTATCGCAGCAAGGGCATAGAGTGCACGGCCTGGGTCACGAGATGGGGAGAGGGATGCAGAAGGTGGCAGCCATGAGCTACGAGATCAAGTGCTTCGAATGCGGCCGGCCGACGAAGGACGAGAAGCTGGATGCCTGCCCTTCCTGCGGAGGGCTCTTGAACGTGGAGATGGACCTCTCCGCCATGAAAGGAAAAGGCCCGAAGCAATTGCGCCACGCCCCCTTGGGCGTTTGGAGGTACGCTCCCTTCCTTCCAGTGGAGGCGAGGAAGGCGGTGACGTTGCTAGAGGGCGGAACGCCCTTGTACGATTGCCGCGCCTTGGCCCGAGATCTGGGAATGGACCGCTTGTACGTCAAGTACGAAGGAACGAACCCCACGGGCTCCTTCAAGGACAGGGGCATGACCGTGGGCGTCTCCAAGGCGGTGGAGCTCGGATGCAAGGTGGTGGGATGCGCCTCCACTGGCAACACCTCCGCTGCATTGGCCGCATACGCGGCCAAGGCGGGGCTAGGTTGCATAGTGCTCCTCCCCTCCGGGAAGGTGGCGCTGGGCAAGCTCGCTCAGGCCATGTTCTACGGGGCCAAGGTCATCTCCATCGATGGCAACTTCGACGACGCGTTGAATGTGGTCCGCCAGCTGGCAAGGGAAGGCCACCTCTACCTCCTCAACTCCATCAACCCATTCCGCCCCGAGGGGCAGAAGACCATAGCCTTCGAGATACTCGAGCAGCTCGGGCTCAAGGTGCCAGATGCGATAGTTCTCCCCGTGGGCAACGCTGCGAACATCTGGGCGGTTTACAAGGGACTGACCGAGTGGATTCAGGCGGGATGGATCGAGCGGATGCCGAGGCTCATCGGGGTACAGGCCGCTGGTTCCAACCCCATCGCCGTGGCCTTCAGGCAGGGAAAGAGGGACTTCGTCCCCGAGGACCACCCCGAGACCTTGGCCACCGCCATCCGCATCGGTAACCCCGCCAGCGGTAAGAAGGCGCTCAAAGCCATCTACGACACCGGAGGCCTGGCCACCGACGTCACCGATGAGGAGATCATCGCCGCCCAGAAGCTTCTGGGCAAAAGGGAGGGGGTTGGGGTCGAGCCGGCCTCCGCCGCCTCGATCGCCGGCGTGGTCAAGCTCCGCCAGCAAGGCCTGATCTCCAAGGAGGAGAGGGTGGCGTGCGTTTGCACTGGAAATCTGCTCAAGGACCCGGACACGGTGATAAAGTATGCCGGCCAGGTCCTGAAGGCCGGGGCATCGGTGGATGAGGTCAAGCGCTTGGTGCTCGGTTGACCTCAAGGGCAATTGCGCACGTTGATAACGATGCATCACCTAGCGCAGAGAAGGTGGACCTAAAGCGCGCGCCATACAAGTGATGCAGGCGAGGAGGATGGCCATCACCAATGGCTTAGTATCACTTCGAGCCAATCGATGGCAAACAATTTTATGCGATAAGGAGAATCATCATCCAACACCATGACTGAAGGTCCAGCGAAGCGTGTCCGCTACCGCACCTATGTGGATGGGTTCGACGAGAACCTGAATGGGGGTATACCCCAGGGTCACACGGTGATCGTCGCAGGGGCAGCGGGGACCATGAAGTCGTCCCTGGCCTATCACATCCTTCACATGAACGCCAAGCGGGACGGGGTGAACGGCCTGTACATCTCCCTGGAGCAGAGCAAGCATAGCCTGACCCGGCAGATGGAGGGGCTGGGCCTCAAGGGCGATACCCTGGGACGCCTCGAAGTGCTCGACCTGGGCGAGATACGGCGCAAGAGCGAGGGCGCGCAGTTCATGGACACCTTCCGCTTCGCGGTGAACGAGACCAAGAAGCGTTTGAACTATGAGCTCATGGTCGTCGATTCCCTCGGCGCCTTGGAGATGATCTCGGCCACCACTCGCCCGAGGGAGGAGCTCTACCGCCTTTTGGAATGGCTGAGGGGCATGGAGGTCACCGCCCTGCTGATCAGCGAGATGCCGGTGGGGAACTACACATCCTACGGGCTGCATGATGCGGACTTCCTGGTCGACGGCATCATCCACCTCAAGATGATCGAGGTCACGGACACCGAGGTCCAGAGGCGCATCCGTTGCGTCAAGATGCGCGAGACCGACCACTCCAACAACTATTTCAGCTTCTTCCGCAACGAGCGCGGGTTCGCCGTCACCCGGGCCATCACCGACTTCTAGAAGTCGAAGAGGCTGCGCTGCGATTTCCCCTTGTCGTCGGGCTGGGGCTCTTCCTTCTTCGGTGCCATCGGCGCTGGGTCAGCTGTCCGAGGGCTTTCCCCCACCTGCTCCTTGATGCTCTTGGCCAGGGCCTCGCCCACCTTGGGGATGCGCGCCAGCCTTCCCACCTCAACGCCTCTGACGTCGTCCAGCGTCTTGACGCCGTGGTCGAACAGGGAGCGGGCGCGGGCCCTCCCCACCCCTCTCAACTTGACCAGGTCCAAGAGCTCGCGCCTGACGCCGTAGCGGACCCGGACCATCAGCTCGGTCAAGGGGGCGTAGGCGTCCTTGTTGAATATGTTGGATAGTTCCCTCATCGAGTAGAGTAGCCAATCCCCCAGCTCCACCTTGCTGCGCAGGTCCCCTGGCCCGATCCCGTACTTATTCAGCAGCGGTTCCTCCTCCATCTCCTCCAGCCAGTCGTCGAGGACGCAGGCGGTCTTCACCTCCGCCAGGAAGAACTCGTACTCGCCCAGGTCCGCGGGGATGGGGAGGAGGAGCTCGGCGCCCTTCTCCACCACCTTGGTCTCCAACCAGTCATTGTCCGAGCGCCGGAGGTAGAGCGGGAGCATGTCCGGGGTGGCGCACGCGGCATGAATGAAGCCAAAGGCCCCCATGCCCGGCTTGAAGGCCCGGAGGGCGTCGCGCATCTTCACCGCCGAGATCGGGTCGATGTAGAGGTCTGAGACCCGTCGACCGAAGAAGCTTGCTTTGAAGTGGTCCTCCTCGCGCAGCATCTCCTCCCCCCTGAGGAAGTCCAGCACGTCATCGACCGCCTCCTCCATCCCCAGCATGGTGGTCTGATGCGCGAAGAAGGTCGAGTTGAGGAAGTCCATCAAGGACGACTTGGAGTTGGTGGTGGAGGTGGCGATCAGCGCCAGGATGTGAGAGCGCAGCACGCTCTCCGAGCCTAGCTTGGAGAAGATCTCCTCCGTCTCGCCTAGGAGATAGTTTTCGAAGAGGAAGGACCGCTCCTCCTCGCTCTTGGCGATGAGGATGGCCTCCCCGAACTTGTCGTACTTGGGGCGGCCGGCGCGCCCGCACATCTGCTTGATCTCCAGCACAGGTATGGGGACGTTCCCGATGCCCCCCTCGAATCGGTACACCTCGCGGATGATCACCCTTCGCGCCGGTAGGTTGATGCCAGCGGCCAGGGTGGGTGTGGCCACGATGGCCTTGATCCTGCCTTTCTTGAAGGCATCCTCCACCATCCTCCTCTGCTCGTTGGTCAGGCCAGCGTTATGGAAGGCTACGCCCTTGTGCACGCAGGAGCGCAACTTCTTGCCGATGCTGGTGGGCTCCCCGTGGTCCTGGAGGAGCTCCTCCTCCTGCTCCAGCCTGACCTTCTCGGGCATGACCTCCTTCATCAGGGGCGCCATCTTCATGGCCAGGGCCTCGGTGGAGCGGCGGGTATTGACGAAGACCAGCGCCTGCCCCCCCTCTTTGATCGAGTCCCGGACCAACGACCAGACCGGGTCACCTTGCTCCTCGATGTGTCTCTTTGAATTGTCGGTGAATCGGACCTCGCCGTCCATGTAGACGCCCTCCTTCAAGGGCGTGGGCCGCCATTCCGAGGAGACATGCTCGGCGTCCAACCAGGAGGCGAGCTCCTTGGAGTTCTTCACCGTGGCGGAGAGGGCGATGACCTGCAGCTCGGGGTTGAAGCGGCGGAACTTGGTGAGGGTGATCTCCAGGGTCGGTCCTCGCTCCGGGTCATGGATCAGGTGGACCTCGTCCGCCACCACCAGGGAGATCTTCTGAAGCCATGAGGAGCGATGGCGCAGCAACGAGTCCGCCTTTTCGGAGGTAGCGACGATGATGTCGTACCTATCCAGTTCCGGGTCGGGCGAGTCGAAGTCGCCCACGGCGGCCCCCACCCTCACACCCAAAGGCTCGAACCTGCGGAGGTCATCGTACTTCTCCGCGGCCAGGGCCCTCAGCGGCACGATGTAGAGGGCCTTGCCCCCTCGTTCCAGGACGTGCCTCAAAGCAGCCAGGTAGGCCACCAGGGACTTACCGCTGGCCGTCGGGACCGCCAAGAAGAGGTTCTTGCCCTTCAGGGCCAAAGGGACCGCCGTCTCCTGGGGAGGATACAGCGAGGTTATGCCCTCCTCCTTGAGGATATCCACCACTCCAGGTGGCAGCCCCAGCTCTTCCAGCCTCACGCCTTTCCTCCCGACAAGATAACCCCCGCCTCGGCTTAACCCTTGCCACCATCCTCAAACCAAGGAAAGGCCCAAGGCACGGCGCATATACCCCCATGCAATCTGGACTCGGGCTACGTTCGCAGTCATTGCGACTCAGAGGGAAAACTCTTATTAAGTGGGAATATTTCTAGTTAGATTCGAAGCCCAGAGGTAAACCATAATGACCAATGAGGAACCAAGCACCGCCGAGGCTCTCCCCGACGTTGATGTTTGGATCGAGAAGCAAGCTTTTACCAGCACTGCCGACATCAAGGTGCCAGAGAGCCTTGCCGACCAGGTAATTGGTCAGGACAAGGCGGTCGTGGTCATCAAGAAGGCGGCGGAGCAGAAGCGGCACGTGATGCTCATAGGCGAGCCCGGGACGGGCAAGTCCATGCTCGCGCGCTCGATGACCGAGTACCTGCCCAAGGGGGAGCTGCAGGACGTCATCGCCTATCACAATCCCGAGGACACCAACGAACCTAAGATAAGGATCGTTCCGACAGGGAAGGGCAAGGAGATCGTGATGGCGCAGAAGCGCGAGGCCGCGCAACGCAAGGCGCAGAAGAACTCCATGTTCTCCGTCATCGCCCTGATGGTCGTCATGCTGGCTGTGGTACTATGGATCCAGTCCGGGGACGCTATGATCCTCATCTGGGGCGTGATCGCGGCCATAATGGTCTTCATCCTCTTCCGCTACACCGGCCAGAGGCAGGAGAATTACATCGTCCCCAAGCTGCTGATAACCCATGAGGAGAAGGAGATGCCCCCCTTCATCGACGCCACCGGCGCGCATGCTGGCGCACTGCTGGGGGATGTCAAGCACGACCCGTTCCAGTCAGGAGGGCTGGAGACGCCGGCGCACGAGCGCCTGGAGGTCGGGGCCATCCACAAGGCATCGAAGGGCGTGCTGTTCATCGATGAGATCAACATGTTGCGCATCGAATCGCAGCAATCTCTCCTAACTGCGCTGCAGGAGGGCAAGTTCTCCATCACCGGCCAGAGCGAGCGCTCGTCCGGCGCCATGGTCAAGAGCGAGGCCGTGCCATGCGACTTCATCCTGGTCTGCGCGGGCAACTTGGACGCGGTCCAGGGAATGCACCCAGCGCTGAGGTCGCGCATACGCGGCTACGGCTACGAGGTGTACATGAAGTCCACCATGGACGACACCTACGAGAACCGCATCAAGCTCATCCGCTTCGTGGCCCAGGAGGTCGCGAAGGACAAGAAGATCCCCCACTTCGAGAGGCGTGCGGTTGGGGAGATAGTCAAGGAGGCGCAGAGGCGCGCCGGCCGCAAGGGCCAACTGACCCTGAGGCTTAGGGAGCTGGGGGGCCTCATCCGCGTGGCAGGGGACATCGCCCGCGAGGAGAACCGGCCCCTCGTGACTCAGGAACACGTGTTCGCAGCCAAGAAGATCGCCCGCTCCCTGGAGCAGCAGATCGCCGACCGCTACCTCGAGGCAAGGAAGGAGTACAGGTCCTTCGTCACCGAGGGGTCGGCCATAGGCATGGTCAACGGCCTTGCCGCGCTCAACACCCAGAGCTCGATGTCCGAGTACTCCGGGGTCGTCCTGCCCATCGTCGCTGAGGTCACCCCGGCCCAGACCAAGAACGCGGGCAAGATCATCGCCACCGGAAAGCTGGGAGAGATCGCGAAGGAGGCGGTCTCCAACGTCTCCGCCATCATCAAGAAATATACCGGTGAGGACATCTCCAACCACGACGTCCACGTGCAGTTCATCGGCACCTACGAGGGAGTGGAGGGCGATTCGGCGTCAATCTCCGTGGCCACCGCCGTCATCTCCGCCCTGGAGGAGGTCCCGGTGGACCAGACCATCGCCATGACTGGATCGCTAAGCGTGAGGGGCATGGTGCTTCCTGTCGGAGGCGTGACCGCGAAGATCGAGGCCGCCGCTGAATCCGGGATCAAGAAGGTCATCATACCTGCGGCCAACCTCAGGGACGTGGTGCTGGAGGAGCGCTACATCGGCAAGATACAGATCGTGCCGGTGAGCAACATGTCCGAGGTGCTGGAGAACGCGTTGATCGGCGGCTTGAAGAAGGACAGCCTCCTGAAGAAGCTGGCATCACTGGTGGAAACCTCGCCCCTGATAGGCACACCCAGAGCCATTTGATCCCAAACCATTTACCTTATTCACTTTTATTGTGCTTTTTATCCAGGCAAAGCTATAATACTAAGTCAGCCCTAATTACCTCGATAGCTTGAGCGCGCGGGAGCGGACCGGTCTAGTCATCGGGCGATTCCAGCCATTCCACAATGGCCACCTGGAAGTGATCCGGACCATCGCCGAGGAGTGCCGGTCCATCATCGTGGGCATAGGGAGCGCGCAGTGCTCTCACACCTTCGAGAACCCCTTCACCGCCGGCGAGCGCTACCTTATGGTCTCCCGTTCCCTGCGCGACGATGGCTTGCAGGACGTTTCCATCGTGCCCATCATGGACATCAACCGCTATGCGGTCTGGGCGTCCCATGTGGTCTCATTGGTGCCGCCTTTCCAAGTGGTCTACAGCAACAATCCATTGACCAGGAGGCTGTTCTCCGAGGCGGGCTTCGAGGTGCGGACCTCGCCCATGTTCAACCGTGAAGCTTACTCGGGCACCGAGATAAGGAGGAGGATGTCGGCCGGCGATAGCTGGACGCATCTCGTGCCCAAAGCTGTGGCGGAGGTGGTCCGCGAGATCAAGGGCGTGGAGAGGATGCGGGACCTCAGCTCCTCGCCGCCCTCCGGGAGGTCGGGCAATGACCCTGTCGAGGGAAGTGGGGAAGAGCCTTAGGGCGAAAGGCAGGACGCTGGCACTAGCCGAGAGCCTCACCGGCGGGCTGGTCGCCAACATGATAACCGACAAGCCTGGCGCGTCCGATTTCTTCTTGTGCGGCGTGGTCGCATACGGCAACGAGGCCAAGATCAAGCTCCTCGGGGTCAAGAAAACCACTTTGATGGCCCATGGCGCAGTGAGCCATCAATGCGCCTTGGAGATGGCCAAGGGAGCGAGGGAGGCGGCCGGTGCCGACATCGGCGCTGCCTGCACGGGCATCGCTGGCCCGACTGGCGCCACCAAGACCAAGCCCATCGGCCTCGTCTACATCGCCGTGGACGAC
>Ga0209253_10003315_pt1 | contig 14176 bp, 22 predicted proteins | sample FrelakmetBRP12BR_FD_187145 | JGI IMG/M metagenome (GOLD analysis project Ga0209253, IMG submission 187145) | Freshwater lake sediment microbial communities from the University of Notre Dame, USA, for methane emissions studies - BRP12 BR (SPAdes)... | ecosystem: Environmental > Aquatic >...
AAGGGTTCTCCTCTGCGCTCGTATCTTCCGCATCCATAGGTGCTTCTTAGGGCTTCGAGCATTTTTTCCTCCTTTGCGATTGCCATGTCCAGTCCTGTGTCCTTTCTTGCGCTTGATGTCGTTCCCGCGCGCACGCCCGCGGCTTATACCTTGCGCTTGTCTTGCTTTGACTGTGCCTTCCTCTATAAGGCCACGAATGTCTTCACGAGTTATAGCATTCGCGACGTCAGTAAGCTTGTCTGGATCAAGCCACACCCTGCTCAACCCAACGTTGAGCACTTCAGCGGCAATTCGCTTTTGGTTCGACAGCCCGGTCACTCGTTCTCCTCCGTCAGTCCGTCTGATGTTTTTTCCTCTTCATGCAAGGACCGGCCTTCAACTCTAGGATTGAGGACCTTTAGGCCCTTAGCAAAAGCGCGTTCCAGGATGATCTGCTTTTTACGAGCCCCTACAGTCCGACCAATTCTCACTGCTTGGTCAGGTTGCACCCCTTCGAGATCAGCGAAGCACTTGACAAGCACTTCCTCAAATCCTGAGGGATGAAAACCTCTTATTGCAGTTGGCGCGCCATATCCAACGCTCACGACAGCTCCTTTGTCGGGAAATCCTCGCCGCATTTTGTTGAAAAGCCCACGTGGCTTGCGCCAGCTCGAGCTAAGTTTCTTTTTCTTTTCGTAATCGTCGCGCTTGAACCAAGGTTTTTTGTGGCGCTTCCTGACGACGAGTAAATGCTTATAGGCAGCACTGAGGTCCTTGTGTTTAAACAAAGGTAATTCGTCTGTTATTTGCTTAGCAAGATCGGCGTCGAGACCTACACTAGCCACGAGCTCATCGACTGAAACATTCCTAAGATCATCTACGGTTAGGTATCCCGCGCCAATGAGTGCCTTGATCTGATCACCGTCCAATTGTTCCAAAGCCTTCATGCGCTCCCACCTAACCCTTTTTCAATAAGATAAATTCCATCTTGAAATACGCGAGGGTCGCGTCCTTTGATCTTAGTGGCTTGTTCGATGTTGGCAGCGGTTTGCCCGACGTGTTCCTTGTCAATACCAGTAACGATTAACTCGTCACCTTGCACAACGACGCTTGAGTCGCCCATAATTCGAGCACTTCTAGGCTTGCGTTCACCCAAAAAGTTGTCGATAGAGATGATACGTTCTTCTACCTTGACCTGAATCGGAAAGTGTGAGTATACCAGCTTTAACTTGTATTGAAATCCGTAGGCTACTCCGCTCATCATATTAGCGACGTGAGAGGCATACGTGCCCACGACAGACTTTTGAGTTTTCTTATTAACGCTGGTCCCGATACATACCTTATCCTGTTCGACACGAATCTCGATGTTCGGGTACCATAGATCGCGTTTAAGTGTTCCGCGAGGGCCTTCTATACTTACTACTGCGTTGTCGACGGTCACCTCAACGTCTGCTACAATCGGAACCTCTTTTTGGATAACTTGAACCATTGTGTCCTCCTAATAGCAGTAAGCGATGAGTTTTCCTCCGATGCCGCGTTCTCGAGCTTCGACGTGCGTCATTATTCCTGCGGAAGTTGTAAGAATTAGAAAGCCAAAATTGCGAGCCGGCAAGTACCGTTGCTCCCATCGCTCTAGGTCAGTAGTCTGAACGGTAAATCGCGGTTTTATAGCGCCACATTTATTAATATTGCCGAGCAGCGCGATTTTAAATATACCTGTTTTCCCATCTTCGATGAGCTCATATTCGCCGATATAGTTGCCTTGCTGCATAACCCGCAGCACATTGCCGATGAGCTTTGAAACTGGCTTAATACAACATTCACTTTTTCCGACGCCTTCAGCGTTTTTGATCGATGAAAGAGCGTTTGCGAGTGGATCTAGTAAGACCATCCTTCTGTCACCTCAGTTGTACTTAGCGAACTGCATATCGCTGGCAATCTCTCTAAAGCATTGTCGGCAGAGATAAATATCATACTTAGATACTAGGCCCTGTTTACGTCCACAACGCCTACATTGATGCGCCTCACGCCGCGTTTTTTCTGCCATTATCCCAACACCACGTTGTAATTGTCTTGTAGAAAAGCGATTGCCTCTTCGCGTGTCACTCTATGCCGAATAGGAAGGCGACCTTGCGCCACATGGCGCCGCGCGACGCGGTAACCTGGCTTCTTAAGTGAGACAATAACGTCCATACCGAATATGCCTATTTGGGGGTCATAGGTCATTTCTGAAAAGTCCGTATGATCTACGATGCCAAACGATACATTGCCATTTTCATCAAACTGAAACTCGTGCACGAGATTTTGCCTCGTTTCAAGCGCGCGGTGAAGAAATGTACTCGCTCGTTTACTTCGCAGCGTCGTTTTACAGCCTATATCCTGCCCCTTTCTTATTCCGAATATTGGCTGCGTCTTCTTAGCCGCCGTTCGCACGGTTGCTTGTCCTGTGAGAGTCCTGACGATATTCTCCGCGTTTATCAGCTTTTGCCCCCCCTCACCTACACAAATATGAACGACCACTTTATCGAGTGTCGGCGTCGTCATGGGATTGTCATCTAGTGCTCGCGCCGTCTGGTTATCAGCCAATATCAGCCACCGCCATTTCCAGTAACAAACACATACTCCGCTATCGTCTCAAACTGTTTATTACCGCTTTCAATTCTTACCATGTTCGGACGCGAGCTCGCCACCTCTTGTAGCTCCATTATCGTGCCGATTTCACCTGAGTGCTTTCCTCCAACAACCATCGCCTTGTTGCCGGCCTTGCGCTGATAACGTTCAATGACTTCGAAACCAGGTAATGAAAAGACAATTGAGTCACCTGTGCCGTATTTTTCCTCGAGAAGCATGTTGGTCCCATCATGCAAGTTGTACTGAAGTTTGCCTCCTTTCACGACCGTAATGTTGTCAATTCGGGCCAACTTGCGCTTTGCGTCCTCATCACTAATCTCAGTTAGTTGATATTTCCCGCGAGGATTTGGGAGCATACGGTAATGCCGTCCTGCAGTGGCTATAACATCAAACAAGCCGACTTGCGCCTTGTGCTTCTTAATGATGCGTCCGTTCACCGTGACATTTCCACTATGTAAAATCCGCTTCGCCTCTTTAGCGTTGTCAGCAAGATGTAACATGTCCCTTAGTACAACCAATATAGGAACTGCATCTCTCGAGTGTGCGCCAGGAGACGGAGCGACAACCCATTTGTTTGATTTTTTTGCGATTGGCCAACTCTTTGGTGCTGAGATTCGTTTTTGATGCACGCTATCCCCCCTCCAGTTTGCTCACGCGGCGCTTATCCTTAAGTTCAAGTTTCGTCACTATCACGTTTGACGGATGAATGGGTCGAGCTACTTCAGAACCATCGGCCTTATGCACCGTCACACCATCGACTTCAAGGGATTCATCCTTAAGATTGACCCTAGCTACTTTTCCTTCTCGATCGCGAAAATCCCCGCGAAGTACCTTTATTGTGTCCCCTTTTCGTATCTGAACGCTTCGAAGCTTGTATTTGTCTGCAAGCTTCTTTTCCAGACGGGCGTGCAAATATTTCTGTCGTACGTGGAGGGGGGCAACAAATCGTGCCTTCCGCTGTTTTCGTGGTTGGTCAGAACTCACTCTATTCACCAATCTAATCCCTCACACAATAATTTGGGCCATTGAGGCAATCTTGCCAAAGCGTTCGGCTACTTCGCGGGCAACTGGCCCTTTGATCTCTGTTCCACGGGGATCCCCATTGTCGTCCGTTATTACGGCTGCGTTATCTTCAAACTTCACCCGTGTGCCTTCAGGCCGCCTAAACTCCTTTTTCTGCCGCACGATAACGGCCTTAAGGATTTGTCGCCGCATGTCAGGTGCCCCCTTCTTAACCGATACAACCACCATCTCTCCTAATCCCGCCTTTGGTTGTCGCTTCTTTACGCCTCGATATTTTTTGACGGCTATGATCTCGAGAGTCCTTGCTCCCGTGTTGTCGACACAGTCAAGTTTCGAGCTCGTTGAAAGAGATCGTGGAATTCTCGCCTTTAAACTCTTCATAGTACTTGAATCACCACGAATGACTTGGTCTTGGACAATGGCCGACACTCTGCCAACCTTACGCGGTCTCCTGTCTTTGCCGCGATGCAATCTGGATTATGAGCGTGCAATTTCGACTTTCTTTTTTCATACCTTTCATATTTCGGGATTTGTTTGAGGTACTCTCGCTGCACGACAACGGTTCTCGCTGCTTTGTCGCTGACAATCACTCCGTCGATCAGTTGTCCACGCACGGAGAGAGTGCCATGAAAGGGACAATTGGCATCTTCACATTGCTTTGCAGGCGGGGCTACCTGAAACCCGATGTTCGTTCCCATATTTCACCTGTTGCGCTCTCTTCGACGCCTTTTCGCTACTCGATCTTCAGGCCTTCCAACAAATGATTTTCCATCTATCATTATTTTGTCGCTATCTGCCAGCCTGAGCTCAAACGTGTTACCGTCCTTCGCGACCTTCTTTTCGCATCCGCAGCTTTCTAGGACGAAGAGGTTTCTGCTTTCGTCTATGATTCGACCGCTTACACCTACCGTATCCCTGTTGGTACTTCTCACCACTGTCACATCAAGACCAATCAACTCATGATTTGCGATATTTTGATGATCAATTGTCATCTAGCACCTACGCACTTCCTTTCGTTTTCCTTTTATCTTCGTTAATGATTGTAAGAATTCGGGCAATAGTCCGCCGAAGTTCCTTTGATTTTCCCGGATTTTCTGGTGCGCCACCGGCAGAGACGAGAGCTCTTTCTCGCAGTAATTCCGCAATCAGATCGTCTAACTGTTTGCGACGTTCATCCGGTTTCATCTTGCGTATCTCTTGGCTCCTCAATATTGCCATGCGATTCGACCTCTTCATCTACCTGTTCGACTATCCGTATATCGTCGGGTAGTCTGACTCCCGGAGGAACCAATAGCACTTTGACCCCGATGATACCCAACTTTCGTTTTGCCACGGCGTAGCCTTTCATGACAAGTTCCTCTGCAGGCTTTCCGCAGTGCTTTATATACCCGGCGAGAAATTTCTCCGTTCGTGATCGCGGCCCGGTGAGTTTTCCAGCTAGAATTATCTCACACCCAAGCGCGCCAGCGTCCATGACCCGCTGAAGCGTAGATTGACCTGCCTTTCTAAAGTACCAGCCACGCTCAAGCGCGTTCGCTAACCTCTGTGCCATTATTTGGGCGTTAAGTTCAGGAACCTCAATTTCTTGAACATCGAGCTGCGGGTTATCGAGCTTGAAATTTGCATCTAGCTCCCTCGTTACCCTTCGGATCGTTTTACCGCTCTTGCCAATAATCATGCCTGGCTTTTCTGCAAATATGGTGATGTGCGTTCCGATAGGGGTGCGATTGATCTCCATACCGCCATAGCCCGCGCGCTCCAGTTCCCGGTTAAAGTACTCATTCATTTGAGACCGCTTCAAGCCCTCCTCTACAAATTTTTTTTCAATCCCCATTTGTTGACTCCTGCAGCACTAGCTCGACGGTTACCGTAGCAGTGTTCTTAGCGGTGGCACGGCCCATCGCACGAGGCATTCGGCCTTCTATGACCCTACCGCTTCTGGCTAGACTGTGGACAATGAACATTTGCTCTGTGTCGAGCCCTTGATATTCAGCGTTCGCTTCAGCGTTCCTCAAAACCGTCAATATCTCTCGAGCTGCTTTTTGCGGGTAGCGCCCTGCATCCCACCCCTGCATTCCAGCTCGATGTCCTACCCCTGAACAATGGCGCTTGAAAGGCACAGGCGCCTCCATCCTTGTGATCGCTTCCAGATAGGATTTACCTGCTGCGAGAGACTTTCCACGCAGCTCCCTGCAGATTTCCGTGCAATGTCGAGGCGATATGTGAAGTTCATGCCCCTGAGAACGGGCGGTTTTTTCCTTCTGAAACTCTGCTGAATACTTCGTAAATGCCATGATATCACTTCAGCGGAACATATTTGCTCGATCGCGTGGCTCCCACCCCTGGACCCCCGTGTGTGACTCGTCTCCTTGTCAGCGCGTATTCGCCAAAGTAATGCCCAATCATTTCCGGCATTATCTCAAAGCTAGTGAATATTTTTCCATCGTGCACTCCGATAGTGGTGCCAACCATCTCAGGAAGGACGATCATATCTCTTTGGTGGGTCCGAATAGTTTTTCCGTCTCGCATTTTCTGCAAAAGCTTTTTTTGTTCTTCCGTGAGTTCTCTCTTAAGCTTGCGACGTTGCCGCGCAGGAAAGAGTTGAGTTAGTCCGTCAAGTTCCATGTCCTTTAGCTCCTGAAGGGAGTGCCCCCTGTATGAGAACTCTTCCTTTCTGCGAGGCGCTTCGACCTTTCGTCTCTTAGCCATTCATTCACCAGCCTTAAGTTTAGTTATCGTTTGCCTGTGCGTCTGGCAGCGATGCTGCCAACTTTCCGGCCTGGGGGTGCATTCCGACTTACTGTTTTTGGACGACCGGGATGTTGCCACCCACCGCCGCCAAATGGATGGTCAACTACGTTCATAGCAACCCCACTTACTCTTGGATATTTAGCAGCTCTCGATCGAAGTTTGTGGAATTTCTTGCCTGCTTTGACAAAGGGCTTGTCAAGCCGGCCTCCTCCTGCCACCGTTCCTATCATCGCTCGGCAATGCGGATGTAACCATTTCATTTCCCCGCTGGGGAGTTGTACCACGGTTTTTTGCACGTCGTGCGCGACAAGCATAGCGTATACGCCGGACGCTCGTGCGAAACAACCTCCGTCGCCCGGTTGCGATTCAATGTTGCAGATTGGGACCCCTTCTGGGATTTCAGCAAGAGGCAAGATATTGCCTGCCTTGATCTCCGCCGATGCGCCGCACGTAATTTCATCGCCGACGCACAGGCTTTCAGGTATCAGCACTAAGCGCTCAGAGCCATCAAGCAACTGAACTCGCCCGATTGGAGCACTCCGAGCAGGGTCATGCAGCACCTCAACTACGCGGGCCTTTACGGTCTCATTCTTATCAGCTTTAATGAGTTTCAAAGCCGCCTTATAGCGGTGAGAAGGTGCGCGATAAGTCGGTGTGCCCTTTCCTCGATTTTGCGATATAATCCTCTTTCCCATGGCACGACCTCTTAAAAGATGCCTAGTTTCGATGCTATCTCTTCTGCAGAATCGTCACTCGAAAGCGTAATAGCAGCTTTTTTGACCCCTTTTGGCGTAATGAGTGTCTTAACGTCGACGACTGTCACGTCATATATCTCTTCCACCGCTCTCTTTATGTCGTCTTTCGTATCCTCTATGTCGACGACGAAAGTGAGCTTGTTCTCTCTATCTAACTGAGCAGTCGCTTTTTCTGTGACATATGCATGTTTCAGCATTGCTCTAACCTTTTCCTACAGCATTTATCGCCGAGTTAGTCCATATAGCTAATCTTCCTGAGTGAGTACCTGGTGCTAAAAGCTCCACGTTCAACTTGTCTACCGTCGTTACGTCAACCCCAGGTAGATTACGCGCCGCTAATACAGGCTTGGTGCCAATAATAAGCACGCTCTTCTTATTTTTGTATCGTCGACCGCGCCGCTTGCCTTTTCCAGCGCGAATATGTTTGCCACGTTTCGCTTTCTCCACATCTTGCCAGACGTTAAGCGCAGACAAGACATCAACGATTTGCCGAGTTGATGCCAATTCTTCGAAAGCATCCTCAACGATGAGTGGAAGCGTTGCGTCAAATCGGTGCCCTCGCGCCTTAACCAAATCAGGATTACCCGTTGCCGCAATAGCAGACCTCACCGCTTTCTGCCTCTCTTTTTTATTAATCTTCTCAGTAAAAACCCTCGTAACCGTGGGCGGATGCGCCCTCCTTCCGCCAACAGCTTGTGGAACCCTCGCGACTCTACTTGAATTCTTTAGACGCGGAACTTGTGCGACCCCGCGCCCAGAACCCCACGAATCCGCTGAGGTCTTTAAACCTGCCGTGCCCTGTGGCCCGTATGCTTGTCTTCGATTTGCCTGCGAGACAACTACTGCCTTTTTTATAAGATCGGGGCGATAAACTTCCTCGAAAATCTCGGGAAGATCGACTTTCTTTTTTGTTTTTCCCTTAAGGCTCAGCACTCGGCCTTTCATCTATCTCACCCCTTGCTTCGACTGAAGACTAATATAACTCAGCTCCGGAACCGCGTTCGCAGTCTTTTTTGGCCGGCTTGCGTGTCTCATCCTAACAAGCCGCTTAGAAGGTCCAGGGATCGAACCGTGGAGGAGGACATACGCGCCTTTAACTGCTCCGTATCCTATAAACCCGCCCGCTGGTGTCACTGTGGTTCCGTCCGACCCGATCTTCAGTATTCGTTTGTTATACTCAGTTCTTTGTTGATAGCCCATCTGGCCTAGTTGAGGGACTGTCCATCTCACACGCGCCGGGTTCCACGGACCAAGATTCCCGATATGGCGCCCCTTACCACCTCTGAAAGCCTTTCTGTCCTGAATGGTAACACCCCACCTCTTGACCGGTCCCTGCACGCCTTTTCCCTTCGTTATTGCAGTGACATCGATGAGCATGCCTTCATTAAAGACGTTAACAGACTCGATTTCCTTTCCGAGCATATCATGTGCATAGGTATATGCAGTGTTCGCATCGTCCCCACCAACAGGCATTTCCATAAGCTCGGGCACCTTCTTAGGTATCCCACTAACAGCCGCTGGCGAGGTATACACGAGCACCCTGATCTCATCAGCACCGTCGAAACTGCCAACATCTAGTGCCACTCCTTTTGGAAGCGGCCTCAGCTTTGCGAGACTTCCGCTGATATCGCTGGCCCAAGTTTCAACCACCACTCGTTTTCCATATAATGTCTGTTGGTACGCTCGTAACGCCGCAATTTTCATTGGTGGAGTCTCTACGACGCTGACAGGTACACTTATCTCCAAACCCTCTGTTGGGCTATTGGGCACGTCATCGACCATCATAACGTGCGTCATCCCGGCTTTATAACCTGCAAATCCCTGAATTTGTGGTTCGTCGCGCTGTGGCCACGAACGGATTCGCGGTATTTCGCTCTTCGCCCTCTTTCGCGGGCTGTAGGCAAGTGATCCGCGCCTTGGGCGATGTCTTTTTGTCATTAGTTTACCTCACGTTGATTTGTGCAGCGCACATTAAACACACTCAACGTAGCCATGATAGCTTCTTCTGTTCGCACCGTTTCTGTGCCTTGGTCAGGAATCGTATTAACGATTAGGTCTGACGCTTCCTCGATCGATAGCCCTGCTTCGTTTAAAAGCGCTTCTACTCCGCGGTTTGGAGCGCCAAACACAAACGTTGTCAAGCCGGTGCCTCTCCTTTTAATTTCATCGCGCATCGTAGGGCTTATAACCTTTCCGCGCTTCGCGGTGGTCACGACCAACCCCTCCAGTGCATCTTTGATGCTAGCTACCACCCGAACCGAATATCCCCAATATCCGGGTGGCTTTTGAATCGCTTCAACTTCGAGCGGATCTCGCGAAAAGATCTTAACTGTCACGCGCTCCCCTTTGCGCACTGCCTTTGTGCGCAAAAAGGCCGGGCAATCCAAACCGATTTCAACCCAAGCGCAGCCAGTTCCGACGTCTATCACAATTCCGTCACGAACATCATCATGTTCGTGCACATGATGTTGGGTCTTTAATGGGGGGACAACCCCCACGTATCTCAACTCATTTGAACGCGGGAAAAGCAGCTTTCGAAGGTACTGTGGTGCCTCCATGTACTGCAATATCGACGCGATGAATCGACTTTCATCGTGCGCAGGATCGCGATAAATCGCAACGTGATTTACCCTGAATATTGCTGCCGCCCGAGCGACCTGTCCGACCTTATACGTCTTGATTTTCTGATCAGCCGTTTCGATGGTCAGGGAGGACGGTATTGCGAGCTGTATCTCAGGGTACATCTTCGCACGTTCTTCGCGATAACGCTTAGACCCGTGTAGTTTTTAGAAGTGCAACAAACTTACTTAAAGGTTTCTGACGCTATTATAGACCGTCACAGGATTCCAATATTCTCAGGAATCAAGAAGACTCAAGATTAACATGTCGACAAGAGCGGAAGTGGGCACGTGCTCACCAAAAAGTCTTTAAGTGTTTCAACATGCAGATCACTGCATAAGACCCATTAAAGGAGTGCGACTCATAGGCTCCCACCGAAAGAGATAACTGTAAAAATTGAGACTTTATGGCTGAAACTCACAACGTGAGCGCGCTACACGATCTTCAGCGCAAGAGTCTGGCGTTCGCTTGCCGTCGACTCTCTGTCTTCCGCCGGGCTTAGAATTGATAACAGTGTGTATCGTGGCCGAAATGACCCTAAACAGCGAGTCTAACCAAATCGAAGCAGAGACGTTGAATTTACTTCCGATATGATTCAAGTAGTAACACCTTCACGGCTTCATATTACGCTCATTGACTTGAATGGAGCGTTCGGACGACTTGATGGTGGTGTCGGTCTTGCTCTCGACTATCCCTCGATTAGAATCAACGCAAACAAAGATACACACCTCTCAGTTTCCGGAACAACAGAGTTCGCAGAGAAGATTCGACGGGCCGCTTTGGCAGTCCTTACACCCCATCAGATCGATGGAGTCGCGATTGAGGTAGTCCAAGAATACTCTGCTCACGTGGGACTTGGTTCAGGAACTCAGGTCGCACTTGCCGTTGGAACAGCCATAAGCGAACTCTATGACTTAAACCTCAACCCAACAGACATCGCAAGACTGACAGGCAGAGGGGGCACCTCAGGCATAGGTGTAGCAGCTTACGAGTGGGGCGGCTTTATCATTGACGGTGGTCACAAAGGCAAAACGGAGTTCCTGCCGTCATCGGCTTCAGGCAAATTCGGTCCTGCACCTATAATCGTTCGTCACGATTTTCCAGATTGGACGATAGTTCTAGCGATACCAAATCTACATGGTGCAAGCGACAGACGTGAGGTCGAGATTTTCCAAAAACAGTGTCCGTTACCTCTCAACGAGATTCAGGAGCTATGTCACGTCATTTTGATGGAAATGCTGCCGGCTGTTGTAGAAGACGACATCGAAAGTTTCGGACGTTCAATTGATCAGGTTCAAACGGTCGGTTTCAAACGCCTTGAACTTGAGCTGCAGCCATTTTGCGCGCAGCTCGCTCAATTCATGCGCGAAAATGGCGCAGTCGGCGCTGGAATGAGTTCTTTTGGTCCCGTCGTATACGGGATAACAGACGGAACGGGGCTACAACAAGCTGTTCAGAGCTATTTGAATGACACTATCGGCGGAAAAGTGCGTGCCGTAAAAGCGCAAAACACAGGTGCGTACGTCCAAGAGATCTTTTAAGGCCGAACTCTTCGTAGGAGTGGGAGTACCAAACGATTCACATGGAAGGTTTGGATGTTAAATTATCAAAGGCGCAACAGCTGTTGCTGATGACAGACGGCTCAGTTACGACCCTACTTGAAGTACTGACCGGCAAACCTGTCGTTGTGACAACTCTGTTACAGCAGATCGTCGAAGCAGATACCGAAAGGGCAGCGGAGTTAGACATAGCAGAAGGAGACAACATAAACTATCGCGTCGTTGTTCTAAAAAACGAGGATGATGATCAACCGCTAATTTACGCAGAGTCCTACACCCCGATCGCACGTTTGCAAAAAGAGTTCAAACATGACCTGATGAAAGCTGATATACCGATAGGACGAATTATGGCGCAACGAAAAATTGAGTCCCGACGCGAAATCAGACATATTGAAACGACGCTCAACGAAGAGCTTAGCGACTTGTTTGGCGTTCCTCACGAAACGCCAATGTTATCGCGCACCTATGATATTATAAGTCATGGCATGGTGCTGATTCGTATAACTGAGACGTTCCCTTTAACCAATTTTTCTAAAAATAGCGATGGAGATCCTTTAACGGCGCTAACTGACTATACGACACCTACAGAATAACCTAACTAAAAGCCGCTCTTGTAGTATTAACCTGATACCGCTCATCACCTTGATTAGCTAGTTCGTTTCTTCAACATCGCAGCGATAATTGCTGTAAGCAGCAAGCCCAATATCGCTGTCATGGCCTCGAATCCCGGCGTTAGAACACGCTGAGCTGCGGCAGTTGCTGTTGCATTCTCGTCTATGGTAGAACTCATAGAGGTAAGTGTGGGGGTAGGGGTCGGAGTCGCTTGAATTGAACCGTAGTTCTCTATCGGCTTAATGAGTGGATATTTATCTCCTCCAAAAGAAGAATCTGCGATCCCGTTCCCGTCTGAATCGGTTCCGACGTAATTCGAGTAGTAATTGCCCACAAAGCTGCTGAACGGATTGCCGTTATACATGTAATTCAGTTTTTTTGTCGAGTAGATGTTGTTATTTTGCTGTGTATAGAAATGGCTCTTTTCATCGACAAAGTTGTTGAAATAAAACGTGTTGTCTCGCGAGTCCCCAATCAGAACGCCGTTTTCCCCATTTGCTTTGAAAACGTTATATGAAAATCGATTATTGTCAGAGCTGTCGCGAAGTCGTATGCCATATTGCGCGTTTGAACTAATCGTATTATTGGTAAAAACGTTGTTCTTTGAATTGTAAAGAGAGAGACCAAAATTGTTGTTGTTGCTCAGATCACAACGAATAACGCTATTAGCGTCCGAATTGAACATATAAATACCGTCGCTTAAAGAGGCTCCACCACCACCACCTTTTTCATTCGAAGCACTATTGTTCAACAGTTTGTTTCCGGATGAGCTGTCTAAATAGATACCAAAACCGTTACCGTTTAGGTTGTTGTTGCTCACTTGATTGGAAGTCGCGCGAGCTAGATAAACCCCAAACACATTGCCGTTAACGACGCATTGCGTCAGTATGCAGTTTGTTTGCCCAAAAGCCACTCCTTTATTCCCTCCTGTAACGGTGAAACCTTGTAAAGTAATTTCGGTGCTGCCGAGCAGAAAGACGGCTTTACTCGCGTCTGAAGCTTTAACTACGGTCGCTTGCGCTCCATTCGTGGAAACTATCTTAAGAGGTTTGTCTACTGCGACGTTTTCAACGTAAGTCCCAGGGCTAACTAATATAGTATCCCCAGCGTTTGCAGCTTTAACCGCTGCTGAAATTGTGCTATACTTTCCCCCCGCGCCGACTTTAAATTCACTAGCGCTAACGCGGGTGACTGCCGCCGAGACGCATGCTGCTAAAACGATGGACACGATAACTAACTGCAATAGTTTTTCAGCTTTCATAGTTATAGTGAGAATAAACGTTCGCCAAACTCGCCCTGTCAAATTGTGCGAAGTGCCACCCGACTTATATTTCTGTTGCTGAGTGATATAAAAATATCTAAATGGCGAACTTTCCTAAATTACAACATCCTGCCTAAACCGATTATTATGATGTGGTGAATAAAAACACTGTCTGTCCGTCTTTTCGATTCAGAACGCTGTCTGCTCTGCGGTTATGTGACAGTAATCTTCGAAGTGAATTGCGAAGGTTGATAAGTACTATCACCTGCAAATTTCAGTGTGACGTCATATGTGCCTGGGCTCAAACCGCTTGTCTCGAGGTACGCGGTATAAAAACAGTCACTGGAACCCCCCGAAGATACCGGGCCAATTGTCGCTGTGACCGCTCCGTGGCCACAGATCCGGATCCCTGACGCAATTACATTGATTCCCAAACTGGTTCCCTTTACCACATTAGGATCCCGGACGAATTGAATCGAGGTGGCTATCGTCCCCGACACTGAAGGAGTTGGCGTCGGAGTTGGGGTCGCAGTAGGCGTTGCGCTAGGTGATGGCGTAACGGTCGGAGACGCGCTGGCCACTGACGAACTTGCAGTTGTAGTGTTAGTTGTAGTCGTCGAAGTATTTGTCTCTGTGCTGGACCCTACATTAGCTTGATCAGATGTGGCGCAACCAGCTATCACGATGGAAGCGATCACCATCGCAACCGTTAACAAACAGAGATGACTTTTCCTCATTTCTTGACCAGATAGTTAAACTAGGCATAGCCCGTATATAAAAACGACGATATTCTCAGTGATGGTCTCTTTGAAAAGTTTTTTTTCACCCATCGTTGTCACTTTCGTGCTAGTAATTAACTAACTTTGATCGTTAAGACGCTGCTCGTCGATGACGCATAGGTGCTGTCGCCGGCGAAGGTGGCGTAGTAGGGGCGTGTGCCGGTGGAGCCCCAGCTCGTGGTGACGGTGATCTTGCCGTCAGTGCCG
>Ga0209253_10003316_pt1 | contig 14175 bp, 13 predicted proteins | sample FrelakmetBRP12BR_FD_187145 | JGI IMG/M metagenome (GOLD analysis project Ga0209253, IMG submission 187145) | Freshwater lake sediment microbial communities from the University of Notre Dame, USA, for methane emissions studies - BRP12 BR (SPAdes)... | ecosystem: Environmental > Aquatic >...
TCGGAATGGATGGTGACGGAGATCGTGTCGCAATGGCCCGCCATCGCCTCGTCGATCGAGTTGTCCACCACCTCGTAAACCAGGTGGTGCAGCCCGTGGGTGTCCGTGCTCCCGATGTACATCGCCGGGCGCTTCCGGACCGCCTCCAGGCCTTTTAAAACCTGAATGTTTTCGCCGGTGTAGTCACTGCCGTTCCCGTTTTTCGGACGGTCTTCCGAGCCGCTGCCCATGCCCACCCCTTACCCTTGTCTGATTAACTGGTGAATTATACTACATTCCGGAGGGAATCCGGAATATAAACGGGGGCTGTCGCCCCCGTAGAAAAACAATAACCTGCCGAATAAATTAAAAAAAATCCACTCAGAAGATCCGCATCGGCATCACGATCGCAAGGTACGACGCGTCCTTCTCGGGGCGCAGGATCACCTGGGATACCTCGTCCTTCATCTGGAGGACCACGTTCTCCTCCGCGATCCCGGACACGGCATCCTGTAAGTACCTTCCGTTGAACCCGATTTTCAACGCCGGTCCGTCGTACTCCGCCTCCAGTAGGTCCCTCGCCTCCCCCTGATCCGGGCTGGTCGAGGATACTTCCAGCTGTTTGCCCGAAAGGGAGAGTTTCACGCTGTGTACCTTGTCGGGCGCCATCACACCAACGCGCCGCAGCACTTCCGCGAAGGCGTCCCGGTTCACAGTCGCCGCCAGCATGTTCTCCTTCGGGATCACCTGTCGGTAGTCCGGGAAGTCCGCGTCGAGCAGCCGCACCCAGACCTCCGTGTCCCCCTTCGCCGCGAAGAGAAACTTCTCCGAGGCGGAGAGCTCGATCGATCCCGGCCCGCTCTCCGCCAGCTTGCGGATCTCCAGGACCCCTTTCTTCGGAACGAGGACTTTCCGGGAAGCCAGGATCTCCCCGATGTTCCCCACTTCCCCGTCCGCCATCGCGAGACGATGCCCGTCCGTGGCCACCATGCGCAGCATCGCGCCCACCTTCGGGTCGGTCTGCTCCATCAGGATCCCGGCGAGGTTGTACCGCGTCTCATCCGACGATGCGAAAGACACCACCCGTTCCGCGAGTTTCCGGAACACCTCCCCGTCGATCGACACCGGCTTGCCCGCGGGCTTCTCCGGCATCTCCGGGAACTCCTGCGGCGGAAGACCCGCCAGGCGGAAATGGGAACGGCCCGAGGAGATCTCCACGTAGTTCCCCTCTTTCCCCACCACGGTTACGGGCAACTCCTTCGAAAGGACCTTCGCGATGTCCAGGAGCTTGCGGGCCGGCAGCGCGATCGACCCCGGCTCCCCCTTGTTCACCGGCTGCTGGCAACGGACCACGATCTCCAGGTCGGAGGACACGACCGAGAGGTTTCCGCCCGCCACGGTCATCAGCGCGTGGGAGAGCACCGGCATCGTGTGACGTCGCTCCGCCACCCCCTGGATTCCGGTCAGAACGTCGATGAGCTGGTCGCGGTCCAAAGTGAAGTTCATCGGTGTCCTCTTATGATTTAAGTATTAATTAAAAACCGCAGTCACAGTAGGGGGTGTGGAAACTGTGGAGAAGCGGTGCGAGGGGAAGCACGGCGGGGCGATCGCCTGTGGGGGAAACCGGAGTGAATGATGCATGCGAGACCCGCCGCCTGTGGACAGAAAGCACCCCTTCCGATTCTCCACAGAGTTATCCCTCGATTTTTTTCCGGAGGGCATCCACCGTGTTCCTTAAAGATACATCGTCCGTCAGGTTCTTCTCAATTTTTTTTACCGCGTACATGACCGTGGTGTGATCCCTCCCGCCGAACCGGTGCCCGATGTCCGGGAAGGAGCAGTCCGTCAGCTCCCGCATCAGGTACATCGCCACCTGGCGCGGCGCGGCCACGACCTTGTGTTTCCGGTCGGATCGAAGCTCGGAGACTTTCACGCCGTAATGCTCCGCCACGGCCTTCATGATCGCGTCCGGGGAGATTTCCCGCCCGGCGCTGCGGATCAGGGGGGAGAGGATCGACCGGGCCAGGTCGAGGTTGATCTCCCGGCGCGTCAGCGACGCGTGGGCCCCGATGCGGATCAGGTACCCCTCCAGCTCGCGAATGTTGCTCTTCACCACCGTGGCGAGGAACAGGGCGACGTCCTCCGGCAACGGGATCTTCTCGACCTCCGCCTTGCGGTTCAGGATCGCCACCCGCGTCTCGATGTCGGGAGGCTGGATGTCCGCCACCAGCCCCCACTCGAAGCGCGACTGGATCCGCTCCTCGAGGTCGGGGATCTCCTTGGGGAACTTGTCGCTTGTCACCACGATCTGCTTCCGGGAGGAGTACAGGTCGTTGAAGGTGTGGAAGAACTCCTCCTGGGTGCGTGTCTTTCCGGCGATGAACTGGACGTCGTCCACCAGCAGGATGTCGACGTTGCGGTACCGCTCCTTGAACTCCGGCATCCGGTTCGTGCGGATCGACGTGATGAGGTCGTTGGTAAACTTCTCCGCTGGGATGTAGCAAACCTGCAGGCGCGGCTGCTTCGCGTGCGCCTCGTTTCCGATGGCGTGCAGCAGGTGGGTCTTCCCCAGCCCTACCCCCCCGTAGATGAACAAGGGGTTGTAGGCGTTTCCGGGGTCGTTCGCCACCGCGACGGCGGCGGCGTGTGCGAACTGGTTCCCCGTGCCGATCACGAACCGGTCGAAAACGTATCGGCTGTTCAGCGTGCCGTAGACGCTGCGCGCCCTGGTAACCGTCTCGGCCGGCAGCTGCAGGTACTGGGGCGGCGTCACAGGGGGCGGAAGCGCCTCCGCCTCTTCCTCTCCCCCCACCACGATCTCCACAGTGATGTTCTCCCCCAGCTCCTTCCGGGCGATCTCCTCGATCCGGGAGAGGTGGTTTTCCTCGATCCATTGCTTGAAGAATTTGTGCGGCGTGGCGAGGAAGACCACCATCCCCTCGCGGGTGACGAAGCGCAAGGGGCGAAGCCACGTCTCGTAGACCTGGTCGCTCACCTCGCCCTTCATCTGGGCGAGGATGTTCTCCCACGTCTTGGACGTCATGCGGGAGACAGCCGGAAAGGGTGCTTCCCGGCCGACCTGTTAAGCGGAAACCCGTTCATTTTTCGCAAGTTAACCGACTACCGGGGCGTGAAGTTACCAACACGTTTATCCACACCTGTGGATAAGCCAGATTGTCTTTAAAATACAACAGGTTGATGGTGGCTTCCGGGCCTGTTTCCCCGCGGTATTTCCGGCGGTACGATCCGATGGGTTACCGCCTCCTGAAGCATTCCGTGGTTTTCGAGAGGGGTGGAAGCGTACCACACGGAAAAAATGGGAAGCAAGGATATTTTTATCCGGTTTTTCCGGAGGCGATTTTCCCCCGATAAAGATCCCAGTTGACAATGACGCGAAGACCCGCCAACGCCCGATCCCGGGCCTCCCGATACTCCCTGGAATGAAGATACCGGCGCAGGGAATCCCGCACCGCCATCACCTGTTCGGCCACGGGCCACTCCATGGGGGCGCCGGTCGCGCGGTCCACCAGGCACCCTTCCCGGATCGCGTCGGAGGCCAGCGCCAGCGGGACGCCGTCGAGGTCGCGCGCGATCGCCAGGAAGCGTCCCTCCGCCTCCGGGTCGAGGTACCGGAACGCGCGGGAGTAGAAGATCGCCGTGTGGTAGTGGTCCGGAACGTCCAGTACGCCGTCCACGGCGAGCTCCCGGGAGAACGTTTTCAGAAGCCCCAGGACCTCGTCGAGGAGACCCAGGCCGGGCCGCTCCTGGCCCGGGAGGCGCGGGCGCTCCACGGTGAACTCGCCGTCGGGATTGGCAAGGATGAGCCAGTGGATCACCAGCATCCGGAAGGAGGACTCCTCCGTGAAAGGCCCGATGGGCCGCCGCGGGTGGAACTGGGACAACTGGAAACGCGCCTCCATCAGCAGCCGGTCCCGGGACGCCTCCCCCGCGTAAAGGCCGATCCTCTGGTCCGCCGGATCGGCGCAGGAAAGGGAAAGGGTCGGCTCCGGGTACCCCTTCCCGGCAAGGCTCGAAAGGATCCCCGCAGCGGCGAGGTGCTCCCGGATCTCCGCGGCGTCGAAGCGGCCGAAGAGCCGGTTCTCCGGATTCTCCCCTGCCAGCTCGAATAGGATCTCGCTCTCCCGCGTCGATCCGGGGGGCCTCACTTTCCCCGCCGACAGGAGGGGAAGGCGGAAAAGACGTCGCAGGTCGAACCGGAAGATTTTCGGATCCGTCATGGGCTTCCCGTGCTCGGGCTCTCTTCCGGAATACCGGTTGACACGGCGTTCCGGAAGGCAATAGATTATACAGTTCCTGTACATTTGGGCGAGTTGTTTACGGAAGGAGCCAACGCGTCATGAAGCGCACGTACCAGCCGCACAACCTGCGGCGGAAAAGAACCCACGGCTTCCGCGAGCGCATGTCGACCGCGGGAGGCCGGAAAATTCTCGCGCGGCGCCGGGCCAAGGGGCGCAAGCGACTGACCGTGGCGGTCAGCGGCAAGAAGTGACCGTCCCGCGAAGGGAACGCCCGAACCGCTTCCATTCCCGGGAGCGGCTGAGAACCGACCGGGAGTTCCGCGAGGTGGTCCGGAAGGGGGAGCGGGTTTCCACTCCCCACTATACCGTGTACCGGGATTCCCGGGGCGGCGGGTTGCGGCAGGTCGGCGTGTCCGCAGGAAAGCGCGCGGGTGGCTCCGTGGCGCGCAACCGGGTGAAGCGCCTCCTGCGGGAGTTCTACCGGCTGCACAAAGGCGTCTTTCCGGTGGGGACCCGCACCGTCCTCGTCGTCCGGACGCCCCCCGAAGGCGCGGCGCTTTCCACCGTGTGTTCCGAGCTGCTCCCCGCCATCCGGCGCCGGTGGGGAGGAAACGAGGGAAACGCCCCGTGCGGCCACGACACCTCCTCATCGGCCTCCTGAGGCTGTACCAGAAAGCGGTTTCCCCCTACATCGGCGACTGCTGCAGGTTCCACCCGAGCTGCTCCGAGTACATGATCGAATCGGCGCGGATGAACGGGGTGATCCTCGGCGCGCTGGACGGGTTCCGCCGGATCCTCAAATGCCACCCCTTCCACCCGGGGGGCGTCGACGAACCGCGGCGGATCCAACTCTTCGGAACGAGGGCACGATGGAAAAACGGATGATCCTGGCGATCGCGCTTTCGATCGCCGTCCTGCTCGGGTACCAGTACCTGTACTCCCCCGCTCCCCCGCCGAAGGGCCAGGGCGCCCCGGCGGTGACGGACAACGGCACGGCTCCAGCCTCGTCCCCGCCGGCGGCGGCGGTGGCCACCGGACCCGGAGCGCTTGCGCCCCGGGCGGCGGCATCGGCCCGCCGGATCACCGTGAAGACGCCGCTCTACGCCGCGACGATCGACACCGCGGGAGGCGGTTTACCCTCCTTCCTGTTGAACGAGTACAAGGACGCCCCCGGTCCCGGGGGAAAGCCCCTGGACATCGTCGGCGCGAAGTCGATCCAGCCGGCGCCCCTCTCGCTCTACCTGGACGAGTATCGCCCCGCCATCCCCTCCCCTCCGATATTCTCCTCCTCCGCCCCGGACACGGTCGAGGTCCTGAAGGGCGACACGACGAGCGTGATCCTTTCCTGGGAGTCGGCCACGGGCGTGCGCCTCACGCGGGAGTACGTCTTCCGGGGGGACCGGTACGACTTCGAGGTCCGCGTTCATGTATCCAACGGCTCCCGGGAGCCGGTGGCTGTGCGCCCCGGGCTCGAGATTGCCCAGGTCTTCCTCGGGGAGCTCGCCGGCGACTCCTACTCCTTCCACGGCGTGGTGGTGGATCCCGGAAAGGGCGGGGTCAAGCGGTACGACCTGAAAGACGTCTCCAAGGGGAAGGTCGAGAAGGGCCCGGCCCGGTGGGTCGCGGCGGACGCGAAATATTTCGCGTGGATCGTCCTCCCCGAGCGGGAATGGACCGTGGAGCGAGCCTCCCTGCTGGGAGAAAACGGCGTTCGGGTGACGGTGGCCGACACGGCGGCGACGCTGCAGGCCGGAGAGCTGGTGCGCGGCAGCGCGCGGGTGTTCGCGGGGCCCAAGCGGTACACCCTCCTCGAGTCCACGGGAAAGAACCTGGAGGAGCTGATCGACTACGGCTGGTTCTCCTTCCTCGCCAAGCCGCTGGTTTTTCTGATGAAGGCGAGCAACCGCGTCACGGGGAACTACGGCATCGACATCATCCTGCTCACCGTCCTCATCAAGATCCTCTTCTACCCCCTCACGCAGAAGTCGATGTCCTCGATGCGGAAGATGCAGGAGCTGGGGCCGATCCTCGCCAAGCTCAAGGAAAAGTACAAGGGCGACGCGACTCGGCTGAACCAGGAGACGATGAACCTGTACAAGACGTACAAGATCAATCCCCTCTCCGGGTGCCTGCCGATGCTGGCGCAGATCCCGGTGTTCATCGCCCTCTACAAGGGGCTCCTCGTCACCATCGAGCTGCGCCACGCCCCCTTCTTCCTGTGGATGAACGACCTGTCCGCCCCCGAGCACCTGTGGGACATCGCGGTCGCCGGGTACACGATCCCGATCCGCCTCCTCCCGCTGCTGATGGGGATCTCCATGTTCGCCCAGCAGAAGATGACCCCCTCGGCGGGGATGGACCCGGCGCAGCAGAAGATGATGCTCTTCATGCCGATCCTGTTCACCTTCATGTTCTGGGGGTTCCCCACGGGGCTGGTCGTCTACTGGCTGGTGAACAACGTCCTGAGCATCGGACAGCAGGTCCTGTACAACCGGCAGGTAGAGGCGGCCAAGGCCGCCAAGGCGTAAGCGCTTTCCGGTTCAGGATCAGTTCCGGATGACCCGCGAAGGGACGACGATCGTCGCCCCCGCCACGCCTGGCGGGACCGGCGCCATCTCGATCGTTCGCATTTCCGGTCCGGCTGCCTTTCCCGTTGCCTACCGTCTGACTGCCCACTCCCCTGCCGACGTACCCTCTAGGACGTTGGCGCGCTGCGACGTGCGCGGCGCCGACGGGGAGATCATCGACTCCGGACTCGTCGTGTTCTTCCACGAGCCGCACAGCTTCACCGGCGAGGACCTGGTGGAGCTGCACCTGCACGGGAATCCGGTTGTGGTGGAGGCCTCAGTCCGCGCGGCGTGCGCGGCGGGTTGCGAGCCGGCTGCCCCGGGGGAGTTCTCCCGGCGGGCGTTCGAAAACGGGAAGATGGACCTGACCCAGGCGGAAGGGCTGGCGGATCTGATCGAATCGCGGACGGAAGCCGCTGCCCGCGCGGCGCTGCGACAGATGCGGGGCGGGATCCGCGAGACGGTCGGTCCCCTCCGGGAACGTCTCCTTTCGCTCCTGACGAGCCTGGAAGCGGCGATCGATTTCGCCGAGGAAGACGGCGTCCCGGCCATCACGAGCGAACAACTTCAAGAACGGGTATCTGAATTAACGTCAAGCCTGGGTTGTCTCCTCCGGTCGTACGAAGCGGGACACCGGCTCCGGGACGGGGCGACCGTGGCGATCGCCGGGGTGGCCAACGTTGGGAAGTCCCGCCTGCTGAACCGCCTGGCGGGGGAGGAGCGGGCCATCGTGACGGAAATTCCCGGCACGACCCGGGATTCTCTTCACGCGGATGTTTCCGTGGAGGGGGTGCCCGTCCTCCTGGTCGACACGGCGGGGCTGAGGCAGACCGAGGATCCCGTGGAGCGGGAGGGGGTACGTCGCAGCAGGGACGTGATCGCCTCCGCGGACCTGGCGCTCTTCGTTCTCGACGGCAGCCGGGCGGCGGGGGAGGAGGACCGTTCGGCGTACCGGGAAATCGCACTCCGTCCCCACCTGGTGGTGTTGAACAAGCGGGATCTTCCTTCCGGGGAAACGGGGGATGGCTTCGCCGGGGAGGGGAGGAGGGGGATCCTGCGCGTTTCCGCGAAGACGGGGGAGGGAGTCGGGGATCTCGTCGCGGCGATCGCCCGGGAAGTGGGTCCGGGAGAGGGTGCTATACTGGCGCAGAGCCCCCTGACCCGCGCCCGTCACCGGGTCGCGGCGGAGAGGGCGATTTCCGCGCTCATCCGGGCGGGGGAGTCGGGTGGAAAAGGGATGCCGCTCGAGTTCCCGGCGGAGGATGTCCGGGAGGCGGCGTCCGCCCTCGCGGAGCTGCTGGGGGAGGTGGCGCCCGAGGAGGTCCTGGACGCGATCTTCGGGCAGTTTTGCGTAGGTAAATAGTTGATTTAAATAGATAATACAGAAATGTTCCACGTGGAACATCGACCGGGGACGCCGTGACGGGAACTCCCTACGAATACCCGAAAGAGTACGACGTCATCGTCGTGGGCGGCGGCCACGCCGGGTGCGAGGCGGCTCTCGCCGCGGCCCGGATGGGGTGCCGGACCCTCCTATTGACCATCAACGCGGACGCGATCGGCCTCATGTCGTGCAACCCGGCCATCGGGGGGCTGGCGAAGGGGCACCTCGTCCGGGAGATCGACGCGCTGGGCGGGGAGATGGGGCGCAACATCGACGCCACCGGGATCCAGTTCCGACAGTTGAACACGAGCAAGGGACCGGCCGTGCGGTCCTCGCGGGCCCAGGCGGACAAGCAGCTCTACCGTCTCCGGATGAAGAAGGCGCTGGAGGGGACGTACGGGCTGGACGTGAAGCAGGCGATCGCGGACGCGGTGGTCACCGACGGCGGGGCGGCGGCGGGGGTCGACACGAACCTCGGGGTCCGGTACCGCGGGAAGACGGTGGTCCTGTGCCCCGGGACCTTCCTGAAGGGGCTGGTCCACGTGGGGATGGTGAGCTACCCGGCCGGAAGGGCGGGGGATTTCCCCGCCATGCACCTGTCGGACTCCCTGCGGCGTCTGGGTTTTTCCGTGGGGCGGCTAAAGACCGGCACCACCCCCCGGCTGGACGCCAAGACCATCGACTTCTCGAAAACGGCCCGCCAGGACGGGGACGACCGGCCCGTGCCGTTCTCATTCGACACGCGGGAGATACGGCGCCCGCAGCTTCCGTGCTACATGACGTACACCAACGCGGACACCCACGAGGCAATCCGCTCCGGGCTGTCCCGCTCCCCACTGTACTCCGGCGTCATCCGGGGAATCGGACCCCGGTATTGCCCGTCCATCGAGGACAAGGTGGTCCGGTTCTCCGAAAAGGAGCGGCACCCGGTCTTCCTGGAGCCGGAGGGGCTCAAGACGGTGGAGTATTATCCCAACGGGGTTTCCACGAGCCTGCCGTACGACATCCAGGTGAAGATGCTGCGCACCATCCCGGGGCTGGAATGCGTGGAAATCGTGCGCCCTGGCTACGCGATCGAGTACGATTTCGTCGACCCGGTGCAGCTGCACCCTTCCCTGGAGACGCAGCTCGTAAGAAACCTGTTCCACGCCGGCCAGATCAACGGCACCAGCGGGTATGAGGAAGCGGCGGCGCAAGGGATCGTGGCGGGGATCAACGCCGTCCTGCGCGTGAAGGGCGAGCCGCCCCTGGTCCTGTCCCGGGCGGACGCCTACACCGGGGTGCTGATCGACGACCTGACCACGAAGGGGGCGCAGGAGCCGTATCGGATGTTCACCTCCCGGGCGGAATACCGCCTGCTGCTGCGGGAGGACAACGCGGACCTGCGGCTGTCGGACATCGGGCGGCGGGTGGGGCTCCTGCCGGAAGAGCGGCACCGGAGGTTCCTCGCGAAGCGGGAGGGGATCGAGACGTTCCGGAAACGGCTCGAGACGACCCGGGTGGCGGCCGGCCACCCGTTGTGCTCCCTCGTTACGGCGGCGGGGGGGGCGTCCCTCCGTCCCGGCACGACGTACGCGGAGGCGCTCCGGCGCCCCGAGGTGACGGTGTCGATGCTCCTCGCCTGCGACCCCGACCTGCGGTCGGCGACCCCGGAGGCGGTGGAGCAGGCGGAGCTCTCCATCAAGTACGAAGGCTACATCCGCCGCCAGGAGGAGGAGGCGCGCAAGCTGCGAAAATACGAGGGGATGGTTTTTCCCGCGGGATTCCCGTTCGAAACGGTCCCCGGGATATCCGCAGAGGTCCGGGACAAGCTGGTCCGGGTCCGACCCGCCTCGATCGGACAGGCCCGGCGGATCCCGGGCGTGACCCCCGCGGCGGTGGCGTTGCTCCTGGTCCTCCTGAAACGCGGCGCGGAAGGTCCCGGACCTTCCCCGCCGCCGGGGGAATCCGCGGGGTGACCCCCGCCAGGATGTTCCACGTGGAACATTGCGAAGGGGACGCCGTTGACCCGTGATCCGGCAGGGCAAGGACCCGGTCCCGAGCGGATCCGGGAGGTGCTGAACGAGGCCGGGGTCGGGGTGTCCGCCGAGGCGGCGGAACGACTCTCCGTCCATGCGGCGGAGATGCTCCGGTGGAACCGGTCGATCCGCCTGACGGCGATCACCGGGCCGCTGGAGGTCGCGGTAAAGCACGTGGCCGACTCACTCCTGCTCCTGCGGTTCGCCCCGTTTCCCGGGAGGCTGCTCGATTTCGGCTCCGGGGCCGGATACCCGGGGATACCCCTCGCCGTCTGCCTCCCGGGGACCCGGGTCACGCTGCTGGAAGCGTCCGCGAAGAAGTGCGCCTTTCTCTCCAGGGTGCGGGGGTTGCTCCACCTTCCCAACGTGGAGGTGGTCCACGGTCGGGCGGGGAGGGGAAACCGGCTGCCGGTCGGGCCGTTCGACCACATCGTCTCCCGCGCGACGACGTCCCCGGCGGAAATCGTAGACCTGCTCTCCCCGTATCTCGCCCCCGGCGGGAGGTTCCTGTTCATGGTGGGGCCCGGAGCGCGGGGGAAGGCCGATGCGGGCCTTCCCGGGCGGGTGTCCCGCCGCGAGCGGTTCCGGCTTCCGCAAGGGATGGGCGAGAGGGAGATCCTCGAGTTCGAGCCCACGGAGCAGGAAAGCCGCACGCGCGGCGGGGAGTGACGGGGGAGGATTTTCCCCTACCACCCCCCGCTTCCGGCGTGGTACAAAATACCGTCGCACCGAAGCCGCGCACGACCGTACCCCGGGGGAATCCCGCCTTGGCCCGCATCCTGACCGTCGCCAACCAGAAGGGAGGCGTCGGGAAGACCACCACCGCGATCAACCTCGCAGCCTCCCTCTCCGTGATGGAGCGGAAGACGCTGCTGGTCGACCTGGACCCCCAGGCCAACGCCACCTCCGGCCTGTGCGGGGCGGCAGGAGGGGACCAGGAGCGGAATGTCTACCGCGTCCTGATGGGGGAGATCCCGGTGGGGGAGGCGATCCGGGGGACGGAGCTTCCCTTCCTATTTATATTGCCCGCATCCCCCGACCTGATCGGGGCCGAGATCGAGCTGGTCACGATGGAGAGCAGGGAGCGCCGGCTCGCCGAGGCGCTGGCCCCCGTGGCGGGAGAGTACGAGGTGATCATCATCGACTGCCCTCCATCCCTGGGCCTCCTGACGGTGAATGCCCTTTGTGCGGCTAATACAGTACTGATTCCTCTTCAGTGCGAATATTACGCCCTGGAAGGTCTTTCGAGCCTCTTCCGGACCATCGACCGGATCCGGGAGGGGATGAACCGGGCCCTGGAGGTCGAAGGGGTCGTGCTCACCATGTTCGACGCACGGAACAACCTGGCCCACCAGGTTGCGCAGGAAGCCCGGGAAATACTAAAATCCCAAGTATTTCAAACTGTTATACCGAGGAACGTCCGCCTGTCCGAATCCCCGTCCTACGGGAAGCCGGCCCTGCTGTACGCTGTCTCCTCCCGGGGGGCACAAAGCTACCTCGAGCTTGCGAGGGAGATGGTGAGCCGATGGAACGAAAAGGCGACTCCGTGAAGAAGAAGGTCCTCGGGCGGGGGCTGTCCGCCCTCCTGTCTCCCAGCGCCTCGCCGCCGGCCGCGGAGAAGGAGGCCGGCCTGCTGCAGATCCCGATGGAGAAGCTGCGGGCCGGGAATTTCCAGCCCCGGAAGACGTTCCCGCCCGAGTCGCTGTCCGAGCTGGTCGCCTCCGTGCGGGAAAAGGGGGTCCTCGTGCCGGTGACGGTGCGCCCCACCCCGGACGGATACGAGCTGGTGGCCGGAGAGCGGCGGTTCCGGGCTGCGGAGGCGGCGGGGCTGACGAGCATCCCCGCCGTGGTGCGGAAGCTCACGGACCGGGAGGCCCTGGAGGTCGCCCTGGTCGACAATCTTCAGCGTACGGACCTCAACGCCATCGAGCTGGCGGAAGGGTACAGCCGGCTGATGCACGACTTCTCCCTGAACCAGGAGCAGGTGGCCCAGAGGATGGGGAAGGACAGGGCCACGGTGGCCAACACGCTTCGCCTCCTCAAGCTCCCCGCCCCGGTCCGCCAGGCGGTCGCCGACGGGCGCCTTTCCGCCGGACACGCGCGCGCCCTGCTTTCCGCGCCGCCGGAGCACGTGGTGACGGTCTTCGAAACCGTGTTGCGCCGGGGACTGTCGGTGCGGGAAACGGAGCGGCTGTGCGGCGCCGCGGAGAGACGCAAGCCCGCGCGGAGACCCGCGGCCGCGGACGAGGACCGGAAGCGCCTGGAAGAGGAGTTGTCCCGCCGCGGGGGCACGCGGGTGCGGCTTGTGGGCACGCTGAAGAAGGGAAGGATCGAAATCTCCTACTTCTCCGCCGAGGAGCTCGACCGGCTCTTCGGCGTCCTGTTCGGCGGCCGATAGGCGGACCGGCGCCGATTCCCGTTGGGGTGGGGTGGGTAAAAAACTTGCCTTTCCCCCAAAAATAATTATTGCATCCGAAAATCCTTGTGCTATATTGCGCCGCATACACGACAGTTGCATTATCCGCGAATACGGATAAATTCCGAGGGAAAGGAGTGAGAAGCCATGCGCAAGTATCTGGCAATGTTCTTCGCGCTGCTGCTGGCCGCGACGATCGGCCTCTCCGCGTGCGCGGAGAAGAAGGTGGAGCCGCCCCCGCCGCCGCCCCCGCCGGCCGCCGCGCCCGCGGACAACGCCCCGGCCGCCCCGGCCGCGCCTGCGGCTCCGGCCGAAGCGCCCAAGAAGTAACGCTCCGGGCGGAACGGAACCGGGAAGGGCGCCGGGGTTTCTCCGGCGCCCTTTTCTTTTTTTCGACGTCGGCCGCGGTTTCGTTCTGAAACGAACAAGAAGCGCTTGACAGCCCATTCGGGGGCGTGATACCAATCTTCCGTTTCCCTTGTAGAGCCCTGCCGTCGATCCGTCCGATCCTGGGGGAGTGCCGGTTTCTATGGAACTCGTCAGCAAGATTTTCGAGACGCTCGAGATCAGCCAGGTGGCCCTTCTCCAGCTGGGCCTGGTGATCGTTCTCGCCTTTCTCCTTTCCTCCCTCCTCATCAAGCCGGTCCTGCGGACCTTCGAGGAGCGTGAGAACCTGTCGGTGAAGCCGGTGGAGGAGTCCCGCCGGCTGCTGGCCGAGGCCGACGAGAAGGCGCGGGAGTACGACGAGTCGCTGCGCAGGAGCGCCGTCGACGCCCTGGCGAAGAAACGCCGCGTGATGGAGGAGGCCTCCCGCACCGAGCGGAAACGGGTCGAGGCCGTGGCCGAGGAGACCAACCGGAAGATCGACGAGCGGAAGGGGCAGATCGCCGCAGAGAAGGACGCCGCGTCCACGATCCTCCGCGCCGAGATCACGAAGCTCTCCGTGGCGATCGCCGAGAAAGTCCTGGGGAGACGGGTCGCGTGAAACATTCCCGGATGAAAGCCTTCAGCCGCCTCGCGTTGCCCGCCGTCCTGTCCCTGTGCGCCGCCGCCGCCGTTGCCGCGGAGGAGGGGGGCGCCCATCACGGGGGGGTCGGGATTCCCTGGGGGGAAATCCTCAAACAGGCCGTCAATTTCGCCATCCTCGCCGGCGTGCTCGTCTACTTCCTGCGCAAGCCGGTTTCCTCCTTTTTGCAGGAGCGAAGCGATCTGCTCCGGAAATCGATCGACGACGCGGCGAAGGCCCGGGCCGAGGCGAGGGAGAAGCTCTCCGCCATCGAGGCCCGGATCGCCCGCCTCAACGACGAGATCGCGCAGATGAGCGCGAAGATGGATGCCGAGGCGGCCGCGGAGGCCCAGCACATCCGCGAGACGGCCACCTCCGAGATCGCCCGCATCCGGGCCCAGGCGGAGTTCGCCGGGGAGCAGGAGGTCAAGAAGGCGCGCGAGGAGCTCCGGAAGGAGGCCTCCGAGCTGACCGCCCGGGCCGCCGAGGAGCTCGTCCGCAAGACGCTTTCGCCCGAGGACCAGGCACGGCTGGTCCGGGAGAACA
>Ga0209253_10003317_pt1 | contig 14174 bp, 20 predicted proteins | sample FrelakmetBRP12BR_FD_187145 | JGI IMG/M metagenome (GOLD analysis project Ga0209253, IMG submission 187145) | Freshwater lake sediment microbial communities from the University of Notre Dame, USA, for methane emissions studies - BRP12 BR (SPAdes)... | ecosystem: Environmental > Aquatic >...
TGAGTACAATTCGCGCCCTGTCGGGGACGTAGCTCAGCTGGGAGAGCGTCGCGTTCGCAATGCGAAGGTCGGGAGTTCGATCCTCCTCGTCTCCACCACCGAACTTTGAACGGGCTGGCCACTTGGTCGGCCCGTTTGTTTCTTGGGGACACGGTTCGCGTGTGCGGCTGGGCTCCGTGGTCGGACGCCGATCCGTGCTCCACCGGACCGCGGAACCTCTGGGTTGACCGTCTATATCCAAACGCACTTGGTCTTGCCGTGAAGCCAAATCAGGATCTGGGAGGACGCCGGAACCTACCGGGTGATCTACACCGCGCGAATGGCCGATGCCGTGCATGTCCTGCGCGCTTTCCAGAAGAAGACGCAGGCCACATCGAAGCGCGATGTCGAAATCGCCAGGGATCGGCTGGACCCAGGCCGAAGCCGCGCGCCGCTGCGGCGTGACGCAGCCGCGCATGAACGATCTGCTTCGCGGGCGCGTGTCGCGCTTTTCGCTCGATGCCCTCGTCAACATCGCCACGGCGATCGGCCGCCGGGTGCGCGTCGAACTCGAGTTGGCCTGAGAGCCGGCGCGCCGCGCCGCCAGTGCACGAGGCAGGAGCCCTACCCATGACGATCGACATCGACAGACTGACCGAAGCGGAACTCGTCGACCTCAACAACCGGGTCGTCGCGCGGCTGAAGTTCCTCCAGCAGATGCGCGCCCATGCCCAGATGCTCGACTTCGCAATCGGCGAGAAGGTGACGTTTCAGCCGGCGGGGCACCCGGTGCTTTCCGGGATCGTCGCCCGGTACAACCGCAAGACGGTGACGGTCATCACGTCCGACGGCCAGCAATGGAACGTGTCGCCTGTGTTCCTGCGCAGGTTCGAGCCGCCTGCGTCCCCCGAAAGGGCGTCGGCCCGGATCATCGACATGCCTCGCAAGTAGGCGCGTCGGCGCCGCTCAACCCCGCGGTTCCGGCTGGGCGTCGTCTACCGCGAGTGTCTCGGCAAATCCGACGAGCGGATCAAGTTCGTCGGCGACCTGCAGCGCCCAGGGCCTTCGCTGTGCGCGCTGGTAGTGCTCAGCGAGACCTCGTCGGCGCGAGCGGACAGTGTCGGAGCGACTGATCGATCGATTCGATCCCCGGACGCCTGAACAAGACCCCGGTGCGGAACGGACGGAAGCGAAAGGTCGCTTGACGGCAAGGGACGCCGCTTGACGCGCTGAACCTTTTGGTACACTTGTCGTACCAAAAAATACAGACAAACCGACCAAAGGAGGGCCCGATGCCCGCCGTGGCAGAGAAGCATGCCGCTGTCGATACCAGCAGCCGCGAGGCGCGCGCCCGGCTGGCCGTGATGGTCACCAGGCTGCTGGATCACTGGCAGTTCACCGCCCCCGAGCAAGCCGAGGTGCTGGGCCTTTCCGCGGCCAGCCGCAGCACGTTGAGCCGCTACCGCAGCGGCGAGCCGCTGGCCGACAGCCGCGACCTGCTCGACCGCGCCGGCCACCTGCTCGGCATCCACAAGTCGCTGCGGCTGCTGTTCCCGCACGACCGAGACCTCGCCTACCGCTGGATGACGCAGCCCAACCGCCGGCTCGGCGCGCGACCCGTCGATCTCGTGATCGAGCACGGCTTCGAGGGCCTGCTGGCGCTGCGTCGCTACCTCGACTTCCAGCGCGGGCAGTGAATGCGGGCGGATCTGTTCGCCGCCAACGTCGACTTCCACGACGACTTGGTCCGCAACATCCCTGGGATCCGGGAATCGCAGCACCTGTTCGACGACCTGTCGCCTGATCCGGCGGACTGGGACATCGCCATTGCCGCCGAGGGCGCGCAGCGCATCCCGACCGCCGCGGCACTGATCAGCCGGCCGTTCGACTACGGCACCGTGATCAGCTACTCGTTCGACTCCGCCCACTGGCAGGCCACGCGCTACTCGGACGGCACGACTTACGGGGTGTGGTACGGATCGCTCGATGTCGAGACGACGGTGTACGAGACGGCCTGGCACTGGTGTCGCTTCGTGACCGACAGCTACCCGGCCGAGGACCGCGAGATACGGACGGAGCGGCGGGTCTTCGACGTGCGCTGCGACGCGCTGCTGATCGACCTGCGCGGAAAGCGGGCGGCCTATCCCGACCTGGTGAGCCGCAGGAACTACGCCTTCACGCAGCAGATCGGCCGCTACGTGCATGAGCAAGACCTCAACGGCCTGCTGGCACTGTCGGCGCGCTGCGATGGAACGAACGCGGCCATCTTCAAGCCGGAGCGGCTTTCGAAAGTCCGCGACCGGAGGTTCCTGACCTACCGGCTCAATGCCGTGCGGGACACGTTCATCGCCGAGCGGACGCCGGGCAGGAAGTGGATCCGGTTCGCACCGAGCGACCTCCGCTGAAACCGCCGTGCTCAGTCAAGACGCGATGGCCTGGCGGATGGGCACCACGCGCGCCCAGCTTCCTGAGCAAGTTCGAGCCGCCTTCGTCCCCTGAAAAGGCTTCGGCCCGGGTCATCGATATGCCCCGGAAGTAGATTTGGCGCCTGGAGCGCCCCTTGCCCGGCTGCGGGCATCGATTCAAGTACCGATTGGCCTACGTGGTGCGAGGCGTTTGTGTCGTGCGGTACGACAACGAAACCGGCAAAGGAGACCATCGGCATGTGGGGAAGCGCGAGCGTGCCTATGAGTTCACTTCGCTCGAAAAGCTGCAGTCTGATTTCTGGGCCGACGTGGCCCGCCGGAAGGAGTCACCATGAGAACCGTGACGATCGGTGTCGCATCGAAGGAGCGGGCACGCGAGCGCCTGGCAGCGGCGTTTTCAGGAAGATCCCAGGGTGGCCCGCGCCTCACCTTCGCTTCGCACGGCATGATGTGGCGCGTTCTAGCCCCCAACCGGTGGGCGGTGCTGGAGGCGATGACCGGCGCCGGGCCGTTGGCGTTGCGGGAGATCGCCCGACGCGTCAGCCGAGGCGTCAAGGGCGTGCACACCGACGTGCACGCGCTACTCGAAGCGGGCGTGATCAATCGCACCGAAGCGGGCGCCTTCGAATTTCCTTATGACGCAGTCCGCGTCGACTTCACGCTCAAGGCCGCAGCCTGATGTCGAAGTACACGAACGAGCCGATCGGCGAGCCGAAGGTCATCCGCGATTTCCTGCTGTCACCCGGCGAACTCGCCTTCCGCGACGAGGACGTGAAGATCACCATCGCCCTGGCCGGACTGGCTGGGATCGGGACGGCACTCTTTGACGGTGTCGCGCCTTGACCGAACTCGTAGATCAAGGAATCATGCGGCTTTCCGGTAACACGTCGATCCTCCTTGTCCCGCCCAGTTGACGCCCAACCGTCAACTGGTTGGGCGTTTTCGTCTTGTAGAGGCCGCACGAGATCGGCGGCAACGCGTCGCAGCAGTTGTGGGCGCGCCGGGCACTGCAGCCATGGATCGACTCGCTCCAAGCGCTTATCACGATCCGCGCGAAGTGGTCTGGAAGCACCTGGTGGCTCAGGCCTACTGGGACATCCTGGACATACTTCGCGGAGACGGAATCACGATCGCTGATTTCGACGAAATCCGCTTCTCGTTCCTGAAGTCGTTCAACGGCCAGCACGGCATCGATCTTCTCTGTCGGCAGGCCGATGAAGCGGCGTCGAAGCTCGTTGCCCGCCTCGAGCATCACGGTCGCCGGCAGACCGCCGCGACCGTCGCCGGCGACATTGCCAAGCTGCGACAGTCCCTCAGCCGGGCCGTGGAGTCCCTGCAAAGCCTGCGCCAGGTCGACCGGACGCAAAGCTACGTCGCCGATGGCCGGATCAATATCGCCGGCAAGCCCGCCGAGGAATTCGCCGCGAATCCCGACTACATCCGCGCCACCCTCGAACTTGTCGGCGAGGATTCGCCGGAAGTCGCCGCGCAAGCCTTGGCCGCGTGGCGGCGCGGCTTCGTTCTCGACCGCGATTCGCTCGATCTGGTTCGCAGCGCAGTGAAGGCGGGGTGGGGCGCAGACGACCTGCTCACCGAGGTTCTCCTGCGCGAGCAGCGGTCGGGTGCCTATCCCAGCCTGCGCGAGTACGAGTTCGTGCCGAACCGCACGCAGGAACAGAACCGTCAGGCAAAGCTGCGGGCGATCGAAGAAGGCTACTTCCTCCTCGGCAAGCTGATGTCGTGCGTGTCGCTGATGAACGAGGGCAGCGCGCCGCTCGCTGCACGAGAACTCGACGATGCCTGCCCCGTTGCTGCCACTCTGACGCAGGCCGGCCTTCGGCTGACGCCGGCACGGTTGAAGGCCTTCCGCCAGTTCATGCTCGTTCACGCCACCCATGGCCTGAATCCCGGCGAATTCACCGCCAGGATTGCCTCTTCGGTGCGGACCACGTTTCCGCAGGCGTTGATCGCCAGCTTCATGGTGCGGGCGGGCAAGGTGCATGCCGGAGCGCTGCCCGAGTGCATGCAGCAGATGGATGGCTACCTGAAGGCGCCGTCGCGGCAGCAGTCCGTCAAGGATCTGCTCCGCCTTGGCGAGCTGTACGGCTTCGGTCACCGCATTCACAAGCGCGATCAGGGCTCGGGCGGCGATCCGCGCGTCGCCTTCCAGATCGCCCGGGCGCGCGAGGCCTTCCCGGAGCTGGCGGAGAAGATCGCCGCGCTCGAGGAGTTCGCACGCACCGTGCGCACGATGAAACCGGGCCTTGCTCCCAACACCGACTTCGGCGCCGCCGTCTGGTTCCAGTGCTTCGGCCTCGCCCCGCAGGTGGGCGCCGGAATCTTCAGCATGAACCGCCTGCCGGGCCTGATCGCGCAGGTCATCAACCAGCTCGATTTCAAGTCCAATGCGTTGCGGCCGCCGCTGGCGGTCAACCTGCCGTATACGGTCTGACTCTTCCCGCCCATGCTCGCAGCCAAGCCCCTGGCCATCGTGCTGGCCGGTACCAACCCGCACATCCCGCTGATCGAGAACCTCAAGGCGCGCGGCTACTACGTCCTGCTGGTCGACTATCTCGAGTCGCCCCCTGCCAGGAAGGTGGCCGACGAGCATTCGCGTGTCAGCACGCTGGCCATGGACGATGTGCTCTCGCTGGCGCGGGAGAGAAAGGCGGCGCTGGTGATTGCCGCCTGCGTCGACCGGGCCAATGTCACGGCCGCCTATGTCGCCGAGCAGCTCGGTTTGCCGGCGCCGTACGGCTTCGCGACTGCAGAACTGGTCGCCAACAAGCTGCGGATGAAGGAGCGGCTGGTGAGCGTCGGCGTTCCGACGGCGGCGTTCAAGGTGCTCAGGAGCCCGGCGGAGGCAGAGCGGCTGGCGATGGATTTTCCGGTCGTCGCCAAACCGATCGACACCGGCGGCTCGAAGGGCGTCAGGAAGGCCTCGAGTGCCGAGGAACTGAAGCTCGCCGTGGAGGAAGCGTTCAAGGTCACGCGCTCCGCGGAGATCCTTGTCGAGGAATTTCTGGAAGGAGTGGAGGTGGCCGCCGATTGCCTGGTGCAAGACGGGGAACCGCACATCTTCGTTGTCCGCCAAAAGTACGTCCAACGTGGAGGCGGGGGCGCCGTGCTGTTTCCCTACGCATCCGTCAGTCCCGCCAAGATCTCCCCGGCAGCCCAGGAGCGGATTCGCGGGGTGACGCGGGACATCGCCCGCGGCTTCGGGCTACAGACGACGCCGCTGCTCGTCCAGTTCATGGTCAACGGCGACGAGGTCCGGGTGATCGAGTTCGCCCCCCGTGTCGGCGGCGGACTGAACTACCGGTTCGTGCTGCTCAAGACGGGCGTCGACATCATCGACGCGACCGTCAACGCCTACCTCGGTCGGCCCACCGCTCTTGCCGACGATGCCGGCGGCGGGTACCTGGCGGCCAACCACGTGTACAGCGAGGCGGGCCGCTTCGGCGAAGTGCGCAACCACGACCGGTTGCTGACGGAAGGCGTGGTTGCCGAGTTCTACATCCACAAGTCGCGCGGGGCGCCGATTGGCGCGAGCTTGTCGAGCTCGGATCGCGTGGCGTCGTTCATGGTGCGCGCCGACAGCGCGGAGGAGCTGCTGCGCAAGACCAAAGAGGCGATGAAAAGGATCGACGTGCTCGACGTCGACGGGCGAAGCATCATGCGGCGGGACATCTACCTGAAGGCGCTGTAGCCGCACTGCAGCTTTGGCAAATCACTGCGCGCCGTCGGTCGGCTCAGCCACCGCGACAGGATCAACGATCAAGAAACGTCCGGCAGAACGCGTCCACGGCGAGGATGGGGCAGGGCGCCTGCGCGCCGGCCAGCGTCAGCAGGTCGCGGTCGCCGGACACCAGCGCCCGCGCCTTGCCCGCAACGGCCAACTGAAGGAACACCACGTCGAACGGGTCCCGGCAACGCGGCACTGCGGGCGGGGGGTCGGGGACCTGCACCACGTGCGCCCACGGCAGGTAGTCGGCCAGCAGTTCCTCCTGCTCGGCAGCCGATAGCCCGAACTTCGGATACGCCAGCACGCGCACGAGTTCCTGTGCAGTGGCGGTGCTCGCCAACGGCACTAAACGCCCCGACTGCCAGCCGGCGCGGACACGCGCCGCGGTGCCGGCGCCGAAGAGCAACGCCGACAGCACCACGTTGGTGTCCAGCACCACGCGCGGCGGCGTCCTCATGGCCGCCGCGCTGTCTTCTTCCTGGAGGCAGCCTTGGTCGCGCGCTTGGCCGCGCCGTAGGTCGCAGTCGGCTCAGTTGCCGCCGCCGCGCCGCCCGCGCGCGCCCAACGCACGGCATCGGCAATGTCCGCTTCGGTCAGACCGAGCGCGGCTAGCTTCGCGCGCACGGCGTCGCCGCGCTGGATGCGCACGGGGGTCAGCACGATCTGCCCCTCGCGCACCGCGACATCGAAGTACTCGGCTTCTCCGACCGCCTGGACAGCGCTCTTCGGCAGCGTGAGCTGGTTCTTGGAGGTCAGCTTAGCGAGCATGGCGATTCCTTGATGTAAGGAATCCTTACTATAGCAGGCGGCAAAGGCCTGCCGCCAGTTCCCTTGCATACCGCTGCCAGAAGGCGAGCCGACCCGTCCGAGAGATCCGTTCACCGACCGGCCATTCCGGTGCACCACTGCTGCTCGCAGGGAATGCCGTCGCCATCACCGTCCATCTGCGTGTCAGGACAGTTCTTCAGGAAGAACTTCGCCTCGTCGCACGAGGTCATCTGCGAGCAGCGGGTTCGTCCATCGCAGCGGAACGCGCTCGTGAGGTTCTGCGGCATGACCGGCGCTCGCGTGTCGCCGGACGTCGCAGGCGCGACGCCGATGCGACCGCTGCCGAAATGGCCATACAGCCAGCTCCCGCCGGCGGCGATGAGGGCAACAGCAATCGCTGCGCCCGCCAATGAACGCTTGCCTCCGGATCTGCGTGGTCCGCGCTCTGCGCGCTCGACCGCCGTTGGCCGAGGCCGGACTAGCCGCTGAGTGCCGGGACGCTCGACCTCGATCGCGCGCTTCTTGCCGTCGCCCGCCGGCTCGACCTCGAAGGTCAGCGCTTCACCCGGTTGTGGCCGCCGTCCATCAAGCGGGAACGCGGAGATGTGAACGAACACCGGTTCGCCGCCGCGCGCCGGGGTGATGAAGCCAAAGCCCCGATCGTCGTTCCACTTGTCGAGCCTGCCGTCGAATCGCATGGCGGATCTTCCGGGTCGATGCCCGATTCAAAGAGCCGCGCCGCTGCGCGTCAACCCGGATGTTCGGCCGATGTCCCGTTCACGGCGCGTCTGCACCGCCATCCGAATCCCTGGCAACCGCTCAAACTGCTCCAACGGCGCTCCTGGGTTGGCGATGGTCGGCACCGCAATCACTTACACAGCGCCGGGCCCGAACTCCGCCTCGACCCCCGTGGTTTCCGTACGTTGCTTGCGCGTGGCCATCAACGCACCCCCAGGATCCAGCCTTCCAGCCCCGCCAGCGTCCGCTCCGCGTCAGACAAGGGCGGCGAGAAGTACTGCGCAAGGGCGCCTCGCTCCGCCATGTCGGCCATCCAGCGCGCGGTCGCAAAGGCGTCCTGCTCGTCGGCTGTGCGGTCCTCGCGCGGATAGCGACTGCGGAAGATCGACGGATACACCTCCACGATCACCGACTTTCCCGCCGCCGGCTCCCTGCGCTTGAAGTACGACCCGGGAAACGAGAGGCTGTGATCGATGCCGGCCAGGAATCGCCGGCCCGCGTGCTGCAGGCCCGGCAGGCGCGAGGTGGGCGTCTGTGCGCCGGAGTAGTCGATGCCGATGAAGAGATCGAAATCGTTCATGGCGTGGCCCTACAGCGGATCGGTACGGTGCGGTGCGCCAGGTTCGGGCGCCAACCGGCAATCGTCATCGGTCGCCGTTAGACCGTTCAGGGCCACGCCAGTACACGGCGCATGAACTGATCAAACAGCGGCACCGTGAACGCCGTGTCGCCGTGCGACGGGCTGAACACCATGCCCTTGGCAATCAGCCCCGCGCGTACCGGTGCGACCGACTGCACCTTGGCGCCAAGCTGATTCGCAATGTCGCCCGATCGATGCGGCCCAGGGCCGAGTTCTGCCATTGCACGCAGGTATCGCTTCTCCGACGGCGTCAAGCGGTCGAAGCGAACGCGAAAGAAGCTTGCGTCCATTTCGGCGATCGCGACCTCGGTGGCCAGATCAACGTCAGCGCGTGTGATCGGTGACGCCTGCGCGCACTGCCAGCAGTGCTTGCCCCATTCCTGAAGAAAGTACGGATACGCCTTCGTCTGTGCGAGGATTTCGTCCAGCGCGTCGTCGTTGTAGGCGACCGCGTGCCTCGCCGCCGGCGTGCGCAGGGCGTGACGCGCATCGTCCGGCGCCAGCGGACCGACTTCCGGAAACTCGAACAAGCGCTCTGCGTACGACTTGGCGCGCCCCGTCTGGCCGACGAGTTGCGGCAGGCCCGCGCCCACCAGGGTCACCGGAAGCGACTGCTGGGCACAGCGATGCAGAGCCGTGATCAGCGCGGCCAGTTGCTCTTCCTCGACGTACTGAAGCTCATCGATGAAGAGCACAAGCGCGGTCTTTCTCTCTCGCGCTGCCGCCGCAACCGTGGCGAGCAGATCAGCAAGGTCGTGCTCGAGGTCGCCGGTGTCAGCCACACCGGGCTCGGTGCCCAAATCGATGCCGAACTCCAGGTCGCCGAACTTAACCTTCATCGCATTGATGAAACCGCCGAGCGCGCGCAACCCACGCTTGGCAAGGTCTCCCCCGGCTGCCAGGCGATCGAGCCTCAGCAACGCCGCCCGCAGCGGCCCGGCGAGGATCGCCGGCAGCGAGCGCTTCTCCGGCGCCTCGATGAAGATCGTCGCGAACCCACGCGCATCGGCGTCGTTGCGGATTCGATTCAACAAGACCGTCTTGCCCACACCGCGCAGACCGACAAGGATCAGGCTCTTCGCAGCCAGCCCTGCGCGAATACGGTCGAGGGCGATCGCTGCGCGTTCGAGCAGCTCGTCCCGGCCAGCCAAATCCGGCGGTGGCGAGCCCGCGCCGGGCGCGTAGGGGTTCGATCGAGGGTCCACGGAGGTCGTCTATAGGAAAGTTATGCGAGTTTATCGAAATTTGCTAACTCACGATAACTTTCTCATACATCCCCGACCGCGTGACCTGGCTGCGTGAGCCGACAAGCCAGCCTCCTTCAGCATCAGGTCGATGAAGTAGTCGCGGGTCTCGGCCTCGGAGTAGTCGTGCCTGTCCGGCTGCGCCGCTGCCACCTGCTTCGCCGCCGCCACCTCGACGCGCAGGCGCTTCAGTTCCTCGGCGAGGGTGGTCTTGTCGGCCAGCAAGGCGGCGAGCTTCTCGTCGCGCTCGCGCAGGCCCGCTTCGAGCTGCTGCAGCTGCTCGGCGGTCTACCCACGCACCGGTGGTGTCGCCTTCGGCCACGCGCTCGCGTCGAAGGCCAAGCCCGGCGCTGGACGCGCCGCGCGGCCGTCGGAGCGGGCGAGCCAGTACGTCACGTGGAACAACTCGCGCACCTCGACCATCGCGTCGTCGAGCGGAATCGCCCGATGCCCGTGCACGGCGCGGTTACCCAGCGTGTTGATGACCCGCGCCTTGCTGAATACGGCCTCGCCGACGGTTTGCTTGAAGCTCGGCTCGTGAATCAGCGCCGAAAGGTTGTCCTGGTACGGCAGCTTCAGCGCAGCGTCGTGCTTGTAGGCCCAGGCCGCCGCCAGTTCGAGCGCGCGCCGCGCGTAGAAGCACGCCGTGCGCGGCTCGGCGTGCACGGCCGCTTCCGCGCGTGCAGCGGCATCGTGAACCGCCGACCATTCGCCCTGGAGGAAGGCGAACTGGCTCATCCGGGCGCCTCGACTTCGGCCGCCAGCTCTTCGACGTACCTGCGGTAGCTGAACACGCGGCCACGCTGCCGGTTCGTGACTTCACCCACAACACCGATGCGCTCGAGGTGCGCCAGTGACTTGTTGACCGTGGCCGGCGTGAGCCGCGTGGCTCTGACCAGCGCGGCGGACGTGGCAATGGGCTGGCGCTGCAGCGCCTGGTGCACTTCGAGCGCCGACGCCGCCGCGCGCCCCAGGCCGGCGATGCGGTCGCGATCCGCATTGACCAGCGCGAGCAATGCGTTTGCCGTTGCCACGGCCTGTGTCGCGCTCGCCTCGATGCCCTCGGCGAAGAAATCGAGCCAGCGCTCCCAGTCCCCGCGCAGGCGTACCTCGTTCAGGAGCTCGTAGTACGGCGCGCGATGCGTCTTGAAGAACAGGCTCGGGTACAGCATCGGCTCGCGCAGCACGCCGTCAGCCACCAGCTGCAGCACGATCAGGAGCCTCCCCAGGCGCCCGTTGCCGTCGAGAAACGGATGGATGGTCTCGAACTGGGCATGCACGAGCGCCGCCTTGATCAGCGGCGGCACGGGCTCGGGGTCGTCGTTGAGGAAGCGCTCAAGCGACGCCAGGCAATCCGGTACCGCATCGGCCGGCGGCGGGACGAAGGCCGCGTTGCCGGGCCGAGTGCCGCCGATCCAGACCTGCGAGCGACGCACCTCCCCAGATGTCTTGCCGCGGCCGCCGGGGTGGCTCATCAACACCTCGTGCATCTCGCCGAGCAAACGCATGCAAAGCGGCAGTCCGCCCCGCAACTTATCGAGGCCGCGTTCGAGCGCCGCCACGCAGCGGCTCACCTCGCGCGCGTCGTCCGCCGGTACGCCGGGCTGTTCGTCGATCTCGTACAGCAGCAGGTCCGCGAGAGAGGACTGCGTGCCCTCGATCTGCGAGGACAGCACCGCCTCCTTGCGCACGAAGCTGTAGAGCAGCAGCGCCGCGTTGGGCAGCAACGCCGTGACCGCGTCCAGCCGCCCGAGCGCCACCAGCGCCGCGTCGAAGCGCCGCCGCAATGGGGCCGACCACACGACCGGCGGCTCCGGCGGCAGCGGCGCCGGCACGAAGGCCTGGACCGGCTCGCCGGCCGTCGTGACGGTGACGTAGCGGCCGGGAGCGGGTCGCTGCATGGGAGGGGAACCTATAACAAGGGCGGGCGTTATTTTAGGTTGGACTGTCAAGATAAATCAACGGCGGGCGCTGTTTCAGGCTTTGCCGTGTGCAACCCAGCCAGAAGGTTCTGCTGTGGTGTGATTCAGGCTCCTCGAAACACGACGTCGGTGTCGAGCGCGTTGCTCAGGTTTGGCTTGAACCCCGCGAGCAGGATGGACATGGCCACCATGTCGCGCATGTCGACGGCGCGCAGCGCATTGGCCGGCGTGCCACCGTGGCGAATGCCGGGGTACTCGGAGGCGAAGCCGCAGAGTTCCCTCATCGCCTCCTTGAGCTTGTCGTGCGGCCAGGTGCCGACCTGGTTGCAGACTGCAAGCGACCACGAGATTCCGCCATGAGATAGAGGAATTTCATGGTCTCGGTCGGCCGGGTACGCGCTGGAGTTCACGGAATTGAGCGCACCGCGATAATCCGGGTTAAATGAACCGCCGCTTGTTCGCGCCGAAGCCACGGCCATGACGCATTTGCTGACCAGCGAGAAGAACCCGCTCCGGATCGACGCCGTTGCCATGCCCGGCAGGGCGGGCACGATCGGCATGACGCTGTGTCCCGGCAAGAAGGATCCGTACGCGAAGTTCGGCGCCTGGGACCGCGACCTGCAGGCCGACCTGCAGGTGATCCGCGACTGGGGCGCGTCGGCGATCGTCAGCCTGATGGAACACCGCGAGTTCTGGCTGCTCGGCGTGCCTGAGTTCGAGGCGAAGGTGTCGAGCGACTTCCGCTGGCTGTGGCTGCCGATCCCGGACGGCGGCGTTCCCGATGAGGAATTCGAGACGCGCTGGACGGATGCCGGCCCGGAGCTGCACGGACGGCTGGCGGCCGGCGAGCGTGTGCTGATCCACTGCCGCGCCGGTCTCGGCCGCACTGGCCTGGTCGCGTCGCGGTTGCTGGTGGAAGCCGGCCTGACGCCGCTGCAGGCGCTGAATGCGGTGCGCCGGGCGAGGCCGGGAACGGTCGAGACCGTGCCGCAGGAGCAGTACGTGCTGCTGTTGCCGGGGCGGCTCGCGGGCGATGACCAAGGCAGGGCCTGAATCGTCGATGCCTTGGGCTGCTCAGGGGCGTGCTACAGGGTCATGACCACATCGCTGTACTTGGCGAGGGCGGCGCCAGCGGTCAGCAGCCTCAACGGCTCTGCCAGGGCCTGCGCCAGCAGGATCCGGTCGAACGGGTCGTTGTGCAGGGACGGAAGCGCGGCAACGCCGGCTGCATGCGCGGCGGTAACGGGTAGCTCGATGAAACCACTGTCGGTGATCGCAGCAATGAGCGCCGCAGGGTCGGCGTCGATCTTTCCGAGGCTTGCCTTGATGGCAACTTCCCATATCGACGCGGCGGAAACGTAGACCTGGCCCGCCGACTCGATGAAGCGGCGGGCCGGCCGTTTGAGGGACGAACTACCGGCGACGGCCCACAGGAAGACATGCGTATCGAGCGGCAGACGCATTCACCGGCCCTCGAAGTCCGTCAGGACATCGTCGGGCAGAGGCGTATCGAAGTCGTGCCCGATCCTGATCTTTCCCTTGAGAACCCCGAATTTGATGCGGCGCTTCGGCTCCTCGAGATGCGTGATGCGCGCCAGCGGCTTGCCGTTGCGACTGACGATGACGTCCTCTCCGGAGGCCGCTTTGTCGACCAGCTGCGACAGCTTCGTCTTCGCTTCGTAGATGTTTACCGTTACTGTCGTCATGCAGGCCACCCGCCCAAAGAAAGTAGACCGAGTCTTGTCTGACTCAATGCGGTCGACATGCCGACCTTGCCGGTCAGAACCAGCCGTCCTGCATCTCGAGCGGCACGCTGTTGACCTCGGCCAGCAGGTCGAACTGCGGCAGGGTGGCGGGCAGCTCCCACGTCACGAAGTACCGCGCGGCCTGCAGCTTGCCGCGGTAGAAATCGGCATCGGCGGGGCGGCTTGCGAGGCCCTGTTCCGCGGCCAGCGCCTGCTTGAGCCAGATCCACGCCGCGACGATGCGGCCGAAGGCATCGAGGTAGACGCCGGCGTTGGCCAGGGCCCGGTCGGGGTCGGTTGCTAACAGCGCGGCCAACTGGGCGGTGACCGCATCGAGCCGCGCCAGCGGCGTCGTGAACTCCGTAGCGAGCGCCTGCGTGCCCGGCGTGCGGGCCGCCTCGGCGAGCGTGGCGTCCACCGCGGCGCGGAACACCCTGTACGCCGCGCCGTTGTGCATCACCGCCTTGCGGCCGAGCAGGTCGAGCGCGTGGATCGCCTCGGCGCCCTCGTGGATCGGGTTCAGCCGTTGGTCTCGGTACAACTGCTCGGCCAGGTACTCGCGCGTGTAGCCGGAGCCGCCGAGCACCTGGATGGCGTGGTCGTTGGCCACGCAACCGTACTTTGACGGCCAGGACTTGATGACCGGCGTCAGGATGTCGAGCAGCAGCGCGGTACTGTCGCGCGCTGCGTGCTCGGGATGGGTGTGCTGGTCCTCGGCCAGCGACGCGCCGTACAGGCTCATCGCCAGCGCGCCCTCGGCGACCGCCTTCTGCACCAGCAGCAGGCGGCGCACGTCGGCGTGCTCGATCAGCCTCACCTGTGGTGTGGACGGGTCCTTGCAAGAGGGAAGCCGCCCCTGCGCGCGTTCGCGGGCGTAGTCGAGCGACAGCAGGTAGCCGCGGTAGGCGATGGCGGCGGCGCACAGGCCGATGTTGATGCGCGCCTCGTTCATCATCTGGAACATGTG
>Ga0209253_10003319_pt1 | contig 14168 bp, 14 predicted proteins | sample FrelakmetBRP12BR_FD_187145 | JGI IMG/M metagenome (GOLD analysis project Ga0209253, IMG submission 187145) | Freshwater lake sediment microbial communities from the University of Notre Dame, USA, for methane emissions studies - BRP12 BR (SPAdes)... | ecosystem: Environmental > Aquatic >...
TGACGAAACTGCCTGTATTTACATCTACAGTGGTCAATGCCTCGGTCTGATCAAAAATCAGATAACCGCCGGATTTGAGCTCCACCTTGCGCGACATGGCCTTTTCTATTTCCTGCTCGATATTGTACAAATCAAACAGCGGCCGCTCGCCCTGATAATGCACCAGCTTATCTACCGCTGTAATTGCGTATAGATTGGCAAAATCCACCAGTTTTTGGTAAGTCTCGCTAGAATCAACCCGCACGGCTTCTGTTTCTGCACATACCACATCACGCAATACGCGCATCGGCAGGTTCAGATCCTGAAAAATCAGCGAACGTTCCGGCACTTTGGTGCTTTTTGCACAGATATGCGCCCAAGCCTTGGTGAGATAATCGATATCGGCCAGCAACTCTTCATCGGTAGCCGTTTCAGACATGGTTCTGATGATATAGCCGCCGACACGGTCTTCCGGCAGCAAACCCAGCAGGCGCGCTTTCAACTGCTCACGCTCCGCCTCGTCTTCAATGCGCTGCGATACGCCAATATGATCCTGTTGTGGCAAATACACCAAAAACCGACCTGCGATACTGATCTGCGTTGTCAGCCGTGCGCCTTTGGTACCAATCGGCTCTTTAATCACTTGCACCATCAAGGATTGACCTTCATGCAACACTTCCTGAATCGGTCGCTGCGTGTTGGGGTCCGTGCATTCAAGAATATCGCCCGCATGCAGAAAAGCCGCCCGTTGCAAGCCCATTTCAACAAAAGCAGACTGCATGCCCGGCAGCACGCGGCAAACCACACCGCGATAGACATTACCTACCAGACCTAATGAGGAACTGCGTTCAATCTGCAGTTCCTGCATCACGCCATTTTCCATCATCGCAATACGCGTTTCCTGCGGCGTAACGTTAATCAGTATCTCTTCACTCAATTTTTACTCACTTACTTTTATTTTCTTCATTCGTTTAAATTATAAGGCGATCAGCCGATGCTTCCTTAGCAACGCTGCCGTTTCATAGACTGGCAAACCCATCACACCGGTATAGCTGCCGTCTATGCGCTTGATCCAGGCGCCGGCGAGTCCCTGTATGCCATAACTGCCCGCCTTGTCACGATGCTCTCCTGAAGCGATGTAATACCCGATTTGCTCGGAGGACAGTTTCATCATTTCAACTATGGTCGTTGATAAAACAACTTCCACAGTATCCGCAAATGCGAGCGCTACCGCAGTATGAACCTGATGCGCACTGCCCGACAGCGACTGCAGCATCTGGCAGGCATCATCGTCATTTTCGGGCTTGCCCAATACCTTTCCATCCAGCACAACCGTAGTATCAGCAGCAAGCACTGGCAGCTTACGTTGCTCTGCTGTCAAACGCTCAAAACATGCTTCAGCCTTTTCTTGGGCAAGTCTTGTAACGTATCGTTCCGGCATTTCACCATTCAATTGTGATTCATCGATATCAGCCGGCAATATCTCGCAGGATACGCCCAGTTGTTTCAACAGTTCAACCCGTCGAGGGCTGCGCGAAGCAAGGTAAACCATAGAATTTGTATAAATTTCATTACGCATAACGGCACTTTAATTTACTATGCACGAATTGACAAAGACTTAATGACAGTAGTTTACGTTCACCAGAGGAATATATGACTGACTGGCCAGCACTATTTAAAATCACCATCGCACTGTTTGCAATTGTCAACCCTATCGGCAGCGTGCCTATTTTCATCAGCGCAACCCATGGCTGGAGCGATGCCGACCGCGCAAAAACTGCCAAAACCGTGGCGTTTACCGTATTTATCGTCCTGGCCGTGTCTGCATTTTTAGGCGACACGATTCTGGATTTTTTTGGCGTCACCATTCCATCGTTTCAGGTCGGCGGCGGCATTCTGCTGATGCTGATCGCCATCTCCATGATGCATGGCAAACAAAGTGGCGCACGTCAGACGCCGGAAGAAGCACAGACACTGGCCGAGCGCGAAGTCATCGCAATCGTGCCTCTAAGCATTCCCCTGCTCGCCGGCCCCGGCGCGATCAGTAACATGATTCTGGCAGCTCAGCAAAATGCCAGCTTTGCGAGTCATCTATCCTTAGTTATCCCGATATTCATCATCAGTGTCATTATCTGGCTGGTACTTAAACTTGCAGTCGCCATCTCAAACAAGCTGGGCATCATCGGCATCAACATCGTGACGCGTCTGATGGGGCTAATTCTCGCTGCGATGGCAGTAGAATTCATCGCACATGGTCTGAACGGACTTTTTCCAAAACTCGCGATGGCTCACCTCTAAAAGTGGGGCTGAAATCAAAACAAGCTAAAACTGATGCTTCGAGTTAAAATACTCATTAATTTAATTCAAGACACACATCATGCAATGGATGCCTCACGCCACGGTCGCGGCAATTGTTGAAGACAACGGCAAATTTTTACTGGTTGAAGAAACGACCGACCGCGGCAACCGTTTTAACCAGCCCGCGGGCCATCTGGAAGACAACGAAACCTTGCTGGAAGCCGTTGTACGCGAAACGCTGGAAGAAACTGCTTACGCATTCAAACCAGCAGCGTTGTTAGGCATCTACCATTGGAAACATGAGCATAACGACACAACCTACCTGCGTTTTGCCTATATAGGTGAAGTGAGCAACCATCAACCTGACCTGACACTTGATGAAGGCATCATCCGCGCCGTATGGATGACGGTTGATGAAATCCGCGAAAAAGCCATGCTGATGCGTAGCCCGCAGGTGCTGACCTGTATTGAAGACTATTTAAGTGGACGCAGTTTCCCGTTATCAGTCGTCACGCATTTGTAAACCGAAACTTGATTAAGAATTTTAAATAAAGTGAATTTAAACAAAGCGCAAAAAAAGAAAATCGTCGTCGGCCTTTCCGGCGGCGTTGATTCATCCGTCACCGCCCTGCTGCTAAAACAGCAAGGCTATGAAGTCACCGGCCTGTTCATGAAAAACTGGGAAGATGACGACACGGACGAATACTGCTCCAGCAAACAGGATTTGATCGACGCCGTATCCGTTGCCGACAAAATCGGCATCGATATTGAGGCTGTCAATTTCAGCAAAGAATATAAAGACCGCGTCTTCGCCAACTTCCTGAGTGAATACCAGGCCGGGCGCACTCCCAACCCGGACATTCTATGTAATGCTGAGATCAAATTCAGAGCGTTTCTGGATCATGCCATGAGCATGGGTGCGGATCTGATTGCCACAGGCCACTACGCACAGGTACGCGAGAACCCGCTGAAACCAGGCTTATTTCAACTGATGAAAGCCGATGACGGCAGCAAAGACCAGAGTTACTTTTTATATCGCCTGAATCAATCACAGTTATCCAAGACCCTTTTCCCACTGGGGAAATACCTGAAGCGCGAAGTACGTGAAATCGCACGTGAAGCGGGGTTGGTAAACGCAGAGAAAAAAGACTCCACTGGTATCTGCTTTATCGGTGAACGTCCATTTCAAGAGTTCTTGAGCAAATATCTGCCACGCGAGCCTGGTGACATCAAAACACCGGAAGGCAAACTGGTCGGCCGCCATGAAGGCCTGATGTATTACACGCTAGGTCAGCGACAGGGCCTGAAAATCGGCGGCAGCCGTGATAGCAATGGCGAACCATGGTTTGTTGCAGCTAAAAACATGGCAAAGAATGAACTGATCGTGGTGCAAGGTCATGAGCATCCATTACTACTTAATGATGGCCTGCTGGCAGGTCAACTGACCTGGATCGACCCTGAACCGCCGGTCACCAACTGGGTTTATGCAGCCAAGACGCGCTATCGCCAACCAGATGCACCCTGTGAAATCGAACGCATCACGCAGGATGAAGTTGAAATCAGGTTCGGACAAAAACAATGGGCCATCACACCGGGACAATCAGCAGTGGTGTATGAAAGCAATGTATGTCTGGGTGGCGGCATTATTAACAGCGCTATTTAGACATCCACTTAACAACGATTTAAACTCAAATTATAAAAAACAACAGTTAACCGAGGTCAACATGGCTTACGTTCTTAAAAACGCTCAAGGGAAAATCATCGCAACCAGTGCCACCGAGAATCTAGGCGATGACTGGAGCTTTGTTGAGAATAATGATAGGGATTATCTGGATTTTCTGGAACACGCTCTCTCGGAAAGTGATTCCTTTCGTGAAAGTGACATTCAGCTAGCCCGCGTACTGGAAGACTTGATTGCATTATTGGTTGAGCGCAACACGATTCGCTTTACCGACCTTCCTCCGGCTGCACAAAAGCGCCTCAATGACCGGCAGTCCATGCGCCAGAAAAGCCAGCTTTCTGGCTTACTGGACGAAAGCGCCGGCATCCTTTAGATATCAGCGGGTCTGATTAATTTGGAACTGGTGCGCTATCTTTAAACGACGGACGTTTAAGCAAACTGGTATGCAAGCGATCCAGATTGGGGTAATCAGCCACCAGATTGATGACATTACCAAACCGCAGATTCACATAACCCAGCATACAACCAACGGCGATATCCGCAAGACTGAACGTATCATCCACACACCACTTGTTCTGGCCCAGATCATGATTCAACGCTGCCAGACCGCGGGTCACCTTGTCCATCTGCTTGGCTATTGTTGCAGCATCCTGCATTTGTTCCGGTTTACGCTGTTCCAGCATCACAGCAACCGCTGCATCACACACGCCATCAGCCAGCGCCTCCCAACGGCGTACAGCAGATTTTGCGCTGTTATCCTTGGGAATCAGATGTGCCAATGGAGTACGATTGTCCAGATACTCCGCTATCACACGTGAATCATAAAGACTATCCCCATCAGCCAGAATCAGCACCGGCACCTTACCTAAAGGGTTGTATTGTTTTACCGGACAGTCAGGGTCAGCTAAAACGACTTCCTGCAATGTAATTTCAATATGCTTTTCTGCAGCCACAATACGCACTTTGCGCGCATATGGGCTATTCACTGTATATAAGAGCTTCATAATATTTACTGAGATTATCGTTACGGCTTATGGAATGTTTGATAGCATTATAATTCAAACCAAGTCTTATTCACGAGAACAATGACGCTATTTACACAACAATACCCGATAGGGTCAGCAGCCTTTCATAAGCTGGTACTGCAACAGGTACAGGCCGCACTGGAGGAAGACGTCGGCACAGGGGACTGGACCGCCATGCTGGTACCCGTCAATCAGCCAGTGAAAGCAACCATTGTGGCACGGGAACCCGCCATCATCTGCGGCATAGACTGGGTCAATGCGTGTTTCAAAACAGTCGATCCAGACGTCAGCATCTACTGGCAAGTCGCCGAAGGTGATCTTGTAACAGCCAACCAGGTACTGTGTGAAATTGACGGTCAGGCACGTGCACTGCTCACCGCCGAACGCTGCGCGCTTAACTTTTTGCAGACACTCTCTGCCACGGCTACTGAAACACGCAAATATGTCGATGCGATAGCCGGAACCCAGGCGCAGATTCTGGATACCCGCAAAACCATACCGAATTTAAGGCTGGCACAGAAATATGCTGTCACGATAGGTGGAGGACATAATCAGCGCCTGGCTTTATACGATGGCATATTAATCAAGGAAAATCACATTGCCGCTGCAGGCAGCATCAAAGCCGTAATGCAGCAGGCATTTGCGCTCAATTCGGGCAAAACCATACAAATCGAAGTTGAAAATCTGGACGAACTCCAGCAGGCACTGGATGCAGGTGCGACCAGTATCTTGCTCGACAACTTCTCGAATGATCTGCTATCCAACGCCGTCAAGATCAACGCCAGCCACGGCAAGCAAGCCGCCCTGGAAGCTTCCGGCGGCATCACACTTGAAAACGTGCGGGAAATCGCGCTCACCGGTGTAGATCGCATTTCTATCGGCGCAATCACCAAAAACATCAACGCCATCGACCTTTCAATGCGCATCCATACAGAAGGCGCATAAAACAGTGGCGCAATAAAAAATTAGGGCATGCTAAGATATCGTTAGAAAAGCGCATGAATTAACACAAAGGTATAGAACATGAGCAAAGCCGCAGCACTCGCCAAACCCAATGGTCGCCTCACGTTAGGTGATACGCTGCGCATGCTGGTCAATGACGGCATGCTCGACAAGCTTCAGGCAGAAAAACTCTACAAAGACCGCAAACTGGACAGCTCCAACCTGCACCCCCTGGTCGTAATAGGCGAGCAAAAGTGGAAAAACCTTAAACCACCCCACAATGCCATTACGGTCGAGTGGCTCTCCTCATGGCTTGCCGGCCACGCCGGACTGGATTACTACCACATAGATCCGCTTAAGCTGGATTTTGGTGCTGCCGCCCAAATTGTGTCCAAAGGTTACGCCGAACGTCTCAAAATCATGCCGATTTCGGTTAAAAACGGTGAGGCAGTCATTGCCACCACCGAACCATTTAACACCGAATGGATTCCAGATTTAGAGCGCGTACTGAAAATGAAAGTAAAACTAGTGGTTGCCAATCCGCTGGAAATCAGTCGCTATCTGCCGGAAATATACAACCTTGCCACCTCGATGCATGCAGCCAATCTGGCCAAAGCAGGACAAATCGTAGGCGTACAGAACTTTGAACAGCTGGTTGAGCTTGGCAAAGACAAGAATCTGGACGCCAACGAACAGCATGTTGTGAACATCGTGGACTGGCTGTTCAAATATGCCTTTGAGCAGCGCGCAAGTGACATTCATCTGGAGCCAAGACGCAACATGGGCCTGATGCGTTTCAGAATCGATGGTGTGCTGCATCAGGTCTATCAGCTTCCGCCCAACATCATGAACGCCATCACCAGCCGCATCAAACTGCTGGGGCGTATGGACATGGTAGAGAAACGCCGCCCGCAGGATGGCCGTTTAAAAACATTGACCACCGAAGGTCTGGAGATCGAGTTACGGCTATCCACCATGCCGACTGCATTTGGTGAAAAACTCGTTATGCGCATTTTCTCGCCGGATATTTCCGGCAAAGACTTTATCACCCTGGGTTTCTCCAAAGCCCAGGCAGACAAATGGAACGCGTGGACAAAGTCGCCGAACGGCATCATTCTGGTTACGGGTCCGACCGGTTCCGGTAAAACCACCACGCTGTATTCCACGCTGAAGCTGCTGGCAACACCCGAAGTCAACGTCTGCACAGTGGAAGAGCCTATCGAGATGGTCGAGCCCGCGTTCAACCAGATGCAGGTGCAGCAGAATATCGGACTAGGCTTTGCTGAAGGCATTCGCACCCTGATGCGGCAAGACCCGGACATCATCATGGTAGGCGAGATTCGTGATCTGGAAACTGCAGACATGGCTATTCAGGCCGCGCTAACCGGTCACTTGGTACTGTCAACCCTGCACACCAATGACTCACCATCTGCCATTACAAGACTGCTGGATTTAGGCGTGCCGTCATACCTCATTCACTCAACCGTTCTGGGCATTATGGCACAACGCCTGGTCAGAACACTTTGCCCAAGCTGCAAAGCGCAAGAACCAGCAGAGCAAAGCAAATGGGACGCACTTGTCGGCCATTTCAAACTGCCAGCACCAGCACACGTTTACAAACCTGTAGGCTGTCTGGCATGCCGCAACACCGGCTTCAGAGGTCGCACCGGCATTTATGAAATGCTGACGATCACACCGACATTAAGAAAACTGATTACGCCTGATACCAATCTAGCCAACTTGACCAGACTTGCTCAGCAGGAAGGCATGCAGCCGCTCATTATCAACGGTGCCGAAAAAGTTGCTGCCGGCCTCACCACAATTGAAGAGCTGCTAAAAGTCGCACCGCCGCTGGAAACAGAATAACGGTTATTCAAATGTCTCAAGCATGTCTGGATTGCGGCGCATGTTGCGCCACGTTTCGCGTATCTTTTTATTGGGCAGAAACCAGCGCCCACCCACAGGGCACAGTACCCATTGACCTGACCGTGCCAGTCAATCCTCATTTTGTCTGCATGCAGGGTACCGAAACAAACCCCGCGCGCTGTGTCGCACTGACAGGCGAGGTTGGCGACTCAGTAAGCTGCCGCATATATTCGCAACGCTCAAGCACTTGCCGTGAATTTGAGTCCGGCACTGAAGCCTGCAACAAGGCAAGACAAAAGCACGGCTTGCCGATACTGATTGTTTAGCTCTCCAACCCAACCCGAACCTTCATTCAGCGATGCAACGCCACGAAGACACCCAGCATCAAAAAAATCCATATTTCAATCATGGAAATAATCAAATAAAAATAGGATGTTACGTATTATCACAATAACCTGATTTTCTACTTTAAAGATACCAATCCCGACATATTTATCCTTGACCAAACACGCTCAAACCGTTATCGTGTAGGGTTACCAAATAATACATATAAATTCAAAAAAGATTTATGGCAGACACAGCACATCCGCATCTCATTACGGGCGCAGAAATCGTAATCCGTTGCCTGGAGCAGGAAAAAGTTAAATTCGTTTTCGGCTACCCTGGCGGCGCAGTTTTACACATCTACGACGCAATCTACAAACAAGGTCACTTCAAGCACATTCTAGTGCGTCATGAACAAGCAGCCGTGCATGCTGCCGACGCATTCTCACGCGCTACCGGTGAAGTTGGCGTTGCGCTTGTTACATCAGGTCCGGGTGCCACCAATGCCATTACCGGCATCGCTACAGCTTATATGGATTCAATTCCACTGGTCGTTATCAGCGGTCAGGTACCTGTGCCGGCGATCGGTCTGGATGCATTTCAGGAAGTCGACATGGTGGGCGTTACTCGCCCATGTGTAAAACACAACTTTCTGGTGAAAGATGTCAAAGACATCGCAGAAACCATGAAAAAGGCTTTCCACATCGCCAAAACTGGTCGTCCAGGGCCAGTGGTAGTGGACATTCCTAAAGACATTACTGCGCATCTGGCAGAGTTCATTTACCCGGCTACGGTTGAGATGCGCTCATACAACCCAGTCACCAAGGGCCATAGCGGTCAGATCAAAAAAGCCGTTAAGCTCATGATGGAAGCAAAACGCCCGATGCTATATACCGGCGGCGGCGTTGTATTGGGTAATGCAGCAGAAGCTTTGGTAAAACTTGCCAAAGCCTTGAATGTACCTGTCACTAACACCCTGATGGGCTTGGGTGGCTATCCATCTACCGACAAACAGTTTGTTGGCATGCTGGGCATGCACGGCACTTACGAAGCCAACATGGCGATGCAGGAGTGCGATGTATTGCTTGCTGTAGGCGCGCGCTTTGATGACCGCGTTATCGGCAATCCTGAACACTTTTTCAGCAAGCACCGCACCATCATTCACGTAGATATCGACCCATCATCCATCTCCAAGCGGGTGAAAGTAGATGTGCCGATTGTGGGCGATGTTAAATCAGTCCTTGCAGAAATGAACGAACTGGTTGCAGCCGAGAAACCACAGCAATCGCCTGCACTTAAAGCTTGGTGGGCGCAGATTGATGCATGGCGCAGCAAGCTCTGCCTAAGCTACGACAACAGCAACGGCTTGATCAAGCCCCAGTACGTCATTGAAAAGTTGTGGGAAGTCACTAAAGGTGAGGCTTATGTCACATCTGACGTTGGCCAGCACCAGATGTGGGCTGCACAATATTACAAGTTCGACCAACCGCGCCGCTGGATCAATTCGGGCGGCCTCGGCACGATGGGCGTAGGCTTGCCATACGCGATGGGCTGTCAGTTTGCAGACCCGACTGCACAGGTGGCCTGTGTGACCGGTGAAGGCAGTATCCAGATGAATATTCAGGAGCTTTCAACCTGTAAGCAATATCACCTGCCTATCAAAGTGATTCTGCTCAACAATCGCTACCTGGGCATGGTGCGTCAGTGGCAGGAGTTTTTTTACGAGAACCGCTACTCAGAGTCTTATATGGACAGCCTGCCAGACTTCGTAAAATTGGCCGAGTCTTATGGCCACGTTGGTATGCGTATTGAAAAACCGGAAGATGTTGAAGGTGCCTTGAAAGAAGCATTCGACATGAAGTCACGTTTTGTATTTATGGACTTTGTCACGGACCAGAAGGAAAATGTATTCCCCATGATTGCCGCAGGCAAAGGTCTGACTGAAATGATTTTGGCGGAGGATTTATAATATGCGTCATATTATTTCACTGCTCATGGAAAATGAAGCCGGCGCACTGTCACGCGTAGCTGGCCTGTTCTCTGCGCGCGGTTATAACATCGAGTCACTCACTGTTGCGCCGACTGAAGATCCGACCTTGTCACGCATGACGATTGTCACTTCCGGCTCAGATGATGTGATTGAACAAATCATCAAACAACTTAACAAGCTGATTGATGTGGTTAAAGTACTGGATCTGAACGACGGCAAATTCATTGAGCGTGAACTGATGCTGGTCAAGGTCAAGGCAACAGGCGCTTTCCGCGAAGAGATGAAGCGCATGTGCGACATTTTCCGCGGCCGCATCATTGATGTTGCTGACGGCACGTTCACCATCGAGTTGACAGGCTCAGGCCATAAGCTGGATGCATTTATCGAAAGTCTGGACAAGGCTGCGATATTGGAAACCGTGCGTACCGGAGCTTCTGGTATTGGGCGTGGTGATAGAATTTTAAAGGTCTAGATTCAAAGGCTTAGATTTAGAAATAAGTTGTGTTGGTTTTAATTTTTTAGGTTTTAATTTTTAGAAGTCCGAATTGAAAGGCAAATTGCAATGAAAGTTTATTACGACAAAGACGCTGACCTTGGCTTAATCAAAGGTAAAAAAGTAACCATCGTTGGTTACGGTTCACAAGGTCATGCTCACGCAGCTAACTTAAAAGACAGTGGTGTAAACGTCACCATCGGTTTACGTAAAGGCGGCAGCTCATGGGCTAAAGCTGTAGCAGCGGGTCACAATGTGCTGGAAATTGCTGAAGCAACTAAACAAGCTGACGTTGTAATGTTGTTATTACCTGACGAAACAATGCCACAGATTTTCCACGCAGACGTTGCTGACAATCTGAAACAAGGCGCAGCTTTAGCATTTGCACACGGCTTTAACATTCACTACAACCAAATCACACCACGCGCTGATCTGGACGTCATCATGATCGCACCAAAAGGCCCAGGCCACACTGTGCGTTCAGAGTACCTGAAAGGCGGCGGCGTACCTTCATTGATCGCTGTTTACCAGGACAAATCAGGTAAAGCCAAAGACATCGCGCTATCATACGCAGCTGCCAACGGCGGCACAAAAGGCGGCGTAATCGAGACTGACTTCCGCGAAGAAACAGAAACAGACTTGTTCGGCGAACAGGCTGTATTGTGCGGTGGTGCAGTTGAGCTGGTTAAAGCGGGTTTTGAAACTCTGGTTGAAGCTGGTTACGCGCCAGAAATGGCCTATTTCGAGTGCCTGCACGAGTTGAAACTGATTGTTGACCTGATGTACGAAGGTGGCATCGCCAACATGAACTACTCAATCTCAAACAACGCTGAATACGGCGAGTACGTCACTGGTCCTAAAGTGATTAACGATGAGTCACGTTACGCAATGCAAGAATGTTTGGCTAACATTCAAAATGGTAGCTACGCAAAACAATTCATCCTGGAAGGTCGCACCAATTACCCAGAGATGACAGCACGTCGCCGTTTGAACGCTGCACATCCAATTGAGCAAGTGGGCGGTCAATTGCGCTCAATGATGCCTTGGATTGCTAAAAACAAATTGGTTGATCAATCTAAAAACTAATTAGCATCCATTTTGCTTTAATAGTTAAAGGGCAAAACATCACGTTTTGCCCTTTTTTGTTTGTACAATGACACTATTCGCTTAAATAGAAACCTCCCGATGAAAAACCAGTTGATTGTCCTTAGCCAATACTTGCTACCCAAACAAGCCATTACTGCACTCGCCGGCAAATTCGCCCATTTGCAATGCGGCAATACCACAACAGCCGTCATCCGCTGGTTTGTGAAACGCTACAACGTCAATATGGCAGAAGCAGCCAACCCGGACATCGCTGCATACAGCAGCTTTAATGAATTCTTTACCCGCCCATTAAAAGCAGATGCAAGACCCATTGCACAAGCTGACTTCATTTGCCCGGTAGATGGTGCAATCAGCCAGTTTGGACATATTGAGCAGGACCAGATTTTTCAGGCCAAAGGCCATCAATACACGACAACCGCACTGGTTGGCGGCAATAAGAATATGGCACAGCGATATGAAAACGGCGCTTTTGCATGCCTGTACCTGAGCCCCAAAGACTATCATCGCATTCATATGCCGTGTGATGGCAAGCTGCTGAGCATGACCTATGTGCCGGGTGATTTATTCTCTGTAAATCCGGTTACTGCGCAAGGCGTGCCTGGCCTGTTTGCGCGCAACGAACGCGTGGTTTGTGAGTTTTCATCAGAAACGCATGGCAACTTTGTCATGGTATTGGTAGGCGCCACCATTGTTGGCAGCATGGCAACTGTCTGGCACGATACCAAAGGTGGCATTGTCAACCCGCCTCGCCTGCCTGACGTGCATACCTGGTCATATCATGACAAAAACATCTCCCTGAAGCAGGGTGATGAAATGGGACGATTCCTGCTAGGTTCAACCGTTGTAATGCTGTTTGAAAAAAACGCGCTGCAATTCAATGCAGACTGGAAACCAGCATCTACCGTGAGGCTGGGAGAAGTGATGGGGAATAGCATTAACAAATAGTCAGCTTTACACGAAATATTTTTAGCTCAAAAACATATCAATTCTGTCATTCCGGCGTAGGCCGGAATCCAGGCAAGGTGGTTTTATAGAGTAGTAACTTTAGTGAAAATAATTAGAAATCACATAACTATAAATAAACTAAGATTAATATCTGCTTGCACTATATTTGTTAAATGATGAAGCCTGTCTGGATTCCGGCCTCCGCCGGAATGACGGTTTTTATATTTTTATTAAAATTTGAACCAACGTTTGCTTCATGCAAAGCACATAAATAGCATTTATGTTTTTCATAGGAGCAAGACCGCTCCTGTGAATTCTTTTACCTACTTATGATGTACCGGCTTGTGATGCAGATGCGGTGCCAGTTCATTAAGTGCTGATTCATAAACTCCCCTTTTGAATTCAATCACATCTTCCAGCGGCACCCAATAATCACTCCAGCGCCAGGCATCAAACTCGGGATGACTGGTTGCCCGCAATGACACGTCACTGTCACGCCCCAGCATACGCAGCAGGTACCAAATCTGCTTCTGACCGCGGTAGCTGCCACGCCATTCGCGTTTGATCCAGCTGGTCGGCACCTCGTATCGAAGCCAGTCTTTGGTACGGCCAAGAATTTTCACATGCTCAGGCTTTAAACCGACCTCTTCCATCAACTCACGGTACATGGCCTGCTCAGGGCTTTCTCCATAGTTGATCCCCCCCTGCGGGAACTGCCAGGCATGCTCACGGATACGCTTACCCCAAAATACCTGATTGTTGGCATTACATAAAATAATGCCAACATTCGGGCGAAACCCGTCACGATCTAACATAGCTATATACTGCCTTAATTATTTAGTGCAATTTTTTCATATTTCCAGCATTATTGAAAGCAGGCATTTACTACAAATCCAATTAATCTGAAATGAATACAGTATCTATACGTTTACCAACCCCTATCTTTTTTGCGTGGCTGCTGACTGCATTACTTATACTGAGCGCATGCAGCGCAACGCCAGATAACCGGCAGCCACACTTTGCCTACATTACCAACCAGGGTGAAAACACCGTGTCGGTCATTGATACTGCAAACAATCAGGTCATCAAAACATTAAAGGTAGGCAAAGCGCCGGTTGGGGTCGCAGTATCTGCAAAACTTCAACGTGCCTATATCTCAAACGTGGAAAGTCAGGAAATTTCCGTGATTGACACGTCAAACAACCAGCTGCTTGAAAGTATCAAAGTCAAAGGTTCACCGGTCGGAATCGCACTATCGCCCGATAACACCACACTGTTTGTAGCGGACTGGTTTGACAATCGCATCATTGCCATTAACACCGCCAGGCAAGAGCTCAAAAGAGAATTGAATGTAGGTGACGCACCCGCCGGCCTGACTGTCAGCCCGGATAACAAATTGCTTTATGTTACCAACCGTGACAGCGATGATATTGCCATCATAGACACCGCCACGCTCACCATCAGACAACGCATCAAGGTCGGAAAACATCCCTTCGGCATTGCGCTCAGTAAAACTGG
>Ga0209253_10003320_pt1 | contig 14163 bp, 10 predicted proteins | sample FrelakmetBRP12BR_FD_187145 | JGI IMG/M metagenome (GOLD analysis project Ga0209253, IMG submission 187145) | Freshwater lake sediment microbial communities from the University of Notre Dame, USA, for methane emissions studies - BRP12 BR (SPAdes)... | ecosystem: Environmental > Aquatic >...
CGGCTAATGGCTAAGGGCGTTGGAGCGGCCTCAATGATTCTTTCAAAACTCTCATGGACGTCGTCAGCGACATTTGTTATCTGCTCTTGCTTCTTACGCCCCTGTCCAGATTGGAATTTCACCTTCCCAAAGCCTCCAGTGGGTTCTTGTTTAATCCGTTTTTTGGTCTGTTTTTTGGGCTGTTCGGAGCCAGTTTCTTTCCTCGATCTTGCCTCCTAATCAAAATTTCAGGTCTATCTAGGAGACAACAGTGACAGCAAGAGCCTATACAGATAGCAAGCATCCACATAGCATTTACTTCAGTATACTTAGGAAAACGCCTTAGGGCAAATAAGAATATAAGAATTGGAGAAAGTGACACCGCAGACTCCGCATTTCTCAGGGAGCTGTAGAAAGAGGCCTGTTTAGTGCCGGCTTAAATCCATCTAGACCTTGAAGGAAGAACGACTATTGCATGACCTGGCATGGCGTTTTCTCCACTCGGATACAGAGAACTCTTAGTGAACGTCGGCGACCGGTTCAGCGCACCTTAGTCTTTATCAATTTCATATCCAGCAAGGACTGCCTCACTATTTTCTTCTGCTCCTTAGTAATCTGTGGAAGCGGCCTTTTGACGTACGGTTGAATAGGATGACCAAGCTGGTGCATTGCCTCCTTCACCATGGGAGATTGGACAGGTGCTGTTAGCAAGGGCATAAGCTTGTATAGCCTTTGCTGTAATTGGGCGGCTTTTTCCATGTTTCCTTTTTTGAAATTGTCATAAATCGAGACTACTTCTTTAGGGGCGACGCATGGCAGCGGGTCTATAATACCAACTCCACCCCACTCGAGAATATTCAGAAGAAGAAAACTCGTGCCCATGAAAACAGAGAAGTCCTTTTTCTTAACTGTTTTAATTACCTCCTGGGCTTTTTCAGCTGCCGCTGTCACTTTAATGCCGACGACACTGTCTAGGGAAGATAACCTGCAAATCAATGCAAGGGACATGTCGAGATGAGTCAGGGCGGGGAAATCGTAGAGTATAATCGGTAGATTGACCGCCTTTGAAATAGTGTAATAGTGATTGAATACATCTCCATCAGAAAGCGGATAATATAATGGCAAGGCTATCATCAGGCCATTCGCCCCGCTATCCTTGGCGTATTTGCTCAGCAATATGACTTCATCTGTACCCATGCTCGATGTGCAAACAATAACCGGCACACGACCGCCAGTCTGCTCAACTACTATGTCTATAATCTTCTTTTTTTCTTCTACAGTTATATAGGGAAACTCCCCCACGGTACCCAGTACAACCAATCCATGAACATGTTTTGCTATCAGGAAATCCACTTCGTACCTCAGGCCATCCTCATCGACTTTCAGTTTACTGTTCAAGGGAGTCACCATTGCAGCATAAACCCCTTCGAATTTCCCCACCTTGTCCCTCCTTTCAACAACCCATTGGTTTCACAAGAGATACCACTAGCGACACGCTTTGTCAACCTTCAATATAATGCCTTATACAGGGGGCACTACTAATTTTGAATAACACCGCCTCTTCTGCTAATCAGGATGTCAAATCGCCAGAATAACCAATCCGCAAACTCCAATATATCCTCTCCTGAACTCAAAATTTTGAGAAGTTAGACAAAACTGTTAAAATATATATGTATATGTGCGTCCTGGCATAGGAAAACTTGCCGCTATATCTACAACAGCCCTGAAGATAGCGGGGCTTACTTCGACTATATCCCTGATGGGAGATTGCCAAATAATCCCCCTCAGGATAATTAATTTGCAAATTGTGGTATATGGGGGCCAGGCTCTTAAGCAGGTAACAATGTTAATCCTCAAGAGCTGCGGGTATCCCTCAAGCCGTCTATTAGGTGGTTAGAATGACTAAGCCAGAAAAAACCTATATGGGGATAGACATCGGTTCAGTCAGCCTGAATATAGCCATAATCGACGAACAAGTCAGGCTGCTTGCCAGCGTGTATGAACGTACCAAGGGACAGCCTGTCCCCGTATTACTCGATGCTTTCAACAACCTCGCCACTGATTTCCCCAGGATAAGCGGCGTGTTAGCTACAGGAAGCGGACGAGACCTGGCATCTGATATCTTGGGAGTGGACAAGGAAAACGAGATTGTAACACAAGCCAGGGCTGTAGCCTATTTTCATCCTGAGGTGAGGACAGTTATCGAGATGGGAGGGCAGGACTCGAAGCTGATTTTCCTGGAGACGGACGAAAGAAAAGGAAGATCAATTATTGTTGATCATGCTCTAAACGAAATATGTGCTGCCGGAACCGGTTCTTTCCTCGACCAACAGGCATATCGTCTGGGGATCTCCATAGAGAAAGAATTTGGCGACCTGTCCCTGAAATCTAAGAAGCCGGCAACTATTGCTGGCAGATGCAGCGTCTTCGCCAAGTCAGATATGGTTCATCTCCAGCAGGAGGGGGCGCAAAAAGAAGACATAGTGGCTGGTCTCTGCTATGCCCTGGCGAGAAACTACATAAGCAACCTGGGAAAAGGCAGGAAATTTAAGAAGCCCATCGCTTTCCAGGGTGGTGTAGCTGCCAATAAGGGCGTGGTTAGAGCCTTCGAAGATTTGCTGGGGCTTGAACGGGGTGAACTGATCATACCCGAGCATTTCCTTATTATGGGAGCCCTGGGCTCCGCAATCATGGCAAAGGAAAGAGAAAGTTGCACCCCGCTCGAACTTAGTAATGCCATAGATAGTTTGCGGCAATACATAGTCAGAACAGCCAACGAGTCGAAGCAAGGCTTTTTGAAGAAACTGGTCTGGAGTGGAGATAACCTCACCCCTGCCCTTGATGATGTTCCAATCCGGAAGGGTCAGAAAGAGAAGGTTTATCTGGGAATTGACGTCGGCGCAGCAAGCACCAACATAGTTATTCTAAATCAAGAGAAGAAACTGTTGCGCAAGAGATACCTGATGACTGAAGGCGAACCTATTGAGTCAGTGAAAAAGGGCCTATTAGATATATCTAAGGGTATAGAAGACCTCGTGGAAGTTCAAGCGGTAGCGGTCACCGGTAGCGGTCGTTACTTTGTGGGTGATTTTGTCGGGGCTGACGTGGTCATCAATGAGATTACGGCACAGTCTAAGGCCACCCTCGAAATCGACAACACAGTGGATACCATATTTGAGATCGGGGGCCAAGATTCAAAATACATCCGTTTGAAAACCGGCTCAGTGGTAGATTTTGAGATGAACAAGGTTTGTGCCGCTGGGACCGGCTCCTTCCTTCAAGAGCAGGCAGCTAGATTAGGTATAAGAATTGAGGAATTCAGTGGACTCGCTTTTGATTCAAAGAGTCCTGCGGATTTAGGAACACGGTGCACCGTTTTCATGGAGTCAGACCTGATACATCATCAGCAGGTAGGCTTGCCCAAGATAGACCTCATCGCAGGGCTTTCTTATTCGGTAGCCAACAATTACATAGAGAAGGTGGTAGGAAACAAAAAGATTGGCAACAGGATATATTTCCAGGGCGGGGTGGCATCAAACAAAAGCGTGGCTGCTGCCTTTGAAAACATCCTGGGTAAGCAAATCACCGTTCCTGAGCAACACAACGTGACCGGCGCTATCGGCGCCGCTTTGCTTGCGAGGGAGAGAAGAAGAGAGAGGCAGGAAAAAAGTAATTTCGTAGGCTTCGACCTCAGACATAGAACCTATCAGGTGAAAACCTTTGAATGTCAACATTGCCCCAATCATTGTGACGTGAAGAGAGTATTAATAGGGGGGAGACAGGAATCTTTCTATGGTGGCATATGCGACAGGTATGAACTCAAGGCGGGGGATACCGAGCGTAAGGATTTGCCCGATCTTTTCAAAGAATGGGAAGATATGTTTTTTAGCTATTACAAGGAGGAGGAGTTTGCTCCCGGTTCACCAGTAATCGGTATTCCACGGATACTCATGTTTTTTGAGCAGTTCCCGCTCTGGGCTGCATTCTTTAAGGAACTCGGAATCAGGGTGGTGCTCTCTGACAAAACCAACAGCAGGCTTATTCATCGAGGCCTACAAGAGGTCCTGGCCGAGACATGTTATCCGGTAAAAGTGGCCTATGGTCACATGGTCAATCTCATGGAAAAGGGAGTCGACCACATATTCCTGCCTTGCGTCATCGACCTGGAGAAAGATAGAGACGATGTAGACAGAAGCTACAATTGTCCCTATATCCAGGCCATCCCCTTCATACTCAAAGCTGCCTTCGAAACCAAAGTCAAAATCAAGAGCCCCACAATATTCATGGCAAAAGAACAAAGAAACCTAGAGAAGCAAATGGTGGAGATAGGCAGGGAATTTGGGAAGACAAAGAAGGATGTTGACTCAGCTATATCTATTGCACTCAGGTCTCAAGAGGAATTCGAAAGGATGCGCCTGAAGAGGGGCCAGGAAATACTTGAAAGCCTTCGTGAAGATGAGCAGGCAATAGTGGTTATAGGCAAACCCTATAACGTTCACGATACAGGGTTGAATCTCAATATTTCCAAGAAACTGCGAAAACTTGGGGTAACAGCTATCCCCTATGATATGCTGCCTCTGGATACTGTCGAGTTGCCTCCTCACTACTCTAACCTGGTTTGGAAGAACGAGCAAAATCTTTTAAGGTCGGCGCTGTTGTCAAAGACAATCAAGAATCTAAATCCCATAATGGTCACAAATTACGGCTGTGGCCCTGACGCCTTTTTTGCCAAATATCTTGAAGATACGATGGGGGAAGATCCCTATCTGGTTCTTGAAGTGGATGAACATAGCGGTGATGCTGGTATGGTAACCAGAATCGAGGCTTTCCTTGACACTTTGGGTAGACCGAAGGGTAAGGAACCTGCGAAAGAGCAAGAAGACCTGAGCGTAGCTAGCTCTCAAGGAGTGATAAGTATCTTCAAGCCATCCAAGAAGTTTAAAGAGCTGGAGAAGACGCTCTATATCTACAATGCGTCGGGACACTCTAACATTTGGGCTGCCGCCTTTCAATCGGTGGGTGTAGATGCCAGAGTACTGCCCATGCCTGATGAACAATCGGAGGAGCTCGGTAGAAAATATGCTTCTGCCCGAGAGTGTCATCCCTATCTGGTTACTACAGGAGATTTGGTTAAGAGGGCGCAGCGTGAGGATTTTGACCCTGACAGGGCAGCTTTCGTTACACTGAACTTCGATGGCTCCTGCAGAATGAGCCAGTACGGCTTGTCCCAGAAATTGGTCCTCAAGAGGCTGGGCTTGAGCCACGTACCTGTAATTGCCCCTATTACCTCTATCCGTCACGATGACGCCAGTCGAATGTTCGGGATAAACTGGGCCAAAGCTATCTGGAAGGGCTGGCTGGCCACGGATGTTCTATTGAAGAAGTTGCTACACACTCGTCCCTACGAGATGAACGAGGGACAGAGTGACCGGGTTTACGAAAACTCAATAGAAGAAATCTCCGCTGGAATCGTTAAGGGTAGATTCTATGAGGCTTTGGTAAAGTCGATGGCTGCTATGGACGCGATTCCAGTTAAGAGGGAAAATAGACCGATTATAGGAATTGTGGGCGAGTTTTATAGCTGCATGAACCCCTGGGCTAATAATGATTTGATTAAACAACTGGAATCACTGGGAGCCGAAGCTCGGTATGGCCCGAGCACTACGGATTATTTGGTGTATTTTAATGAGGCTTATCCTAGAATTCACATGTCCAGGGGAGAATACTTTGCTGCTCTGTATTACTACATTAGAAGGTACTGGTTTATGCGCTGGAAAGCGAAGATTGAGGGGATGCTGGGAGATGACCTTTATGAGGATTGCAGTGTTCCCAAGATGGCCGAGAGGATAGAGACTGCGTCCCCTTACGCCACAGATGCCATAGACCCTGTGGTAACAGTAAACCTGTCTAAAGCGAAGCAGTATGCGGCGAGAGGTTGCAGTGGTATAGCTAATCTCATCGTCCTGAATTGCCTCTACGGTACTCTAGCAACCGCCATATACAAGAAGATACAGAGGGAACACAACCAGATCCCTATGCTTACCATGATTTATGAGGGATTAAAGCCAACCAACGAGAAAACAAGGATTGAGGCTTTTATGTATCAGGCAAAGTCTTATAACGAGAGATATTTCAATCAAGGTTAGACGGTCAGTTTCTATGCCGCAATTTCAGACAAATATGTAGGAAAAGTGAGGTAGATGAGGAAATCTGCTCTTGACAAGTGTCTCTTAAGATGTAATAGTTATAAGGGGGTACTATAAGCGTTGTCTGTGCGTCAAATTAACGCGGGAGGCAGAGAAATGCAATCAAAGAAGAGAGGGCCATTACTCAAACAGCAAAACAAGGTAGTCTCCAAGAAGGTACTCTCTCTTGAGGCAAAAGCTGTGGAAAAATATGTGCCTGATAAACTGTTGCTCCTCCTCCTGAACGCATTGGATAAACGTGCGTCTCGCAAGACCATTGATGGCATCATTGACAGAATAGAAAGGCACATGTCTCCGAAAACGAGAACAACCCTTATTACAGCGGCAGATGAGTATGTCCCCGACACAGTAGCCGATTCGAGAAAGGTTTCCACTATAGTCGCCGGTGTTGGAAAATATATACCGGACACGATAATCCCTCCTGAGTGCGCTGAGAGCTGGTCGAATCTTAAGATTAAGTTCCACATCCCGACGCTGTTATTACGAGAGGGCAAGGATAATCCCCCGTGAGATTGATGCTATTGTTCATCTGTAGCTTCCAGATGGCGGCGTGTTAGCTGCCTTTAGTAAGCTACAGAACAAACGATAGCCCCAAGGCTCCGTGTTTTTAATTCCAATCATTCCAGTCACGGTAGCGAATTGTCTCATTAGGATGTGATAGATGCTCTACAGGAAAGTATGTATAGAGTCTTTCGGATACGAACTGCCGGAAACGGTTGCCACCTCTCTCAGTTTGGAGCAGAGACTGGCTCCAGTCTATGAGAAAGTGAAGCGCTCTTTCGGACGACTCGAAATGATGTCCGGAATCCGTGAGCGACGTTTCTGGGACGAAAATGTCCCCCCCAGTACGTTCAGCGTCAAAGCGGCAGAGAACGCAATCGCCAAGTCGGGAATCGGTAAAGAGCATATCGAGTGTCTTCTCCATACTTCTGTCAGCCGTGATTTCCTTGAGCCGGCGACGGCTTTTGTGGTCCATGATTCTTTGGGCCTTCCCGCTACAGCCATGATATTCGATATCTCAAATGCCTGTTTGGGCTTTATCAATGGTATGGTGACCCTAGCGAATATGATTGAATTGGGACAAGTAAAAGCAGGGATTGTGGTAGGCAGTGAGAGCAGCAGCAGGCTTACTGAGGCTACAATCGACGCGCTCCTAAAGGACCCCAACGTTAACAGGGCTAAACTCAAACAGGGATTCGCATCTCTAACGCTGGGATCCGGAGCAGTCGCAGCGGTATTAACTCATGATTCCTTATCGAAATCAGGCCATAAACTCCTGGGTGGTGTGGTAAGAACCGCTTCCCAGCACAATGGCCTTTGCCGCGTCGACCATGACACTTGTTTCTATGATGATGAGTGCTATCCCAATATGCATGCCGACTTCGAAGGAATACTCAAGAATGGCCTGGGATTGGCGTCTGAAACATGGACGGCATTTCAGAAGGAAATGGGTTGGCATAATGGGGCAGTAGATAGGATTTTTAACCATCAAGTCAGTGTTGTCCATCAGGAAATGTTATTCCGCACCCTGGCTCTGGATGAATCGAAGGGCTTCTCCACTGTGGAATATCTCGGAAACATAGGTTCATGTTCCCTCCCCATTTCGTTTGCCATAGGGGTCGAAGAGGGCCAGGTTAAGGCTGGTGATAAGGTTGTTATGATGGCAGCGGGCAGCGGCTTAGCTTGTATTATGGTAGGCCTGCAGTGGTAGCGCAGGGAGATATCATAGGGTTATATAACCGGCAAGATGAAGAATAGCACTCGAGTAGTAATAACTGGCATCGGCCTGGCCTCCCCCAATGGAAACAACCTCTTAGAATTCCGCCAGAATTTGCTCGCTGGCAAATCCGGTGTGAGTAAAATCGAGACCCACTACATGGGTGAAGTTATAGCTGGTATCTGCAATTTTGACCCTCTAAAGTACCAGAAGAAGAAGGAGTTGCGCCGAGGAACCCGAGCAGGTTCTATTGCGATATACTGCGCCAATGAGGCAATCGCTGATTCAAAAATAGAACTCACCTCTCTTGATAAATCGAGAACCGGTGTCTATCTCGGAATTACTGAACATGGTAATGTGGAAACAGAAAACGAAATCTATAACATCAAGCAATATAACTATAATGTCGATACCTGGTCACACCACCATAATCCGAGAACCGTAGCCAACAATCCGGCCGGCGAAATCACTCTGAATATGGGTATCACCGGCCCCCATTACACTTTAGGAGCAGCTTGTGCAGCAGGTAATATAGGACTCATACAAGGCTTGCAAATGTTGCTCCTGGGGGAAGTAGATTTAGCTCTGGCTGGTGGTGTTTCTGAGACTCCTCATACTTTTGGTGTTTTCGCCTCTTTTAAAAATGAAGGGGCATTGGCTAGCCATCCTGACCCTCAAAAGGCATGCCGACCTTTCGACAGGGATCGAAATGGGATAGTAGTTTCCGAGGGTGGCTGTATTTGTGTTCTGGAAAGATTGAGTGACGCGCTCGCAAGGAATGCAAAAATATATGGTGAGATTGTAGGTTATGCCATCAACTCGGATGCATCTGATTTCATTCTGCCAAACCACCAGAGGCAAACCGAGTGTATGGGTCTTGCTTTGAAGAAAGCAGGAATATCAGCAAGCGAAGTTGACATAGTAAATACGCATGCAACTGCAACTCGTGAGGGTGATAAAGTAGAATGCAAAGCAATCAGGGAAGTCTTTGGGGATAATGCGAATGCGTACATAAACAACACTAAAAGCTATATTGGCCATACGATGGGAGCAGCTGGCGCCTTGGAATTAGTGGGTAATTTGCCCTCGTTCGAAGATCATATAGTTCACCCAACTATCAATATTGACAATCTAGACCCTGAGTGTGCTCTCAAGAACCTTGTGATCAACAAACCAGTGAAGGTTGACAAGGTTGACTATATTCTGAATACTTCTTTCGGAATGCTAGGCATAAACTCTGTTATAATCGTAAAAAGATTCGCCGGATAGCATTGGATACCCTATTCAATTTGATACTCAGGGGGAAGATATATGAAGGCAGATGACATTAGGGCAATGATTTTAGAGGTCATCCACGAAATTGTACCGGATGAAGACCTCAGTAATCTCAAAGGTGACGTGCGCATACGTGACCAAATCGAAATGGATTCCATGGACTTTCTGGATATACTAATGGAGCTACGAAAACGCTACGGTATTAAGGTACCTGAAGAAGAGTATATGAAATTGTCCACTTTGAATGGCTGTGTGGCTTATTTGGAGCCATTCATGAAAAATATCTAACTAAGCGGCATCCACTAAAATAGAATAGATTATTTCATCTCCCCAAAACAAAGAGTAGAAGTTCACCTGGATTTCTCCCCGTACGAGACCGGGGAGAATTTCTCTTAAGAGCATTTATATGAGCTATGATGTCCTCATTATAGGCGCAGGGATGTCTGGTCTTGCTGCTGGCATAAGATTAGCGTACTACGGTAAAAAGGTTTGTATTCTGGAAAAACACTACCGCGTTGGCGGGTTAAATTCGTTTTACACCCGAGACGGGCATAAATTCGATGTTGGTCTCCATGCCATGACCAATTATGTCCCCAAGAGTATCAAATCAACACCGCTACCGAAGTTGCTACGACAGCTCAAACTAAAATTTGAAGATTTCGCCCTATGCCAGCAACGAATGTCAGTAATTAGCTTCCCAGAGAAAACACTAAGATTCAATAATAATCCCGACTTTTTTGTTCAGGAGGTAACCGAGAAGTTTCCCGCGCAGGCCGACAATTTCCAAAAACTGCTTAAGACTGTTGCCGAATACGATGCACTGGCCCTGGATGCAAAACAAATCTCTGCTCGTGAAGTATTGAGCTCAATCATTTCCGACCCGTTATTGATTGATATGCTCTTTTGTCCGCTCATGTTCTATGGCAACGCCCAGGAACATGACATGGAATTCGGGCAGTTTGTTATCATGTTCAATAGTATCTTCCGCGAAGGATTTGCCAGACCCCAAGCCGGGGTTCGTCAAATCATTGATGTGCTCGTGAAGCAATTCAATGACCACGGTGGTGAATTAAGGTTAAAATGTGGGGTGAAGACCATCCAGGTTGCTGACGGCAGGGCTAAATCAGTACTGCTCGATAACGGTGAGGTGCTGATAGCTCAAAATATAATATCATCGGTCGGTTTTATTGAAACTATGATGCTTCTGTCAGATTATGACCCGCCAAGATTCCATTTCACAACAGGACGACTTTCGTTCGTAGAGTTTATCATGGTCTTGAATAAAGAACTTGATAAAATGGGATATGATACCACAATTACTTTTTTCAGCACCTCGGACAGATTTAATTATAGAAAACCAGACGACTTGGTAGATGTCTCCAGCGGCGTTATATGCTGTCCTAACAACTTTCAATTCGAAAATCCCTTGCCTGAAGCTATGATTAGAGTAACCAACATGGCTAATTTCGACCTGTGGAATAACTTAAACCAGGAAGAGTATCAGGCCCAGAAAACTGCCTGGCTTGAAACAACGCTAAAAGAGGTGGTAAAATTTGTGCCAGATTTTCGTGACGCAATCATTTATTCTGATATGTTCACTCCTAAAACGATTTACAGATTCACTGGGCATCAAAACGGAGCGGTCTATGGTACGCCAAATAAAATCAAGACAGGTCGAACTCATTTAGACAACCTATTCATTTGCGGCACTGACCAGGGATTTCTGGGAATCGTGGGGGCTATGCTTAGCGGTATTTCTATGGCAAACCTGCATATTCTACAAAAGGGATGAAAGAGGAAATCGATGTCCCGAGATTGGTTGGAAGGCACAAAGTCAGAATACGATGTTGCTGTCATTGGCAGTGGATTGGCTGGGTTAACCTGTGCCAATATGCTGGCTAGAAATGGCCACTCCGTTCTGCTTCTGGAACAGCATCATCAGCTTGGCGGATTGGCAGCCTGGTTCAAGAGAAAGGGCGGGCATATTTTTGACGTTTCTCTGCATGGATTCCCCGTTGGCATGATTAAGACGTGTAGAAAATACTGGACGCCTGAAATCGCCAACATGATTGTTCAACTCAAGGGAATCAGATTCGACAATCCTCAATTCTCCTTCACGACAACATTTGATAGAGAGGATTTCACGCGAATTCTGCAGGAACGATTCAAAATACCTCGAGATAACGTTGAGACCTTCTTCAATGTAGCCAGGGATATGAATTTCTACGATGACCAAACAATGACGGTCAGGGAGCTTTTTGAAAAGTACTTCCCCGGTCGCGATGATGTTGTACGTATGCTGATGGAACCTATCGCTTACGCTAATGGCTCGACTCTGGATGAGCCAGCGATAACTTACGGTATAGTGTTTTCCAACTTTATGAGTAAAGGTGTGTATACTGTACGGGGCGGCACCGACAAATTTATCGGGGCGATGCAAGCCGCGCTCATAAGAAACGGTGTCGATGTTAGGACCAGGTGCCTGGTGGAAAAGGTCATCATTGAGAATAGAAGAGTTGCTGGAGTCGTGGCAAATGGCAAAGCAATCAAGTGCAAGGCTATTGTCTCCAACGGTAATTTGATATCAACCATTTTTAAACTCGTAGGTGATAGCTATTTTTCTGAGAACTTTATCGAAAAAGCAAAAGGGATACGCCTGAATAACAGTAGTTGCCAGGTCTATATTGGCATCAGAAAAGGAGAGAGTATCGACTACATAGGGGATTTGCTTTTCACCTCCGTGGCAGATAAATTCGATTCAGTGAAACTTCGCAGCAAAAATATAACCAGCCGTACCTTCTCTGTCTATTATCCTGAAACCCGGCCGGGCTCCGATATGTACTCGATTGTTTCCTCTACCAATGCCAACTACGAAGACTGGGCAAATCTATCCGAACAAGAATACCAAAACTCAAAAAAGGAATTAATTGAATCGACGATGGCTGCTTTAGGGAAATACATTCCAGGGGTCCAGGATAAAGTCGATTATGTAGAAGCTGCTACCCCCCAAACATTTCAAAGGTATACCCTTCATGAATGTGGCGCTTCTTTCGGCACCAAATTTGAGGGCTTAAAGATAAGCATGGGGCTCTCTGAGGAGATACCCGGGCTTTTCCATACTGGCTCGGTGGGGATTATTATGTCAGGATGGCTGGGCGCAGCTAACTATGGAGTGATTGTCTCGAACAATGTTGACAAGTGTTTAAGGCCGTGATTTTGTTATCCAAGGAGACGTCACATGCATGATTTTAAAGGACAGACTGTTATCGTCACGGGCGGCACAAGGGGGATAGGGAAAAGTATTGCGGAAAGATTCCTGAGAGCAGGGGCCCGAGTCCTCGTCACGTACTCCTCCAATGAAGCGTCCATGGAACAATTTAAGCAAGACAACACCGAGTTTTCAGGCAGTTTTGATATACAAAAATTCACCGTTTCCCGATACGGAGATGTTGAAAAGTTTTTCGACTATGTAGAAACGAAATATGGAAGCCTTGAAGTTCTTGTTAATAATGCAGGCGTTCGAAAGGATGCTGTTTTAGCCATGATGAAAGAATCCGAGTGGCATGATGTGTTGAATGTCAATCTAAGCGGAGTCTTTTACACGTGCAAGTTTGCAGTCATGATCATGATGCGCAAACGATATGGGAGGATTATCAATATCACCTCGCCTTCCGGTAAGTATGGCTTTGAAGGTCAAGCAAACTATGCTGCTTCAAAGGCAGGCTTAGTTGCATTGACTAAGTCATTGTCCAAGGAGGTCGCCCGACGAGGAATCACGGTCAACTGCGTCTCACCAGGATTCATAGAAACCGAGTTAATTCAAGACCTTTCCAAAGAGTTGCGTGATTCCTATGTAGCTCAGGTCCCTTTGAAGAGATTCGGGAAGCCTGAGGAGGTTGCTGCCTGCGTTCTCTTCCTGGCTTCTAAAGACGCATCATATGTCAATGGGTCTACTCTCGAAGTGACCGGAGGATTATAAATGGACCAGATTTTAAGAGCTATACCTCATCGCCCGCCATTCCTCTTTGTCGATAAGATAGTCGAGGTGACAGAGACAAGGATAAAAGCAACAAAAGAGATAAAACCCAGTGAGTCGTTTTTCGAAGGGCATTATCCCGGAAATCCGATTATGCCCGGTGTACTTATTTGTGAGTCTATTTTTCAAACGGGGGCAATCCTGCTCTCAAACATTATCGGTTATTCTGGGGATGGAACTCCAGTGCTGACTCGAATTAACAACGCCAAGTTCAAGAATATGGTCAAACCAGGTGACATATTGGAAATGGAAGCCGAGCTAGTGGAAAGAGTGGGCAGTGCATTCTTCTTAAAAGGGAAAGCCTCGGTTGCTGGGAAAACAGTGGTAACCGTGGAATTTGCAGTCACATTAGTAAAATCCGAGAGCTGAGAATCACAGATAAAGGAAGGAATATGGACTTCTTAGACATCTTAGACAAAACATTCCTTGTCTTCGGGGTAGCTAACAAGAAGAGCGTCGCATTTTCGGTAAGCCAGGTTCTTAGCGAGGCGAAGGCGAGGGTGGTCTATGTTGTTCAATCTAAAGAGATAAGGGAAAATGTTGCCAAAATTCTTCCCGGTGCGGACATCCATATTTGCGATGTCGAACAGGAACAAGAGATAAAGCGACTGGCTGGCGATATCTCCAAAAGCTATTCCAAGGTTAACGGCATAGTTCATTCCATTGCGTTTGCCAACTATTCGGAGGGACTTAAACCATTTCACGAAACAAGAAGGAAGGATTTTCTGCAATCTGTCGATATATCCTGTTATTCGCTAATCAGTATCGCTAATGCATTTAAAGACGTCCTGGATAAAAAAGCGTCCGTGGTTACCATCTCAATCTCAACCACAAAGATGGCGGCTGAACCCTACGGTTGGATGGCACCTGTAAAGGCTGCGCTGGATTCAACTATATGTTTTCTTGCTAAATCGTTCAGCGCGTTTTCTGAAATTAGATTCAACTCGGTG
>Ga0209253_10003321_pt1 | contig 14161 bp, 16 predicted proteins | sample FrelakmetBRP12BR_FD_187145 | JGI IMG/M metagenome (GOLD analysis project Ga0209253, IMG submission 187145) | Freshwater lake sediment microbial communities from the University of Notre Dame, USA, for methane emissions studies - BRP12 BR (SPAdes)... | ecosystem: Environmental > Aquatic >...
GAATCCGGTGTCGGGCGCGCCCGTTGCATCGAACGCCAGCACTACGGGGCGGTGTCGGGGATAGGCCAAACGCTCGGCACCCCCAACGATGATCCGACCTGCGCGATCTCGAAGCATCGCACTGCCAAACATGTCGCTCGGCCACATCGGCACGAACGCCACATCGACCCGTCCATCGGAAAGCAGGCGCCGGATGCGTTCGCCATTGTCATACATGAGCCAGACTACGGTGCCATCGGCATCCACGATTGCCGGGCCAACCTCGCCGGAGCCAAGGGAGACGACGCCCGGATGACCGGGGTCCGAACCGTAGCTCGTGTCGAGCGTTCCATCGGGCCGCAGGCGGTATGCAAGCCCCTCGGCGTCGGCATGGGCGAGGATCACCAAGCGCCCCAGGCCATCGAGGCCCAGCGATCGAACCTCGCGGACCTGCGAGGGGGCGCCGGCGTAGCCGTCCGTGCCGAACCGCCGGTCCAACGCGCCGTCGGCGCGAAGCCCGGCGACCTGAAGGCTGCTCAAGAGCACGTGGACGGCCGATTTCGAGGCCGCGATGTCGACGATGCGGCACTTGGACTCGCTGCAAAACTCCGTCACGGCAACGAATCCGTCACCGCCGCCGAAACTGGCATCAGGAAGCCCCGCAGGATCGAACTTCCACAGCCCGCGCTTCGGGCTGTCTGTGCCCTCGACGACCAGCAGAATGCCGTCCTCGGGAAGCACCCGCATAGGCCCGGCCACGGTATCGGGCTCCGCAATGGCAACGACCCCGCCCGTGCCGAACGTCGGGTCAAGATCCTCAGGGGTTGCACCCACGCCTGCGGGTGCCACGGCTGCCCATATCACGCACACCGCGAATACGGTACGCAGCATCGATGCGCTCATCACCTCGGTCGCGCGAGCCGACCGGATTGCCAAGGGCAGCCTGCACGGCGACGCGTGGGTCGAACTCGAGGGCCTGGTCGCGAGGATCGCGGGCGTGCGGCTGGCCGCATGAATCCGATCGGCGTCTTCGGCGGTACGTTCGATCCCATCCATTTCGGGCACCTGCGCACCGGCTTCGAGCTGATGCAGGTGCTGGCGCTCGAGGAACTTCGCTTCGTGCCGGCAGGCAATCCGCCGCATCGCGACGTGCCGCTCGTGGAGGCCGGGCTGCGCCTCGCGATGGTGCGCGCGGCGACCGAAGCGCAGACGGGATTCACCGTCGATGACCGCGAGGTGCGCCGTGTCGGGCCTTCCTACACGGTCACGACACTGTCCGAGCTGCGCGCCGAATTTCCCGCGCATCCGCTCGTGCTGGTCGTCGGCATGGACGCCTTCCTGGGACTGCCGAAATGGCACCAATGGCGCGAGATCCTGCAACTCGCGCACGTCGCCGTCGCGCATCGGCCGGGCTGGCGCGCGCCGACGTCGGGGCCGCTCGGCGACCTGCTGCACGAGCGTGGCTCGGTCCGCGTGGAAGACCTGCACGAGGCCCTTGCAGGCCGCATCTTCGTGCACCCGGTCACGCAACTCGAGATCTCCTCCACCGACCTGCGCAACATCATCGTGTCGGGCCGCGACCCGCGGTACCTGATGCCCGACGCGGTGCGCGACATCATCCGGGATACGGGCTGTTACACACGAGAGACAACGAGGTGAGCATGACGGCAAAGCGCAAGACCACACGAAGCAGCAAGGAGCCCGAGGGCAAGGCGTCGCGACCCGCGAAGAGTGCGGCGCGCAAGACGGCCGGCAAGACGGCCGGCAAGACGTCAGCCAGGACGGTCAGCAGGGCCGCTGGCAGGACCGCCGGCAAGACACTGCGACCCAAGGCGAAGCCGACGCTGCAGGACGTGGTACTCGATGCGCTGGCCGACATGAAGGCCGTGGACGTGAAGGCCCTCGACGTGCGCGGCCTGACCGACATCACCGACACCATGGTCGTCGCGAGCGGCACGTCGGACCGGCACGTGAAGTCGATCGCGGACCGGGTCGTGCAGCGCTGCAAGGAAGCTGGATTCCGGCCCTTCGGGCTGGAAGGCGAACGCGACGGCGACTGGGTGCTGGTCGACCTGCACGATGTCGTCCTGCACGTCATGCTGCCCCGCATCCGCGAGTTCTACGCGCTCGAGAAGCTGTGGGAGGGCGGGAGCAAGGCAGCCTGACGCGCGGGGCCGCTCCATGCTGATGCGACTGATTGCCGCCGGCACGCGCATGCCCGCCTGGGTGGATGCCGGGTTCGCGGACTACGCCGGGCGCCTGCGCGGCGACTACCGGCTCGAGCTCGTCGAGATACCGCTCGGCCAGCGCGGGCGCGGCGACGCCACGAAAGCCATCGCGGCCGAGGGCTCGCGCATGCTGGCGGCCGCCGGAGAGCGGTGCTGTCTCGTGGCGCTGCAGGTGGGCGGCCGCTCGTTCTCGACGGCACAGCTCGCCCGCTGGCTCGACGAGCGGTCCCGGGACGGGCAACCGCTCGCATTCTGCGTCGGTGGCCCGGATGGCCTGGCCCCGGAGGTGGATGCCCGCGCGCGCCTGCGATGGTCGCTATCAGCCCTGACGCTGCCCCACGCTCTGGCAAGGATCGTCGCCGCGGAGGCCTTGTACCGAGCGGTGAGCGTGCTCAAGGGGCTTCCCTACCACCGCGCCTGAATCCGCATGCAGCGCGGTGGACAGCGCGGTCGGGGCGGGTTTGAATGAGCGGCCGACTCTAATTGCAGGACGGAACCATGCATCCCTATCCGCACATCTACACGGTCCAGGCCTCCTCCGCGCCAGAGGGCGACGTGCCGGTCTCGTCCGCCGGACTGCCGGAGCTGACGACCGCCCCGCCGGCGGAGTTCGACGGGCCGGGCGACCGCTGGTCCCCGGAGACGCTGCTCTGCGCGGCCGTGGCGGACTGCTTCCTGCTCAGCTTCCGCGGCGTGGCGCGTGCACAGAAGATGCCCTGGACGTCGCTCCAGTGCGAGGTGCAGGGCACGCTGGATCGAGTGGACGGCAAGAGTCGATTCACCCACATGCTCGTCAAGGCCGCGCTCGTGGTGCCGGAGGGCACCGAGCAGGACAAGGCGCTGAAGGCCATGGAGCGCGCCGAGCACGTCTGCCTGATCAGCAACTCGCTGGTGGCGGAGCGGCGCATCGAGGCCACGGTGAGCTTCGCCTGACGCGCGCATGACGCCGCCTCTCATCCTGCTGGCATCGGCGTCGCCGCGTCGCAGCGAGCTGCTGCGCCAGGTCGGCATCGCCCACGAGGTCCGGCCGGTCGACGTGGACGAATCGTCCCGGTCGGGCGAGGCTCCCGCCGAGTACGTGCTCAGGCTGGCGGAGCAAAAGGCTCGCGCGCTCTGGGACAGCCTGCCTGTTTGCGGGCGCCTGCCGGTGCTGGCAGCCGACACGACCGTGGCGCTCGAAGGCGAGATATTCGGCAAGCCCGGCAACCGCGAGGAGTCGATCGCCATGCTCGCGCGGCTCTCGGGCCGCACGCACCAGGTCCACACGGCGGTCGCCGTGCTGCACGCCGGCGGCTCGGCAGCGCGCGTCAGCAGCAGCAGCGTGACGATGCGGGAGATCACGCGTGCCGAGATGGACTGGTACTCGGGCACCGGCGAGTCGGCAGACAAGGCCGGCGGCTACGCCGTGCAGGGTCGCGCCGCGATCTTCATACGCCACATTGCCGGGAGTTACTCGGGTGTCGTCGGCCTGCCGCTGTGCGAGACCTGGGAGCTGCTGCGCGGCGTCCCCGGGCTGCTTGCCGGAGGGATCGCGGCATGACCACCGAGATGGTCGTCAACGTCAGTCCGCGTGAAACGCGCGCGGCGCTGCTCGAGAACGGCGTGCTGCAGGAACTGTTCGTCGAACGCGCGAGCAAGCGCGGACTCGCGGGCAACCTGTACAAGGGCCGGGTGTCGCGCGTGCTGCCCGGCATGCAGGCCGCCTTCATCGACATCGGGCTCGAGCGCACGGCGTTCCTGCACGTCTCGGACATCGTGCAGCCGGCGGATGCGGAAGGCTCGAGCGACGCGCCGCGTACCGACAGCATCCGCGAGCTCGTGGGCGAGGGAGCCGACATACTCGTGCAGGTCCTCAAGGATCCGCTCGGTACCAAGGGCGCGCGGCTCACCACCTTCATCACGATCCCGTCGCGGTACCTCGTCTACATGCCGTTCGGCCACGGCGTCGGCGTGTCGGCACGCGTCGAGAACGAGGCGGAACGGCAGCGACTGCGCGAAGCCGTCAGTTCCGCGACGCCGCCGGGCGCCACCGGGGGCTACATCGTGAGGACCGCCGCGGAGGGTGCCGCGCACGAGGCACTCGCAGCCGACATGCTGTTCCTGCGCAAGCTCTGGGAAGTGCTGACGGAGAAGGCGCGCCTCGCGGGCCAGGGTACGCTCGTGCACGAGGACCTGCCGCTGCCGCTGCGCCTGATGCGCGACCTGATGGGCGAGGGCGTCGACCGCGTGCTGGTGGACAACGAGCGCAGCTGCGACGCCATGCGCGAGTTCGCGGCGACGTTCATGCCGGGGCTCGGCGCCCGCGTCGAACGCTACACCGGGAGCCGCCCGCTGTTCGACCTGCACGGCGTCGAGGAAGAGATCCAGCGCTCGCTCGACCGCAAGGTGGCGCTCAAGTCCGGCGGCTACCTGGTCATCGACCAGACCGAGGCGCTCACGACCATCGACGTCAACACCGGCGCCTACGTCGGGCATCGCAACCTCGAGGAGACGATCTACCGTACGAACCTCGAGGCGGCGGTCGCGATCGCGCGCCAGCTGCGGCTGCGCAACCTCGGCGGCATCATCATCATCGACTTCATCGACATGGGGGAGGAGGAGCACCGCCGCCAGGTGATGCAGTCCCTCGAGAAGGCGCTCGCCAAGGATCACGCGAAGACGCATTTCTCCGCGGTCTCGCCGCTCGGTCTCGTCGAGATGACCCGCAAGCGCACCCGCGAGAGCCTGGTCCAGCAGCTCTGCATGCCGTGCCCCGCCTGCGAGGGGCGCAGCTTCGTCAAGACCGCGGAGACCGTCTGCTACGAGATCTTCCGGGAGATCCTGCGCCAGGTCGGCCAGTTCGACCTGCAGCAGCTGCTGGTGCTCGCGCACCAGGACGTGATCGATCGACTGCTCGACGAGGAATCGGCTGCGCTCGGCGAGCTCGAGGTGCTGGTCGGCAAGCCGATCCGCCTGCAGACGGAGTCTCTTTACCTGCTCGACCAGTACGACGTCGTACTGATGTGACGCGGACGCGGGGTGATGCGATGACGATCGTGGCGGCGGTGCAGATGGTCTCCTCGGCCAACCGGGACCGTAACCTCGCCGATGCCGGCCGGTTGCTGCGCGACGCACGCGAGCGCGGCGCCAGGATTGCTGCGCTGCCGGAGAACTTCGCGTTCATGGGAGTCGCCGAGCCCGACAAGTTCGCGATCGCCGAGGACGATGGCGAAGGGCCCATCCAGGCCTTCCTGTCCGCGACCGCCCGCGAACTCGGCCTCTGGATCGTCGGCGGAACGATCCCGCTCAGGGTGCCTGGGCAGTCCAGGCTGGCTGCGGCGGCGCTGGTCTTCGACGCGCAGGGCCGCCGTGTCGCGCGCTACGACAAGATCCACCTGTTCGACGTCGCGGTGCCGGGCAGGGACGAGCGATACCAGGAGTCCGCTACGATGCAGCCCGGCACGCAGCCCGTTTGCGTGGATACGCCGGCCGGCCGCCTCGGGCTGGCCGTCTGCTACGACATCCGCTTCCCGGAGCTGTTCCGGCGGCTGCTCGCGATGGGCGCGGAGTGGTTCTGCCTGCCGTCGGCATTCACGGCGCCCACCGGCCGCGCCCACTGGGAAACTCTGCTCCGTGCCCGGGCCATCGAGAATCTCTGTCACCTCGTTGCCCCCGCCCAGTCGGGACTGCACGAGAACGGACGCGAGACCCACGGCGACTCGATGATCGTAGACTGCTGGGGTCGCATCCTCGGGCGCCTGCCGCATGGCACCGGAGTCGTAATCGGCGACATCGATCTCGTCCGACAGCGCGACGTCAGGCAGAATTTCCCCTCGGTGGACCACCGGCGACTGGAGAGTTGAGCACCATGACACCCGCCATTCCGCCCGCGCTCTTCGCTCCGCAACCATGGCCTGCGGTCCACGACGGCTCGCGCGATCCGCTCGCGATGGCGCGCACCGCGCTGCTCTCGCCGGCGGGGCTCGACGAGGACGGCGTCGCGCGCATCCTCGGCGAAGTCATGGGGCGCGCGGTGGACTATGCCGACGTCTATTTCCAGCTGATCCGCGAGGAGTCATGGGCGCTCGAGGACAGTATCGTCAAGGACGGCGCGCACAGCATCGACCAGGGCGTCGGCGTGCGCGCGCTGTCCGGGGAAAAGACCGGCTTCGCCTATTCCGACGAGGTCGTGCTGCCGGCGTTGCTCGAGGCGGCGCACGCGGCGCGCGCCATCGCGCGCTCGAGTCCGGGCGGCTCGATGCAGGCATGGCGCGCCCGGGGCGGCCATGGGCTCTACCTGCCGATCGATCCGGTCGAGTCGCTGGACGACGATGCGAAGGTGCGCCTGCTCGAGACCATCGACCGCGAAGCGCGTGCGCTCGATTCACGGATCAGCCAGGTGATGGCCAGCCTGAGCGCGTCGCACGACACGATCCTGGTGCTCGCGAGCGACGGCACGCTGGCGGCCGACGTTCGCCCGCTCGTGCGGCTCAACGTCTCGGTGATCATCGAGCAGGACGGACGCCGCGAGCAGGGCTACGCGGGCGGCGGCGGACGTTTTGCATACACGGAGTTCCTGGCGCAGGACCGCTGGCGCGAACTCGTGCGGGAGGCCGTGCGCTCGGCCCAGGTGAACCTCGAAGCCGTGCCCGCGCCGGCCGGCACGATGACCGTGGTGCTCGGGCCGGGCTGGCCTGGCGTGCTGCTGCACGAGGCCGTCGGTCACGGCCTCGAGGGTGACTTCAATCGCAAGGGGACCTCGGCGTTCAGCGGCCGCATCGGGCAGCAGGTCGCCGCGCGCGGCGTCACGGTCGTCGACGACGGTACGCTGACCGCGCGCCGCGGCTCGCTCAACGTCGACGACGAGGGCACGCCGACCGGCTGCACGACGCTGATCGAGGACGGCGTGCTGAAGGGTTACCTGCAGGACAAGCTCAATGCGCGGCTCATGGGCGTCGCGCCCACCGGAAACGGGCGCCGTGAGTCTTTTGCGCACCTGACGCTGCCGCGCATGACCAATACGTACATGCTTCCCGGGCCGCACGCGCACGACGAAATCATCGCCTCGGTCGCGAAGGGCATCTACTGCCGCCACTTCGGCGGCGGCCAGGTCGACATCACCTCGGGCAAGTTCGTGTTCTCCGCAAGCGAGGCCTACCTGATCGAGAATGGACGGCTCACCGCGCCGGTGAAGGGCGCCACGCTGATCGGCAACGGCCCGGACGTGATGACGCGCATCTCGATGGTCGGCAACGACCTGCAGCTCGACGATGGCGTCGGCACGTGCGGCAAGGAAGGCCAGGAAGTCCCGGTTGGCGTCGGCCAGCCGACGTTGCGCATCGACGGCATCACGGTCGGCGGGACCGCCTGACCATGTGGTTCCCGCGGCCGCTCTACGAAGCGCTGCCGTACCTCTGCATCGCGGCGGGGGCCGCGGCGCTGGCCGCCGCGTTCCTGGTGGACGAGGCGCCGCACGGGTTGCTGATGCTGCTCGGGGGGCTGGGGCTCACGATCGGACTGGTCGTGTGGATGCGGCGTCGCGACTATCGCGCGACCCAGCACGAGTACGACAGGCGCTCTCTCGACGAATGAGGCTTCAAGCCTCGCGTTCGTCCTCCACCTCGTCGCGCTCTTCGTCATCCTCTTCCTCGTCGTGCGGCAACAGCGCGGTGGCCGTTGCCTGTGCCTCCATGGCGAAGTAAGCGATCTGGTGAACACCCACATCCACGATGTCGCCTGGCTGCAGTCGATGGCGGCGCACGCGCTTGCCCCGGATGAATACGCCGTTGGTGCTGTTCAGGTCCTCGACCCAGGTGCCGTCTGCATTGGTGATGAACTGGGCATGCCGTCGGCTCACGTACCTGCTGTCGACCTGCAGGTCGTTGTCCGCCGTCCGGCCGACGAACAGCCGGCCCGGCACGAGGTAGCTTTCGGTGACCGTCTGGCCCTTGAGCGTCAGCACCAGGCGCCCGACAGGGGGCCGTTCGTGCGATGCCGTGTCCTCGGCCATGCCGGCCAGCCGCGTGGACGTTCGTGCCGCGTACTCCACCCACTGCAGTTCGCCTATCGCCGCCTGCAGGTCGTCGGTCGAAACGGTGGTCCTGTCCTGCGCAAAAGCAGCCAGCAGCGCCGTATCGCACAGCGTGTTGACCAGGCGCGGGATGCCGCCGGTGTACCGGTAGATGACCGGAAAGGTCTCCGGCTCGAAGATCTCCCGGTCGCCCGCGCCGGCGATCTGCAGCCGGTGGCGCACATAGGCAATGGCGTCCGGCTCGCTTAGCGCGGTGAGGTGGAAGCGCAGCCTGACGCGCTGCTTCAGCTGCACGAGTTCCGGCGAATCGAGCTTGTCGTTCAGCTCGGGCTGGCCCGCCAGGATGATGCGCAGCACCTTTTCCTTGGTGGTCTCTACTCCGGACAGCAGCCGAATTTCCTCCAGCACCTTGTTGCTGAGGTTCTGCGCCTCGTCCACGATCAGCAGCACCTTGCGCCCGTTCGAATACTGCTCGATCAGGAAGCTGTTCATCGTCGCCAGCAGTTCGGCCTTGCGCATCTTGAACGGGCTGTAGCCGAACTGCGCGAGCACGGACTGCAGGAACTCGATCGGCGAGACCTGGGTCTGGTTGATCTGCGCGACCACCACGTCCTGCACGAGTTCCTTCAGGAAGGTCTCGATCAGCGTGGTCTTGCCCGATCCGATCTCGCCGGTGATCACGACGAAGCCGTCGGTAAACCAGATCGTGGACTCCATGTACGCCTTGGCGCGGGAGTGAATCTGGCTCAGGTAGATGAATGACGGATCCGGGCTCAGCCGGAACGGCAGTTCATTGAGCTGGAAGTGGTCGAGATACATCGAGTACTCCGGGCCCCACTATAAAAGATCGGATCCCGGGAATTGCGCCTCCGTTCACATTCCGGAGCCGCGGCGTCCCTCAGCGCGGCAGCAGGCGCAGCAATCGCCTCAGCGTGCGGTCCCGTTCCGCCGCCGTCCTGGCGACGATCGTGCAATGCCCGAGCTTGCGGCCCTGGCGGGGTGCCTTGCCGTAGTCGTGGTGGTGGGCGCCGGGCAGCGCCAGCACACGGTCCCGGTCCGGCAGCGTGCCGATGAAGTTGACCATGGCGGAATGACCGACCGCGCGTGTCTCGCCGAGCGGCAGGCCCATGATGGCGCGCAGGTGGTTCTCGAACTGCGACGTGACCGCGCCCTCGATGGTCCAGTGGCCGGAGTTGTGCACGCGAGGGGCCATCTCGTTGGCGACCAGCCGGCCGCGCTGCACGAAGAACTCGATCGTCAGCACGCCCGCGTAGCCGAAATGATCCATCACGCGACGCAGGTGACGCTCGGCCGCCTTCTGCAGCCGAGCATTGGTCGCGGGGGCGAGCGTCACGCGGAGAATGCCCTCACGATGCGTGTTGCCACAGAGCGGATAGCAACGCGTCTCGCCACGGGTACCGCGTGCGCCGATGATCGAGACCTCGCGATCGAAGTCCACGAAGCCTTCCAGGATCAGCGGCACGCCGCCGAGCGCCTTCCAGGCCGCCTCGAGGTCCGAAGGCCTCCGCAGGTAGTGCTGGCCGCGCCCGTCGTAGCCGAGCCGCCGCGTCTTGAGGACGCACGGCAACCCGATCGCGGCGACGGCGGCGCGCAGTTCCGCGAGGCTGTCCACGGCGCGAAAGGCCGGCGTCGGAATGCCGAGGCGGCCGAACAGTTCCTTCTCGAGCAGCCGGTCCTGCGAGACGCGCAACGCCTCGACGGGAGGATGGCACGGCCGCGACTTCGCCACCGCCGCGAGCGCTGCGACGGGCACGTTCTCGAATTCGTAAGTGACGAGGTCGGTCTCGGCCGCGAGACGCGCGAGACTGGCCGGGTCGTCGAATGCGCCGGTGATGATCGGGCCCACCTGGCCGCCAGGGGAATCCGCGCTCGAGTCGAGGAACAGGAAACGCTGTGCCAGCGGATAACCTGCGAGCGCCAGCATCTGGCCGAGCTGGCCGGCACCGATGATGCCGATCCTCATGTGTTCGAAGGCGGCTGGCTGGGGTCGGGCTGCGCGAGCACCTTGCGTGTCTGTTCGGCGCGGAAGGCGTCGAGCGCCTCGCGGATCGCAGGATGCGAGTTACCGAGAATCGCTGCCGCGAGCAGCGCGGCGTTGGTCGCGCCGGCCACGCCGATCGCCAGTGTGCCGACAGGGATGCCGGCCGGCATCTGCACGATGGAGAGCAGCGAGTCGAGGCCGCTAAGGGTCTTCGACTGCACCGGCACGCCGAGCACCGGGAGGGAAGTCTTGGCTGCGGTCATTCCCGGCAGGTGCGCCGCGCCGCCGGCACCGGCGATCAGGACCTCGAGGCCGCGGCCACGGGCCGACGCCGCATACTCGAACAGCAGGTCGGGCGTGCGGTGCGCCGACACTACGCGCGTCTCGTGCGGGACACCGAGGCGCGTGAGCATCTCTGCGGCGGACTTGAGGGTCTCCCAGTCGGAGGTAGACCCCATGATGATGCCAACCAGCGGTTTCACCGCGTCATTGTAGCACCGAGAGCCGCGGGCCCTAGGCGGGGCCAGGCAGGGCCTCCCGCAGGCGGCGGAAGAGCTGGCGGGCGGCGGCGGGCGGGCGGGAAGCCGTCTGCTCGGCACGCGCCTGCCGCGCCAGCGACCGGATCTGCTGCAGCACGGTCGGCTCGACGAGGCCCGCCAGGTCCGTCCACGCGGCCGCGTCGTCGGAAAGCAGGCGGTCGCGCCATTGCTCGATGGCCTTGTCGTGATTGATGCGCTGCCGATCGATCTCGCCGCGGCGGGCGAGGGCCGCATGAATCGGTGCCGTGTCGATCTGGCGCAGCAGCTTGCCGATGAAGAGCCGGTGACGCGCTTTCGCGCCGTTGCTGGTGATGCGACGCCCGGTCATCACGGCCTCGCGGACGTCCTCGGGCAACGGCATCGAGTCGAGGTCCACCTCGGGCAGTTCGACGAGCGCCCAGCCGAGGTCCTGCAGGTCCCGGCTCTGGCGCTTGAGCTCGCTCTTGCTCGGCAGCTCGTCGATTTCGTCGGGATTCCCGGGGTCGATCATCTGGCCTCCGCACGCGATGCTAGCACGCGCGGTTGCGCGCCCGTCCGCTGCTAGAATGGCGGATCCTTGCAGCCGGGCGTAGTCATGCCGAGCGAAAAAACACTGGTGCCCGCGGCGAACGGGGACGACCTGCTGGCACTCGTCGAACTCGCGCTCGAAGAGGCGCGGGTGCTCGGCGCCACACAGGCCGAAGCCGCCGTGAGCGTGGACGTCGGCCTGTCCGTGTCGGTGCGGCTCGGTGAGGTCGAGACGGTCGAGTACCAGCGCGACCGTGGCATGGGAGTCACGGTCTACTTCGGAACCCGCAAGGGGTCGGCGAGCACGGCCGATCTCGGCGCCGCGGGATTGCGGGAGACAGTCGCCAAGGCCTGCAGCATCGCGCGCTTCACCGCCGAGGACCCGTGCGCCGGTCTCGCGGACCCGGATACGCTCGCGACCGAGGTCCCGGACCTGTCGCTCTCCCATCCCTGGGAACTGACGCCGGAGCAGGCCTGCGATCTGGCACTGGCCTGCGAATCCGCTGCCATGGGCGTCGACCCGCGCATCACGAACTCGGAAGGCGCCGGGGTGAGCAGTCACCGCGGTCTGCGTGCCTACGGGACTTCGCACGGTTTCCTCGCCGCCTATCCGGGGACGGTGCACAGCATCAGCTGCGCGGTGCTCAGCTCCGAAGGCGAGACGATGGAGCGCGACTACTGGTATTCGACCGCGCGCGACTGGCGCGAACTGGAGGATGCGGCAAGCGTCGGGCGCCGCAGCGGGGAGCGCGCGGTCCGGCGTCTTGGTGCGCGCAAGTTGAGCACGATGAAGGTGCCGGTCCTCTACAGTCCCGACGTCGCGCGCGGCCTGGTGAGTCATTACATCGGCGCGATCCGCGGTGGCAGCCAGTACCGGCGAGCCTCGTTCCTGCTCGACTGCGCCGGGCAGCAGGTGTTCCCGGACTGGTTCGCGTTGTCCGAGCGCCCGCACGTGCCGAAGGCGCTGGCCAGCGCGCCGTTCGATCACGAGGGCGTTGCGACGCGCGACCGTGAGCTCGTCGCCGGCGGCGTGGCGCTCGGCTACGTGCTCAGCACCTACTCGGCGCGCAAGCTCGGCCTCCGGACCACCGGCAATGCCGGAGGCACGCACAACCTGATCGTGCAGGGGCGCGGCCGCGACTTCGACGCGATGCTCGCGCACATGGGCCGGGGGCTGCTCGTCACCGAACTGATGGGGCAGGGCGTGAACGGCGTGACCGGCGATTATTCGCGCGGCGCCGCCGGATTCTGGGTCGAGGACGGCCGGATCGCCTACCCGGTCCACGAGGTGACCGTGGCCGGCAACCTGAAGGACATCTATCGCTCGATCGTCGACGTGGGCTCCGACGTGGACCTTCGCGGCGGTATCCACACGGGCTCGATCCTGATCGAGGAAATGACGATCGCGGGCGATTGACACCTCAGGGCTGCCCGCCCGGGCGCACCAGGTCACGCAGCGTACGACCCTGCGTGCTGGCACGCAGCGCATCGTCGGCGACGTGCGCAGTCGCGTCCGCGGCTGGGACCGGGCGGGGCTCCGGGCGGCGCGGGTCGGGCACCTCGTGGCGGATCGCGTCGAAGATCGACGCAACCGTGATGGCGCCGAGGTCGCGAGCGGGCATGACTGAATCGTCTTCGGCGGTGAGCACCAGGTCGTGAGCCTCCAATGCGGAGACGACCTCGCCGAGCACCGTCGCCGGGACGTCGAGTCGATCGGCCAGCGTGTTGACCGTCCACCGTGCGCCGCCGTCGATGAATCGCTCGCCGAGCAGGAACATCACGGAGATCGCGAGTCGCTCGCGCAGCGCGCCGGTCATCGGTATGTCCGCGTGGCCGGTGCGCAGGTGCTCCGGATGCTGCACGTAGAATGACAACTGCGCACCGAGCAGTACGATCAGCCAGCTCACGTGCAGCCACAGCAGGAACAGCAGCACGACCGCGAAACCGGCGTACACCATGGCCGTCTTCGCCGAGTAGACGACGATGCGTGTGAACAGCGCGCCCACGGCCGCCCACAGGAAGCCGCCGAACAATGCGCCCGCGGCGGCCGGCAAGGCCCGCACGCGCGTGTTTGGCATGTAGACGTACACGAATGCGAAGAGTGCGATCGTCATCGCGTACGGGGCGAGATGCGAGCGGCCGCTGCTGCCGGTACCGCCCGTCGCGAGGCCCGACAGCTTCGCGACGACTTCACTCGCCTCGAACGACGCGAGCGTCACCATCGCGAAAACCGCGAGCGCCGGGACCACCAGCATCACGACGACGTACTCGGTCACGCGGCGCGCGATGCTCCTCGGCCGCTCTACGTGCCAGACGAAGTTCAGTGCCTCCTCGACCTTCTGGATCGTGGCGAACACGGTGAACAGCAGGAACACGAAGCCGATCGTCCCGAGCAGCGTGCCCTGCACGTTGTCCACGAACTCCATGATCTTCGCGGTGAGTTCGTAGCCCTGCGTGCCGAGCGGCCGAAGAAACTCGTACAGCACGGGCTCGAGCTCGCGGTGATAGCCGAAGGCCTTCAGCACCGAGAAGGCGACGGCCACCACGGGCACGATCGCAAACAGCGTCGAGTAGACGAGGCTCATGGCACGCAGCCCGAGATCGCCGCGGGCGAGATCGCGCAACAGCGCGTAGACGTACCGCAGCGGCGTGGCGATCATGCGCAGCGGCTTGCCGCCCAGCGTTTCGGGCAGGTCGAACAGCCAGTGCTCGATGCGCAGGTGCAGTGAGGGAAAGATGTCGGCTGGGCGTGTCAAGGCGGCGCAAGCCTTGCACGGCCGACCGGGCGAGGCAAGTGCTAGATTATGGCGATGCAATCGTCGAGTTCAGCCGGATTTCCCTCGCGCATCGTCTGCCTGACCGAGGAGACCACCGAGGCGCTTTACCTGCTCGGCGA
>Ga0209253_10003322_pt1 | contig 14160 bp, 9 predicted proteins | sample FrelakmetBRP12BR_FD_187145 | JGI IMG/M metagenome (GOLD analysis project Ga0209253, IMG submission 187145) | Freshwater lake sediment microbial communities from the University of Notre Dame, USA, for methane emissions studies - BRP12 BR (SPAdes)... | ecosystem: Environmental > Aquatic >...
CACGGCGCCGAGGGCGTCGGCTACGCGGCGCCCACCGAGCCGGCCCAGGCGGCGCTCACCGGCGGGCTCGGCGGCGTGGTGCTCGACGTCGAGCACCTCGCGAAGAGCGTCGCTGCGCTCCCGGAGGAGGCCTACGGCACCGGCCCCAACGCCTTCGTCATGCGCTCGCTGGTGAGCCGCTACCTCGAGCCCGCCGCGTCACTCGCCGCCGTGTCGGCACGCCTGGACCTCGTCCCCGGCGCAGCGGTGGTGGACCTGGAGGTGGTGGGCAACCCCACTGCGGGCGGACCGGCTCCGGGCGGCCCTTCCGCGCCGAGCCCTCCCGCGCCGGCGAAGCCGTGATCTCGCTGCGCGCCATCGTCAAGCGATTCCGCGACGGCGAGCGGGAGCTCGTGGTCCTCGACCACCTCGACCTCGAGGTGCGCGACCGGGAGCTGGTCGCGGTCGTCGGGCCGTCCGGGTCGGGCAAGTCGACGCTCCTCTACGTGGCCGGCGGCCTCGACGCCGACTTCGAGGGGGAGGCGGTGGTCGCCGGGAGGCGGCTGTCCGACCTGGACCCCCGACAGCGGGCCGCCTTCCGCAACCAGGCGGTGGGCTTCGTCTTCCAGTCGTTCAACCTGCTTCCGGCCCTGCCGGCGGTGGAGAACGTGATGCTTCCGGGGCTGTTCGCCCCGCCGGGCGCGCCCACCCTCTCGCTCGGCGGGCTGCGGGCCCGCGCGCTCGAGGCGCTCTCCCGCGTCGGCCTCGGCGACAAGGCCGCGCGCCTGCCGGCGCGCCTCTCCGGCGGGGAGCGTCAGCGGGTGGCCATCGCCCGCGCCCTGCTGGCCCGCCCGGGCCTGCTGCTCGCCGACGAGCCCACCGGCAACCTCGACACCGCGAGCGGCGAGGGAGTCATCCGGCTCTTCCAGGAGATGGTGGCGGACGGCATGACGGTGCTGGTGGTCACCCACGAGGAGCGGGTCTCCAGCGTCGCCGGGCGCGTCCTCCACCTCGAGCAGGGGAGGCTCCGGTGAGGGCCCGGGGGCTCGTGCACCTCGCGTCCCTGAACCTGCGCGCCGACCGTCGCGGGGCGCTCGTCAACGCCGCCGCCGCCTGCGTGGGCGCGGCGGCGCTGGTCTTCTTCGTGGCGCTGGGGATGGGCGTCGGGCAGGCCGCCCGGCGGATGTTCCCCGGCGAGGCCCGGCTCGTCGAGGTCATCCCGGCGGCCGTCTCGCTCGGCGGCGCGCTCGGCGGCGGTCAGCTCGACGACGGCGCGGTGGCGCGGCTGGGGGCGCTGCCGGGCGTCGAGGCGGCCTGGCGCAAGCTCAGCCTGCGCGTGCCCATCGCCGCGAGCCGCCCCCCCGAGGGCGTGAAGATGAACTGGCCGCAGAGCTTCACCGTGCAGGTGCCGGTGGTCGGCGTCGAGCCGGGGATGCTCGAGCAGGATCTGGCGAAGGGCCAGGCGTTCGCCGACCCGGCGCCGGGCGGAGCCGTACCGGTGATGGCCTCGCGCCGGCTCCTCGAGGTCTACAACAAGACCATCGCCCCGGCCTGGAACCTGCGCCGCCTGCCGCCGGGCCTCGACCTGGTGGGCATCCAGTTCCCGGTCCAGGTGGGGTTCTCGATCATCCCGCAGAAGACCGAGGACCGGGTGTACGAGGCGCGGCTGGCGCTGGCGGGGCTCTCCGACCGCGTGCCTCTCTACCAGCTGGCGGTGCCGGTCGAGACCGTGCGCCGCCTGCACCAGGAGTACGGCAAGCCCGACCAGGGCTACACCGGCGTGACGCTGCTGGCGCGCCGGCCCGACGACGTGCCCGGCATCGCCGCGGCGGTCCGCCGCATGGGCTTCACGGTGGACGAGGGCGACCGGGCGCTCGCCGAGCGCGTGGGTTTGGCCATCACCGTGGTCGCGGGCGCGCTGTCGCTGCTCGCGCTGCTGATGACCGCGCTCGCGGCGCTCGCCATCGCCCAGTCGCTCTCGGCGAGCGTGCGGGGGCGCACCCGGGAGATCGCCATCCTCCAGGCGCTCGGCGCCACCGCCGGCGACGTGCGCGCCATCGTGCTCGCCGAGGCTGCCCTGCTCGGTCTCGGCGGCGGCATCGCCGGGGTGGCTCTGGCGCGGCTCGCGGCGCTCGGGGCGGACCGGGCGGCGCTGCGCTGGCTCCCCGACTTCCCGTTCCGGCCCGAGACCTTCTTCACCTTCCCGCCCTGGGTCTACCTGCTCGGCGCGGGGGTGTCGGCGCTGGCGGCGCTGCTCGGCGCGCTCGCGCCGGCCGCGGCCGCAGCGCGGGTCGACCCGGCGCGCAACGTCTCCTGACCGGGCGGCTCTCGGCGGGCGCCGCGGCCGGGCCCGTGATCGAAAGGGCCGCGAGGCGTTCGCCCCGCGGCCCGCTGCTGCGATGGTCGATGCCCCGACGGGCGGACAGGCTACTTCAGGCCGGCGACGTACTTGGCCACGCCGGCCGCGTCGTCGATCTTGACCGGCTTCATCTTGCCGGCACCCTCGTTGATGGCCTTGAGGACCTTGGCCTCGGGCATGCCCTTGATCGCGGCCGGAGCCATCTTGGAGCCCTCGCCCGCGGCACCGTGGCACATCTTGCACTTCGCGGCGAAGGTGGCGGCGGCGTCGGCGGAGGCGGTGCTGGCAAAGGCGACGACGAACAGGGCGGCGATGATGCGCTTCATTCGGTGACTTCCTTTCGGGGAGGGGTTTCCTGCTTCCCATCGCCTCGGACGTCCGGTTGCGGCGGCGTATTCAACGCCATCCGGCCTCGAGCGCGGGACCTTGGTGGATACACCGACGGCCGCCGCCGTTTCAAGCGGGCGCCGACGATTTCGGCCGGCCACCCCGGGACTGCGCCTGGCGACCGGGAGCTCGCGGGCCTGGCGGACGTCCCCCGCCCGGCGACCGGCAACCGCGCCCTACCCCGGCCCGGTCACGCGGGCCGAGGCCGTCGGCATCGGGCCGGTGAAGACCACCAGCTCGCGCCCCACCTGCAGCTTGTGGCGTCGCGGGTTCTGGATGCCGTTCCAGCGGCAGATCTCGTCGACCCTCACGCCGAACTTCTGCGCGATGGCCCAGAGCGAGTCGCCGGCCTGCACCAGCACCGTCGAGCGGGTGCGCCCGTCCACCTGGTCGACACGCGCCACCGCCGGCCTCGGCGGGACCGCGGGCTCGGGCTCCAGGAGCTGCGGGTTCTTCTGCTGCAGCTCCTGGATGCGGGCGCGGGCCACGGCCTCGCTGGCCGGCGCGGCGCCGTTCTTCCTCGCCACCGCCGAGAGCGGGATGACGAGCTCCGTGCCCGGCTTCATCCGCCGTCCCGGCTTGAGCCCGTTCATCTTGACGACGGTGGCGACCGGCACGCCGTAGGCCGACGAGACGGCCGCCAGGCTGTCGCCCCGCGCCACCACGTGGTGGGCGAAGCCGAGACGCGCCGACGGCGCGATCGCCGGCCAGTTCTTCCGGAAGAGCTCCGCCCGTCCCTGCGGAAGCTTCAGCGCGTAGGCGCGAGGCGGGGTGCAGCTCCGGCGTAGCTCCGGGTTCATCTCGTGGAGGTCGCCGGTCTCCACACCGGCGGCCCCGGCGATGGCCGACAGCTCCGCGGCCTCGGCCACCTCGACGACCTCGTAGCCGCGCCAGGCCTCGGCCTCGATCTCCTCGGCCCGGAAGCCGAAGGCCTCGGGGTGCTTGGAGAGGATGGCGGCCGCCATCAGCTTCGGCACGTAGCCCTTGGTCTCCTTCTTGAGCACGCGCCCGCGGGCCATCGTCCAGAAGTCCGGCTGCCCCTTCTTCTGGGCCCGGCTGATCTTGCCGCCGCCGGCGTTGTAGCCCGCCCAGGCCAGCCGCCAGTCGCCGAACTCGTCGTGCAGCTCCCTCAGGTAGGCGGCGGCGGCCCGGGCCGCCTTCTCGGGGTCCCGCCGCTCGTCCACCCAGAAGTCCTGGCGGAGCCCCATGCGCTTGCCGGTCCCGGCGATGAACTGCCACGGGCCGACGGCGCGGGCCCGCGACGTGGCGAGGTTCGCGAAGCCGCTTTCGATCATGGCCAGGTAGAGCGTGTCCGAGGGGAGCCCGGCCTCGCGCATGATCGTCCGGTAGCGCTCCTCGTAGCGGGCCAGCCGCCCCAGCCAGCGGACGAAGTGCCTGCGAGCCGGTTCGGCCTGGAAGAAGCGGATGTAGGCCACCACCGACTCGTTCACGTCGATGGGGATGTCGTACTTCGCCTGCAGCCGCAGCAGGCCGTGGGGGATCTCGGGGAGCAGCGCGATGCGGGCCGCCGGGTCCTCGGCGCCCGTCGCGCCGCTGGCGGCGTGCAGGCCGCCCGCCGGGTCCGTCCCGGACGCCGCGGCCGCGCCAGCGGGCAGCGGAGCGGGGAGGAGCGCCGCCTGGTCCTCGGCCAGCCGCAATTCGTCGAGCTCGGCCGACTCGGCCGCGACCTCCTGCTCCACCTCGGGGTCGTCGCCGGCGTCGGCCACCGCGGCGTCGCTCGCCAGACGCGGCGGAAGCGCGAGCCCCCCGTGGCGCTCGTCGGCCGGGACCAGCGCCGACTCGGGGACCTGCGCGGGATCGAGCGGCCCACCGGTGAAGGCCGGCTCGGAATCCGCGTCGGCGGCCGTCCGAGGCCCGGCCCCGGCGGACGCGTCCGGCGCGGCAGCGGCCGGAGCCAGCGACGCCATCCCCGCGGACGGGTCGGGAGCCGTTGCCGGGGAAGCCAGGGACGCCCGCCCGACGGACGCGTCGGCCACGGCCTCCGGCGCCGCGCGGGCACGGGCGGGAGGCGCGAGGGCGACGACGCCCAGCGCGATCAGGAGGTGGGTCCTGGTCATCTCAGTCCTCGGATCGGTGGTCCTGGCGAACGGCTGCAGTTAACCATTGTAGCCACGGCCCGCTACAGCCCAAGGGTATGGCATGGGTCATTCTTGACCCTCTGGGCCGGCCCGACGTCGCCGCCGAACGCCTCGTGGCGCCACGGCGTTGCTGCGTGCTACCCCTGCGAGGCCTGATGCAGATCGGTCCCCACACGTTTCCCGGCCGCTTCTTCCTGGCCCCGCTCGCCGGCGTCTCGGACCGGCCGTTTCGGGCCATCTGCCGGCAAATGGGCGCCGCCTTCGCCTACACCGAGATGGTGAGTGCGCACGGGTTGCTCCACGGCAGCCTCCAGACCCGGAGCTACCTCGACCGGGACCCGGACGAGGAGCCGTTCGCGGTGCAGATCTTCGCCTCGGAGCCCGAGGTCCTGGCCCGCGGCGCCGCGGTGGCGGTGGCCGCCGGCGCCGGGATCATCGACGTGAACATGGCCTGCCCGGTGCGGAAGGTCTGCGGCACCGGGGCGGGCGCGTCCCTGGCCCGCGACCCGCGCGCCGTGGAGGAGGCGGTGCGAGCCATCACCGCGGCGGTCCCGGTCCCGGTGACCATCAAGATCCGCGCCGGCTGGGACGAGTCGAGCGTGAACTGCGTGGCGGTGGCCCGCGCCGCGGAGGCCGGAGGCGCCGCTGCGGTGGCGCTCCACGGACGGACCCGCGCGCAGGGCTACTCGGGGCTCGCGGACTGGAGCCTGATCCGTGCGGTGAAGGAGGCGGTGGGCATCCCGGTGCTCGGGTCCGGCGACGTCTGGAGCGCCGCCGACGCCCTGCGCATGCGGGCCGAGACCGGCTGCGACGCGGTGCTCGTCGCCCGCGGTGCCTGCGGGAACCCGTGGATCTTCGCGGAGCTCCGCGCCGCCGAGCGCGGCGAGGCCCGGCCTCCGCCGCCGTCGCGCCAGGAGTGGATCTCGACGGTGATGTGTCACGTCCGGCTCCAGGTGGAGCACCGCATCCGGCTTGCCGAGGGGCGGGAGGACGGAGACGCCTCCGAGCGCCAGGCGGTGCGGGAGCTGCGCAAGCACCTGCTGTGGTACACCCGCGGCCTGCGCGGCGGTTCACGCTTCCGGCGGGAGGCCGGGGGCGCGGACAGCGCCGCCGGGGTCGAGGCGATGCTCGAGCGCCACTTCCCGCCCGGCGCCCCCTTCGAGCTCGACCCGGCGCTCGCCGCCCGGGAGGCCATCGCCGAGTGACCTCTCCATGACCGAGACCGTCTCCCTCGCCGTCTACTCGACCGCCATCCTCGCCGGCTCGCTCTTCGGCGGCACGCTGCCGCTGCTGGGGCGCCGCGAGCGCTCCGACCCGCTGCTCTCCTTCTCCGCCGGGGTCATGCTCGGCGCCGCCTTCTTCCACATGCTCCCCGAGGCGGTGGAGCTGGGCGGCCACGACGTCGTGCCCTGGGTGCTCGCCGGCTTCCTGTTCCTGTTCCTGATGGAGCGCTTCCTGCTCGTGCACGTCTGCGCCGAGCCCGGCCCCTCCGAGCGACTGGTGGCCCACCCGGCGCCGCCGCCCGGGGGCTTCCGCGAGCACGCCGGGCACGACCACGCCCACGAGGCCACCGGCTGCGACGTCCACACGCTGGGGCTGGCGGCGTTCGTCGGGCTCTCCTTGCACACGCTGGTGGACGGGTTCGCCCTGGGGGCGGCGAGCACCGAGGCGGCGCTCGGGCTGCTGGTCTTCGTCGCCATCCTGGCCCACAAGATCCCGTCGAGCGTGGCGCTCTCCTCCATCCTGCGCGCCGAGGGCTACTCGCGCCGGCAGACGCTGCTCATGAACGCCAGCTTCGCGCTGATGGTGCCGCTGGGGGCGCTCCTCTTCGTGGCTCTCGACCGGGTCGTCCACGCCCAGCGCTTCACCGCCATCGCTCTGGCGGCCAGCGCCGGCTCGTTCCTGCAGCTCTCCCTGTCGGACATCCTGCCCGAGCTGCACCGGCGCGGCGGAAGCCGCTGGCGCATCTCGCTGTCGCTCCTGGGCGGGCTCGGGGTGATGTGGGCCCTGCAGGCCTTCACGCACCACTGACGGCCGGGACCGTCGCGGCCCGCGGGAAGCGCAGGCGGAAGGTGGTGCCCGGGCCCTCCTCGGACTGCACGTCGATCTGCCCTCCGTGCGCCTGCACGATCTGCAGCGCGATGAAGAGCCCCAGCCCGAGCCCCTTGCGCCGCAGCGTCCGCTCGTCGACTCCGCGCCGGAAGGGCTCGAAGACCCACGGCAGGAGCTCCGGCGGGATGGGTGCCCCGTGGTTCCGGACCTCCAGGATCGCCTCGCCGTCGGCCTCGCCGCAGTGGACGACCACCGGCGTCTCCCCGGGGCTGTACTGAAGCGCGTTGCCGACCAGGTTCGCCAGCGCCTGGCCGACGCGATCCGGATCCCAGTCGCCGGGGAGGACGGCCGGCCCTTCGACCCGCACGGCCCGCCCCGGGTTCGCCGCCTCCGCCTCCTCGGCGACCGCCCGGACGATGGGCATGAGGTCGGTCGGCCGGCGCTGCAGCGGGATGCCGCTGCCCACCTGCACCAGGGTGAAGTCCACGAGCGCCCGGATGATCCCGTCGATGCGGTGGGCGGCCCGGAGGATCCGCCCCGTCGAACGGGCCTCGCGCTCCCCCAGCGGTCCGGACTGCAGGAGCTCCGCCGAGGCGGTGATGGCCATGAGCGGGCTGCGCAGGTCGTGGCCCACCACCCCGAGGAGCTGCCGCTGGAACTGCTCGGCGCGGCGCTGCTCGGTGACGTCGCGCACCAGCGCCCCCACGCCGATGAGCCGCTCGCCCACCCGCACCGGGTACCAGCTGACGAGGAAGGCCCGCGGCGGCTCCGCACGGGCCACCCCCGTCACCGGTCGGTCGAGCACCGCCGTCTGCGTGTCGAGCACCTGCTGGAAGTCCCGGAGCAGCGGCTCGACCGCGCCCGGCGTCGACTCGCGGGAGACGTTGGGCATCACCTCCCAGAGCGTCCGCCCCGGGTGCTGGTCCGGCGGCACGCCGTTCATGTCGGCGAGCTTGGCGTTCACCCGGACGTAGCGCATCTCCCGGTCGAGCAGCCCGAGCCCCACCGGCGCGTTCTCGAAGAGGGCGTCGAGGAGCGCCATCGACTCGTCGCGCTCCCGCAGCGTCCGTCGCAACTCCTTCACCAGGGACTCGCGCTCGTCGGCGGCCTGCTCCGCCTGCGCCCGGAGCTGCTTCTGGGCCTCGTAGAGGCGGGCCCGCTCCACCGCCTGCGCGGCCTGCTGTGCCAGCGCGACCATGAAGGCCCGCTCCTCCGACTCGAACACGCGCGACGCCGCGAAGGCCACGCCCAGCACGCCGAGCGGGCGCTCCCGTACCGAGAGCGGCACCGCCGCCCAGGCGCCGTCGCTGAGCAGCGTCCCCGCCGCGACGAGGCGCGGGTAGCGCTCGGCGAGCTCGGTAGCCGACCCGATCCACACCGGCTGCTGCCGGTGGAAGGCCTCGGCCAGCGGCACCCGCAGCCGCTCCGACTGCGGCGCGGCGCCGCCGGCGCGGCGTGCCAGCGAGCCGAAGGCGTGGACGACGTGGACGAGGTCGTCGCCTCGCGGGAACGACAGGCTGCCGCCGCAGGCGCCGACCACGCTCAACCCCTGCTGGAAGACCGCGCGGGCCACGTCCGACTCGGTGGCGGCGGCGGAGAAGGCCGCCGTCACCTCCTGCAGCTTGGCCAGGCGCGCGGCGACGCGCTCGGCCCGGGCGCGGGCCTTCGTCCCGGCCACCTCGGCGGCGTGCGACTCGGTGACGTCGCGGAGGGTCGCCAGCACGCCGGGCGGGCGGGAGCCGACGCGGTAGAGGCTCACCTCGGTGTCGCGCAGCTCGCCGTCCCGGCCGGCGATGCGCGCCGGCAACTTCAGCCGCGGCTTGCCGTCGTCCTGCACCGCCCGGGCGGCCGCGGCGAGGCCGGGGGGACCGCCGCGGAGCGCGCGGGCCAGCGACGACCCGCGCAGCCGGCCCGAGGGGCGTCCGACCAGGGCCGCGAAGGCGCGGTTGGCCTGCAGGCAGCGGAGCGAACCGTCGAAGAGCGCCACGCCGGTGGGGGCGTCCCGCAGCGCCTCCAGGAGCTGGCGCGCGTCGGCGCCGCCGGACAGGCGCCGGGCCCGCCCGGCAGGAGCCCCCCCCACGCGCTTTCGCCGCCTGGCCGTCACTCTCGGTACCCTGGCACAGTCTCCCACGCGGGTCCGACCATTTCCAGGTGAACGCATGGTGCAGGGACGGGCCCGCCGCAGGGGCCGCCTTCCCGTCCGGCCGACGACGCGCCGGTCGGAGGGCTGCGGTCAGGCGACGCGCAGGTGGCGCGACAGCGCCGCGTCTCCCCCGAGGCGGAAGGCCTCCAGCGCCTCGTCCGCCGGGGCGCGCCCCGACGCCGCCCGCTCCGCGAGCGGCGCCAGCCAGACCCGCTCGTCCTCGCCCCGCTGCCCGCAGGCGCCCTGGCGGCACAGCCCGAGCGACGCGGCCTCGACGAGCGCCAGGGCCATCTCCTGCAGCGAGCGGCCATCGGCGGCCCGCCCCTGCAGCCCGTCCCGGCCGGCCGCGTCGCGCAGTGCGCGCCGCTCCTCGACGCTGTAGCGCTTCACGAGATCCCAGGCCCAGTCGCGGGACTCGCGGTTGTAGAGGATGCCCTTCCAGAAGGCGGCGAGCGCCTTCACCAGCGCCGGGGCGCAGGAATCGGCGCCTCGCACCTCCAGCACCCCCTTCATCCGGACCTCCGGGAATACGACCGAGAGCTGGTCCTCCCAGTCGGAGAGCAGCGCGCGGTGACCGTGGAGGCCCCGCGCCAGGAAGTCGCGGAAGGTGGCGCCCCCGGGGTCGAGGTACCGCTCGTCGCGCCGCAGGAAGATCATGGGGACGTCGAGGACCCACTCCACGTAGCGCCGGTAGGCGTCATCCTCGAAGCCGGGCTCGAAGGCGAAGGGCAGCATCCCGCAGCGGGCCGGATCGGTGGCGTTCCACACCTCGGTGCGGAAGGACTTCCAGCCGCTCTCGCGCCCCTGCACCACCGGCGAGTTCGAGAGCAGCGCCACCACCGCCGGCTGCACCGCCAGGGCCGTCCGGAGCTTCTCGGCGGCGTCCCGTTCCGAGCCGAAGTCGAAGGAGGCCTGGGCCGACGCGGTCATCGACATCATGTCCGGTCCCCGCCGGCCGCGGGCGGCGAGGAACGGGCCCATGGCACCGTAGCGGGCCTTGGGCACCCACTGCGCCGTCTCCGGCGTCCCCCAGGGACGGTAGCCGGTGGCGAGGAAGTCGATTCCCAGCGCGGCGCCGATCTCGCGCCCCATCTCGATGTGACGGTCGAGCTCGGCCGCCACCGCGTGGACGTCCTTGAAGGGCCGCCCGGAGAGCTCGATCTGGCCGCCCGGCTCGATGGAGATGGTGAGTCCCTGGCGCTGGGTGGCGATGGCGCGGCCCTCCTCCTCGAAGGGCTCGTAGCCGAAGCGGGAGAAGGCGCGCAGCGCCGCCTCGATGCCGCGCGGGCCGGCGTAGGGCACCGGGTCGAGGGTGCCCGTGACCTGCACGATCGACTCGTACTCGATGCCGACCCGCCACTCGGACGGAGGGTTCTCGCGCGAGCGGAACCACTCCAGGAGCTCCCCGACGGCCTCGATGGGCGGGCTCTCCGCGGCGCGCTTGTCGAGCGACATGCGGCGGCAATGTACCCCCCGCCCTCCGGTGCCGCCACAACCGCCTGCGCTGCGAGGGAATTCCCCACCGCCGGGCGGCTTCGCCGCAGGGGGACGATCTCCTTGCGCCACCCCCCACCCTCTCCTATCCTGCCCCGATAGGACGTATTCCCCGAAGTCGCAGGGTTCTGCCCACGCCATGAATCGCTTCCTCCGCCTCCTCGCCGCCGCGGCGGCCGCCGTCGCGCTCGCCTCCGGTCTCACCTTCGCCCTGTCGCGGCGTGCGGACGCCTCGCGCGTGGCGGCCGCCACCGGCGCGAGCGCCGTGGCCTCGAACGGCGCGCACGGCGGGACGCTCGCGGCCGACGACGGCGGCTCCTCCGGCGGGGGCGACGATTCCGGCTACCGGCTCGACAAGCTCCCGGTCCTCTCCCGCGTGGTCATCTACGTGAAGGAGAACTACGTCGACCCGCGACGGGTGGACCCGAAGGCGATGCTCGGGGCGGCGCTCGAGCAGGTCGAGAAGACCGTCGCCGAGGTCATGGTCGAGGGCGACGTCAAGGACGGGAAGCTCAAGGTGACGGTGGGCTCGGCGACCCGCGAGTTCGACGTCTCCGGGGTCGACTCCGTCTGGCAGTTCCGGGCCGTGCTCGGCGAGATCATGGGCTTCGTCCAGGAGCACCTCGTCGCCCACAAGAACGTGCGCGACATCGAGTACGCCGCGGCCAACGGCATGCTCTCGACCCTCGACCCGCACTCGGTCCTGCTCGAGCCCAAGTACTTCAAGGAGATGAAGCTCCAGACCCGCGGCGAGTTCGGCGGCCTGGGCTTCGTCATCGGCATGCGCGACGGGAACCTCACCGTGATGAAGGTGCTGAAGGGCTCGCCGGCGCAGAAGGCCGGGCTGCGGGCCAAGGACGTCATCGCCCGCATCGAGGAGCAGTCCACCATCAACATGGACCTGCAGGACGCCGTGGACCGCATCCGCGGCAAGCCCGGCACGAAGGTGAACATCTCGGTGCAGCGCAGCAGCTGGCCCGAGCCGAAGAAGTTCCCGATGGTCCGCGAGGTCATCAGCGTCGACACGGTCCCCTTCGCCAAGCTCCTCGACAAGAACGTGGGCTACGTGAAGGTGGCGCAGTTCTCCGCCAACACCACCCGCGACCTGCAGACCGCCATCGCCCAGCAGCGGGCCCAGGCCGGAGGAAAGCTCCAGGGGCTGATCCTCGACCTGCGCGGGAACCCCGGCGGCCTGCTCGACCAGGCCATCCAGGTCTCGGACCTCTTCCTCTCGCAGGGCGTGATCGTCAAGACCGTCGGCGAGGGGGATCGGCGCCAGACCCACGAGGTGAAGGAGGCGCACGCCGACCGCGGCGACATGGTCGACCTCCCGCTGGTGGTGCTGGTGAACAACCAGTCGGCCTCCGCCAGCGAGATCGTCGCCGGCGCGCTGAAGAACAACAACCGGGCGCTGGTGGTGGGCCGCCAGACCTTCGGGAAGGGCTCGGTGCAGGTGCTCTACGACTTCGCCGACCCGTCGCGGCCCGGGGAGGAGTCGGCGCTGAAGCTCACCATCGCCCAGTACCTCACCCCGGGTGACGTGTCCATCCAGGAGGTGGGCATCACGCCCGACGTCATGCTGCAGCCCGGCCGGGCGCTGCAGGACGCCGTGAACTACTTCGCGCCGCCGCGGTCCATGGGCGAGGCCGACCTCGACAAGCACTTCTCGAACCCGCTCCTCGGGGCGAGCGACGCCGAGAAGCGCGCCGAGCGGAAGAAGGCGGAGCGGTCGCCCCTCGAGCTCCGTTACCTCCTCGACGAGAAGGAGGACCTCGTCGCCAAGGCGCTGAAGAAGGAGGCGCGCGACGAGGCCCGCCGCGCCCACGGCGATGACCTGGAGCTGACCCCGGAGCAGGTCGAGGAGGACGACGCGGACGCGAACCCCGACGAGCTCGTCGAGGACTACCAGATCCGCTTCGCCAAGGACCTGCTGGCCCGCGCCCCCTTCCCCGACCGCGCCCGCCAGCTCCAGGCCGCCACGCTGCTCGTCTCCGAGCGGCGGGGCGAGGAGCAGCAACGGCTGCAGCAGCGCATGGCCCAGCTCGGCGTCGACTGGAGCCTGGGGCCCGCGACCGGGACTCCCAAGGCCACGGTGACGGTGACGCCGCCGGACGGCAAGGCGGTGAAGGCCGGGGAGATGGTCCAGTGGACGGTGACGGTGGAGAACCTGGGGGACGGTCCCCTCTACCGGCTGCGCGGATGGAGCGGCGCGGAGAAGAACCCCTTCCTCGACCGCCGCGAGTTCGTCTTCGGGCAGGTGAAGCCCGGCCAGAAGCGCGCCTGGTCGGTCCCGCTGCGGGTGCCGCGCGGCACCGACAGCCGCGTGGACGACGTCGTCTTCCGGCTCGAGGACGACGCCGGCCGGCCGATGCCCGAGGTCTCGGGCCGCTTCGCCGTGATCGAGCAGCCCCGCCCGCTCTTCGCCTTCAGCGTCCAGGTGGACGACGAGGCCCACGGCAACGGGGACGGGCTCCTGCAGCGAGGCGAGGACGTGACCCTGCGCGTGGACGTGAAGAACGCCGGCGCGGGGGCGAGCGGCGAGAAGACCTACGTGTCGCTGAAGAACCTCGGCGACGACAAGGTGTTCATCAAGAAGGGGCGGGCGGTGCTCGGCGCCATCCCCCCGGGCGCCTCGCGCCCGGCGGCCCTGCAGCTCGAGGTGAAGAAGGGGATCAAGCTCTCCGAGATCCCGCTGCGGGTGATGGTCGTGGACGAGAAGGCCGACGAGTTCGTCTCCGAAAAGCTGGAGATCCCGCTCGCCGCCGACGGACCGGGGCGCGTCCCCGCCGACGGCGTGGTGAAGGTGACCGTGCCGCAGGTGGCGATCCGCTCCGGGGCCGACGACGCCTCGCCGGCGCTCGCCACCGCCGCGCAGGGAGCCGTGCTCCCGGTGAGCGGCAAGGTCGCCGGGCTCTACCGGGTCGAGTGGGAGAAGGGGCGGTTCGGCTTCGTCGCCTCGAGCGGCGTGCAACCGGCGCGCGGCAAGCGCGAGGGGGTCATCACCCCCGTCTGGCAGCGCGAGCCGCCGCGCATCGCGCTCGTCCCCGACCCGGCGCTCGGCGCACCGGTCGTCGACAGCTCGACGTTCCGCATCTCCGGGACCGCCAGCGTCCCGGCGGGCGCCGCGGGCGCCACCACCCGCCTGCGCGACGTCTTCGTGTTCGCCAACGACCAGAAGGTCTTCTTCAAGGTGGTCCCGGACGGCCAGGCGACATCGATCGACTTCGTCGCCGACGTGCCCCTGAAGCCCGGAAACAACGTCATCAGCGTGGTCGCCCGGGAGGACGAGGAATTCCAGTCCCGGCGCACCCTGGTGGTCCACCGGCGGGAGGCCGCCGAGGTCGCCCAGAAGAAGTAGGCCCGGTTTTTCCGGAGCGGGCGATTTCACGATAGATTCGGGGTCCGTGGCCGACGCCAGGACGCCCGCAGCTCCATCGGGAACCCCGCCTCGAGGCGGCGGCTTCGAGCTGCGCCTCGAGCACGGCCGGGCCTTCGTGTGCCTGGGCGAGCGGCCGGTGGCCCAGGCACTGCGGCTGGTGGACCTCGCCCTGGAGGTTCCCGAGGCGCGCTTCCCCTTCGACCCGTCGCGCGGCGCGGGGCAGTTCCGGCTCCAGCTCTGCGACCTGGCGCGGCTGGAGCTCGTCGCC
>Ga0209253_10003323_pt1 | contig 14158 bp, 9 predicted proteins | sample FrelakmetBRP12BR_FD_187145 | JGI IMG/M metagenome (GOLD analysis project Ga0209253, IMG submission 187145) | Freshwater lake sediment microbial communities from the University of Notre Dame, USA, for methane emissions studies - BRP12 BR (SPAdes)... | ecosystem: Environmental > Aquatic >...
AGACCCGGGGCGAGGAGGTCGACCGCAGAACCGACGTCTGGTCGCTGGGGGTGGTTCTGTATGAGATGATTGTCGGGAAACCGCCATTCAGGGGCGAGTATGAAAACGTCGTCGCTTACGAGATCGCAAATACGGAATCCGAGCCCCTCACATCACTTCGGACCGGGGTCCCGATGGACTTGGAGCGGATCGTCATCAAAGCAATGGCGAAGTCTGCTGACGAACGGTACCAGCACGTCGATGAAATGCTCGTCGACCTCAAACGCCTCCGCAAGGAATCGGAGATCTCCGCCGTGAGCAAGCTGCACCCGGTCCCCGTGCCTCAGCAGAAGCCGTTCACGAAGAGAATCCTCCTCCCTGCCGCGCTCCTCGTGGTTCTTGTCGCCGCGTTCTTCATTGCGAAGCCACTCCTGTTCGAGGACATCCTCATCTCAGAGCCCAAACCGGTCGCGGTCATTGCCTTTGTCAATCAGACGGGGGATCAATCGTACGACTATCTGCGGGAAGCCATACCGAACCTGCTCATCACAAGCCTCGAACAGTCGAAGTATCTCAGAGTGATGACATGGGAACGGATGCATGATGTCTTGAAGCAGATGGGGAAGGTCAATGTGGGTCTCATCGACAAGGACCTGGGGTTCGAACTGTGCCAGCGGGAAGGGATCCAGGCGATCGTCATCGGCACGTTTGTCAAGGCAGGTGAGACCTTTGCCACGGACGTCAAGGTCCTAGATGTGGCCAGTAAACAGATTCTCCGAACGGCGTCATCAAAGGGAGATGGCGTCTCGAGCGTCCTGAAGACGCAGATCGACGAGATCAGCCGAACCATCTCCCGCGGGCTCGGCCCTGTCACCGCAAAACTCGAAATCGCCCAGCCCAAGATCGCCGAACTGACAACGAATTCTATGGAAGCTTATAATTACTTCCTTCGGGGCCGGGACGACTACGAGAAGTTCTACTTCGCGGACGCCCGCAAGTTCCTAGAGAAGGCCGTTTCACTCGACCCGACCTTTGCCGTCGCTTACCTCTATCTGGGTAAGGTCGGCTCCGAGCTCTTCGATACCAAGGCCATGACCGAAGCTTATGAAATGGCCAAGAAATATTCCGAGAAGGCCAGCGAAAAAGAAAAGCTTTACATTGAAGCCGGATATGCCAGCGCCGTCGAACGAAACCCGGAGAAAAGACTCCGCCTCCTAGAAGAGTTGACTAAGAAATATCCTCAGGAAAAAGAATTCCACTCCGATCTCGGGCTCGTTTATGAAGGCCGCCGGAGATATCCCGAAGCTATTGCCGAATACGAAAAAGCCTTGGCTCTCGACCAGAATTTTGGGCCCGCCTTAAACCAGGCCGGTTATGTTTATGCCGCCATCAGCGAACTTGAAAAGGCGCTTCAATATTTCGAGCGCTACGCAGCGGCAAATCCTGGTGACGCCAATCCTATCGACTCCATCGCGGAGCTCTATTTCCGCCTTGGAAACTTCGACATGGCCAAGGCAAAATATCGAGAAGCCTTGGAGATCAGGCCTGATTTTTCGAGCTCTCGCGGCCTGGCCTATATTTTTGCCATCCAGGAGAACTACCCGGAAACCAGGCATTGGCTGGAAGAGTTTATTGCCAGAGCTCCGACGCCCGCCGAAAAATTGGAAGGATACTGGCTGAAGGCCTACTTTAATTATTTCCTTGGCCGATGGGATGAAAGCCTGTCTCAATTTCTGGCCATAAAAGAGCAGGCGGAGAGAGCGGGCGCCGGTTTTGTTGCGGCGGTCACAGATTGGATCCTGGGATACCTGCAGAGCGATCGCGGCGAGTTCGTATTGGCCCGCCAGGCTTTCCAAGAATACACGGATTATTTTTTGAAGCGGAACCCCACTTCGCAAACATTTATGAATGCCTACCTCGGATTCCTTTTTGGCTGGGTGGACCTTAGAGAGGGACTTTTAGACTCAGCCAAGGTTAGACTCAAAGAGATGGAGCCGCTTCTTCCCAAGCTGAGTTCTGACGAAGAAGAGGCCATGACCTTGCTCTACCGGCTCCTGGAAGCCGAACTGCTCTTGGCTGATAATCTGCCGGAGAAAGCAATCGAGGCGGGAGAAAAAATCATCCCGGTGAAATTTCCGAATATGACGACGTCCCTGCTGACATTTTATAATGTCCCGTTCTTAAAAGACGTCCTGGCCAGGGCTTACTGGAAAAAGGGAGATCTCGACAAGGCGGTCGCCGAATATATCCGACTGACCACGATCGACCCGAACGACCAAGCCCGTTATCTCATTCATCCGCTGTATCACTACAGGTTGGGCCGGGTGTACGAGGAAAAAGGCGAGAAGGCAAAGGCGGCCGCCGAGTACAAGAAATTCCTCGAATACTGGAAAGACTCGGACCCGACCCATCCGGAATTGGCCGACGCCCGCAACCGCCTCCAGAGATAGGGGACGTCCTCCAAGGTACCACCCTTGCCGCATAAAGGGTGGCTCTCGGGGGGATGTCCCCTTTTTATTAATATTAATATTTAGTTTAACAAGGATAACTTTATATTGACAAAGTTACAAGACGGGCCTAATATGGAATTGTCATGAAAGAAGAGAAGACCGTTTTAGCCGTTAAGGTAAATGATGCCGTGGCCGAGCGGGTCAAGCATTTCTGCCGGGAGAGAGGTTTGAAGTACGGATTTTTTGTCGAAAAAGCAATCCTTGAACAACTCGCCCGTGAGGAACTCAAAGAAGACCTGGTGGATCTGAAGAACCTGCGCGATTTGGAGAATCAGGCCGTTTCTCTTGATACGTACCTCAAGAAGCGCCGTGTATGAAATCTTTCTCCTCCCCGCGGCCCAAAAGGATCTCGATAGGCTGACGCCCCCGGTCTTTGCCCGTATCCTCAAAAAAATCCGGGCCCTCTCAGGAGACGCACGTCCGCGCGGCTGTCTGAAGCTGACAGATGAGGACGGATATCGAAGCCGAATTGGGGACTACCGCATCCTCTATCGAATCGACGATTCTTCAAGGCGAGTATTCATTTACCGGATCAAGCACCGAAAAGACGTTTATTGAAATAGGGGACGTCCTCCAAGGTACCACCCTTCGGGTGCTCAGCTCAGCGGGCGATGATATTGGGGATATTCTTTTCCTTGAGCAGGGCATTGAAAGCGGCGACATCCTTCTCGACGAGTTCGTCGAGCCGACTCTTGTATTCACCAAGCTGCCGGTCGAACATCTCCTTGACCTCGAGCTGCTGGTCGGTCGGGGGAAAATCGGACTTGTTCATATCATAGGCCAGGAAGGAGAGCTTGGTGTAGAATTTATCCGCAAAACGCAAGTCATCGCCCGACCCGGTCCTGTCAAGAGGAAAGAAAAGGCCTTCCACATCCATGAGCTTCTTATCGAGCTCCTCTCCGGCCTTGAGAATCGCCTCCGCCGCTTTGTCCTCATGGAGGACTGCCTTCAGGTCATGGATCTGCTTCCGGATCCACTCGACCCGGTTGATCATGTCCGCCGCCGCGTTGATATCTTCATGAAGTCCCAGAAGAGCGTCGGTCTGCTTCCGGATATCCGCCTCGCTGCCGGCGCTGTGGGGGTCTTTTAAGACGGTCAGCTTCTGGCTGAGCTCCTTCTGGCCGACGCTGAAGATAACATTATAAGTGCCCGGGGGAACCAGCGGGCCGGCCGACCGGCTCCCGCCCGGAAAAACCCGCCAGCCCGAGGGGCCGGGTTTGACGTGGTCGTGACCCAGGACATCCGTCCGCAATTTGATCATTTGGGTTTTGTCATAACATAAGTCCCACCAGACGCGGTTGATGCCGGCTTCCTTGGGCATTTTGAAAGGCTTGGGATCTTCATCACTATAGAAGTCGGGCTCGAGCTCTTCTTTGGCCTCCGTTTTGAGAGTCCGGACCGTCCGGCCGCTCTCATCCAGAATTCGAACGCTGACATCCTCTTTCGGCTCGGACTTCAAATAGTAATTGATACTCGCGCCATAGGGCGGATTATCTCCTGCGCTCTGGTCGTTGGGAACGCCCGCTGGACCCTCGATATCGCGGAAGCGATAGGCCGGCCGCGGAGCAAAAAGATAGGCATCGGAATTGAGGACCTCGGCCGTGAGCTGGCGGACCGGTGAAAGGTCATCCAGGATCCAGAACCCCCGGCCGTAGGTCGCCACGGCCAAGTCGCCGAAATGTTCCTGGACCGCCAGCCAGTGGGCCGGAGCGTGAGGCAGAGAGCTCTGGAGCGGAACCCATTTCTTCCCGTCATCGGCCGATACATACACGGCGTTCTCCGTTCCGAGATAGAGCAGCCCTCTCCGTGCCGGGTCCTCCCGGACGCAATGGGCGTAGCTGAAGACGCTCTTGGGGATGGAGGCGCTGATGAGCGTCCACGATTTTCCGTAGTCGGCCGTCTTGTAAACATAGGGGTCGCGGTTGTTCTCCTGGTGGAGGTCCATGGTAATGTAGCAGGTCCCGGCATCGAACCGCGAGGGCTCGATGTTGCTGACCGTCCCGTTCGGCGGCAGGCCGGGAATGTTCACGGTGACATTCACCCAGTTCTTCCCGCCGTCGCGGGTGATGTGGACGAGCCCGTCGTTTGACCCAGCCCAGATAAGGCCGGCTTCGAGCGGGGATTCGGCCAGGGCGAAGAGACAGCAGGCATAGAGCGGGCTGGCGTCATCCTCGGTGATCCCTCCAGTGCGCTGCTGTTTCGTCTTGTCGTTGGTGGTCAGGTCGGGGCTGATGACCGTCCAGCTCTGTCCTCCGTCCGCGGTCATGTGCACGAACTGGCTGCCCACATAAACCCGGTTGTGGTCGTGGGGCGAGATGGCGATCGGGAAGGTCCACTGAAACCGGTATTTGGCATCAACCGCCGCCGCACCCTGGATGCTCTCCGGCCAGACTGTGACACCGCGGCTCTGCATCGTGCGCAGGTCGAAGCGGTCGAGCATCCCGTCGTAATTCCCCGACCAGACGATATTGTTGTCGACGGGGTCGGGCACGGCGACCCCGCTCTCGAAACCGCCCACGGGATGCCACAATGCACGGGGAATGCCGCCGCGGCCGAGCCGGCTCCTGCTTTCCAGCCGGCTGTTGCTCGGCCCCCGGTAGGAAGTCCCATCCTGGCGATTGCCGTAGACATAGTAAGGAACCTGGTTGTCTAAGTAGACATGGTACATCTGGGCGATCGGAAGCTGGACGCCGTGCCACGTCTTGCCGCCGTTTATCGAGATGGCGACGGCTTGGTCATTCCCCACCATCATGCGTTCCGGGTCAAGCGGGTCGATCCACATGTCGTGGTGGTCCCCGCCCCAGACGCTAAATCTCTTGATAGTTTTCCCGCCGTCCAGGCTCATATGGAAGCCCGTCGCGGGGAAATAGATCTCGTCGGCATCGTCGGGCGCCACGACGCAGCGGGTGTAGTAAAGGGGCCGGTTGAGAATGGCGTGGTCGCGGTTGATGAGCGCCCAGGTCTCGCCCCCGTCATCCGACCGCCACAGTCCCTCGTCTTCGGCCTCGATGAGAGCATAAATGCGGTTGGAGTCGCGGGCGGCAACGGCCACGGCCACCTTCCCGATGGGCGGTTCGGGCAATCCTTTGCCCTCGAGTTTTTTCCAGGTGGCGCCGCCGTCCGTCGATTTGAACAGTCCGCCGCCCGGCCCGCCGCTCCACTTCCCCCACGTTTTGATGAGCATCGGCCACATCCCGGCAAAGAGAATGCGGGGGTTGTTGGGGTCCATGGCGATGTCGGAGCAGCCGGTGTTCTCATCGACGAAGAGAACCTGCGCCCAGGTCTTCCCGCCGTCTATCGTCCGGTACACACCGCGCTCCTTCTGGGGTCCGTAGCAGTGGCCCACGGCCGCCGCCAGGACGACATCAGGGTTGCGGGGGTCGATGACGATCCGGGCGAGCCGCCCGCTCTGTTCGAGCCCCATCCGCGCCCAGGTTTTCCCGCCGTCCGTGGATTTATAGATGCCGTTCCCCTGAGAAACATTGCTCCGGATGAAGGCCTCGCCGGTTCCGGCCCAGATGATGTTGGAGTCGGAGGGAGCGATGGCCAGGGAGCCGATGGACTGGACATCCTGGCCGTCGAAAACCGGCGTCCAGTTCACGCCTCCGTCTATGGACTTGAAGATCCCCCCGGAGGCGGCGCCGGCAAAATAGATGGCCGGATTGCCGGGCACGCCCACAACCGCCGAAACGCGGTTTCCGACGGGCCCGATATGGCGGTACTTGAGCTGTTTAAAGAGATCGGTCTTGGCCTCCTCGCCGTAGCCGGATGAGAGGCAGCCTGCGAAGACGAGAACGGCCGCGGTCAAGGCGAGAAGACTTCGATTCAAAACGCCAGGGGTTAGATGGAACATGGGGACCTCCTCTCCAATTAATTTGCCGCCATCTTAACATAATGGGGGGACGTTCCCCAAGGTACCACCCTGCCGGCAGCGCAACCGCAGGGGTGGCTCCGCCGGGAACGTCCCCCTTATTTGTATTCCAGCTCGGTGGTCTCGAGCTCCACGTATACCAGGTCCCCTTCCTTCAGGTTCCAGACTCCCTGTCCCCGGACCGGCAGCCGCAATCCCTCGAACTCGCCATAGCCGGTGAACGGCGTGGACCAGGTTTCGAGGTCGTATCTTTTTCCAACCATCCGGTATCGTTTGGCGACGAAGTTGAGCGGCTTGCCCTCCGGGTCAAAGTACATAATGGCCAAAACACTTTTCCCTCTGTCGCTCAGAGTAACTTCCGCGGAGCCGTCGTCAATGGCCTTCCAGCTGACGTTCTCACCGAGAAACGCGGCCGGGAACCAGGTCATTTCGTTGAGGTACCTCATCATCGACCCCTGATCGATCTCGCTGCCCACGGCGTTGGCCATGGGGATGAGCGACAGCATTTTGATGAGCATACTGCCGCGGCCATCGGCATAAGCATCGCGCCCCAGCGCTATCGGAAATCTCCTTTTCGGCATGAAAGCCTTCCAGACAAAGCCCGGCAGAGAGGTTGAATAAAACTCCGCCGCTTCGAGCTTCATCCAGGCTGACTTCTCGTCCTGCCTGATCCTGCCGACCTGTTTCAAGCGCACGGTGTGCGGAATCGTTTTCCCGAGCACCCCGGAATAGGTCATGTACCTTTGCACCGGCGGCGGAAGATTCCTGATCATTTCCCCGGTGACAACGACCCTCTGGCCGGGACTCGCCTCAGAGAGAAGCCCCGAAATCTCCCGGTTTATCCGGCTATTAAAGCTGATGGTGCCAAGGGCTGTAATACATATAAGAAGTATAAGGAAAGCCAGGACGATTGGAATGATCATTTTTGCCTTCTTTCGCATTCCCTAACTCTATACTCCCCGGCCTCAAATTGGCAAGTCAGAGAGGGCACGCTCTCCGGTTGCCTTTCTCCGTCAACTCGGAGATAATTCAGGGGTCGTTCCCCGAAGAGGCACTCCATGCCGACTGAAGGGTGGTACTTTGGGGAACGTCCCCAAAAACACAGGAGGTCCGAAGTGGCAAAAAGATTTCCGTTATGGGCAGCGGTGGTATTTTTGGGGGCATTCCCCCGCTCGGCCGCAACCCTATTTGCTGATGACGTTCCGTCCGTCCTCAGCATCCGGGACCGGGCGGCCCTCACCCTCCAGATCACGCAAAAGCGGCTCGATGTGCTCCTCCCCAGGATGATGCGCGAAACCGGGTTCGACATGTGGATCATCAGCGGAAACGAGGACAACCACGATCCCATCTTCGAGACGATGATGCCCTACGAGAACTGGAACCCGATCACGCAGATCCTCGTCTTCTTTGACCAAGGTGCGGATAGGGGCCTCGAGCGGCTCAACGTCTCCCGGACGGACACGCAGGGGCTCTTCAAGAACGTCTGGGACGCCGCCGCCTGGGATACACAGAAGAAAGAGAGCCAATGGGATTGCCTCGGCCGGGTCGTCCGCGAGCGCGACCCCAAGAGGATCGGCATCAACGAGGGCGAAGTCCAGTGGTCGGCGGGCGGCCTGACCGCCGTCCTCAAGAAAAGGCTGGTCGAAGCGATCGGGCCGAAATACGCCTCCCGCCTCCAGTCGGCCGAGCCCCTGGCGACGCTGTGGTCCGAAACCCTCCTCGACGAGGAGATCGAGCTCATGGAACGGGCCCAGGCCGTTTCTCACGCCATTATCGCCGACATGTTTTCGAGCAAAGTCGCGACGCCCGGCTTTACCACGACCGACGACCTCCGCTATTACTACTGGCAGCGGGTGTCCGACCTCGGGCTGAAGGTGTCTTTTATGCCCTTTGTTTCCATCCGCGGCCGCGATCCCAAGGACATCGAGAAATACGGCAAGGACGATAAGGTCATCCGGCCGGGAGACCTTGTCCACTGCGATGTCGGGCTCAAGTACATGCGGTATAACTCCGATTGCCAGGAGATGGCCTATGTGCTTCCGGCCGGCGAATCCGGCGTTCCCGAGGTTTTCCGCAAGCTCATGGCCGAATGCAACCGGCTCCAGGACATCTTCTGCGGCGAGTTCAAGGCCGCCCTCACCGGAAACGAAATGCTGGGCAACATCCTGAAGAAGGCCAAGGAATCGGGAATCCCGGGGCCCCGGGTGTACTCGCATTCGCTCGGGTATTTTCTCCATGAACCGGGCCCGCTCATCGGGCTCCCCTGGGAGCAGGTGAACAACCCGGGCCGAGGCGACGTCAAGCTTGTCCCGAACAGCTGCTTCACCGCGGAGATGAGCGTGACCGCGCCGATTCCCGAATGGGGTGAAGGCAAGGAATTCCGCCTCCCGCTTGAACAGGCTGTGGCCTTCACAGAGAACGGCATCTTTTTCCTCGACGGCCGCCAGACAAAGTTTCACCTCATCAAGTAATCTTGGCTGTCCCTGGCCGCCTTCAGCCCATGAACAGCAGCGGGACGGGGCCGAAACCAAGCGCCCCATGTTCTATCATGCCCCCCGATGGGACAAGACAAAATGGACGCCGCAAACGCTCATCAGGCCGGCGTGGCAATTCAGGAGGTTCCCGATGTCCGCATATGTAACGTCCGATTCACTCAAGATGAAATCAAGAGGCTGGCTCAAGACGATCGCGCCCTTCAACAAGCACCGGATGCCGCTCAATCGAAAGAAGTCGGCCCTGCTGGTCATCGACATGCAGAATTTTTTCCTCGACCCCTCGTCTCCCACCTTCACCTGCGGCGGGCTGGCGATCCTGCCGACGGTGAAATCTCTCGTTCGCGCCTTCAGAGACGCCCGCCGCCCCGTGATCTACACCCGCCACGTTCATCATCCCGACAGGCTCGACGCCGGCATAATGGGCTGGTGGTGGGAAGGAATGTGTCTCGAAGGAAGCCCGGAAAGTGAATTGCATCCCGACATATCCCCCTTGCCGCATGAGAAAGTGATCTCCAAGCATCGGTACTCGGCATTCTACAACACCGATCTGGAAATCATTCTGCGATGCCTCAAAGTGCAAGACCTTGTGGTCTCGGGAGTCATGACCAACATGTGCTGCGAGTCCACCGCCCGCGACGCGTATCACCGGGATTATCGCGTGTTTTTCCTGGCCGACGGCACGGGGAGCGACCACGAGGAGATGCACCTAGCGAGCCTTCTCAACCTCGCCTACGGATTCGCTTTCGTGACGAACGCGGACAGCATCATCCGACAGCTCAAGTAACGCCCCGGCGGCCTCGGCTGGCAGGAGCAGGAGTATCGCTCCCGAGTTGACCGCAAAAGATATTCTCGTGACGATCGACGGACAGAACATGAAGATTTTAAAGGTGAACAAGGTCCGGGAAGCCGCAGGTCCCAACCAGGATCTGGTCGGCTATATGATTCAAACAGACCTTCCCGAGAAAGACACCACCGGCGAATACAGCCTGATTACCATCACCTTGACGGACGTTAAAACGGGCGAGATGGGCGAGGGCGCCGTCTTTCACAGGCGCCCCCAGATGCATTGAGCCGGAGGCCAGCCGGCTCCACTCAATCGAATATGATAATTCCGGGGACACTAACCTTAATTCAGCCCATCTCCTTGAGCAGAAATTCCGCGCCGCCGGACTTCTCGGTCAGCCAAAGGACATGGCGCATCCGCGAGTATCCGTAGCCGCCGCTTTTTTCATCGTGACCGCTTCCTCTCTCATAGAATTTCCCGGACCGAGCCCCGCCGCCGCGTAACGCCCATTTGATCAAGAAGCTCGAGAAGAGGAATGGCATACTTCCGGCTCAGGCCCGTGAGTGTTTTGAACTCGCCCACAGTCATCTCTTTCTTCTCCAGGGCCCTCACCCGGCCGATGATATCATCCAGCCAGACAGAGTGGATGAACAACCCCTCCGGCCCCTGGATGACCTTTTTTCGCTCAGTCAAGAGAGAGAGCAGCTTCTCCAGCCGCTCCCGGGATAGGCGGAACTGCCCGCGGATCTCCTCCAAAGACATGGATTTGAATTCTCCCCGGTAGCACATCTCCTCGAGTTTCTGGAGGATCTTCTCCTCCTGGGGCGAGAGGGCTACCTCATGGGATGGGAGCATCAGGCGCTGCCCGGCCTGACGCATTTTTCCGGCCTTTTCCAGCGTCTTGACGGCGAGCCGCAGAACCCTGTCGGAGACGCCAAACCTCATCTTGACCTTCTCGAAAAGCACGCCATTCTGGGCGGGCTGCTTTTCATGAGACTGCTCGAGGTAGGCCAGGATTTTCTCGCCGAGGTGGTCGAAGCTCTCCCGGGAGATCAGGTGAAGCGGCGAAAAAGACAGGATCTTGACCTTGTTCTCCGCCTCCAATTTTTCGCCCCAGTGGAGAAGCCTCTCCTCGCTCAGGTCACAAAACTCCATGATCTCACGCTCATGGAGGCCGCTCGTTCCCTTTTTCCGGCAGAGCGCAGCGAGCATGTCCGTCTCGTCTCCGGAAAAAGCCAGGAGCAAACTCCAATCGACCTCCTTCTTGGTTTTTTCCTCCTCGGGCAGGCCGGGGTTGAGGACCGTGCCCCGCCCGATCCTCTCCCGCTTCTGAGGATCCAGAACAGCGAAAGGATCCTTCCACTTGAGCGCCAAAGGACGGCGCACAACCGCTCGCAGGAAAAGGCGCCCGCGCTTGGGCTCGGGTCCGGGGCCATAGATATGGAGCGCAGCCGTCACTTTTTGTTCGGCTATGAGGAGTACCGTCCGGGACGGGAGTGCCGCTTCCCTATCGTCGAGTGTCACCAAGGCTTCGAACTCGCGCGTCCTCATCGCGGTTCTCTCTTGCCTTCGATCTTCGGCACCAGAGTCATCCGGCGAAGCACCGGGTCGACGGCCGCCAGGATGACGGTGACCCGCTGCCCCATGGTGAACTTTCTTCCCGACCTTCGGCCGACCAGGAGCTGCTTAGACCGGCGGTAGAAATATTCCCCCCCGAGGTCGGCGAAGGGGATGAGTCCCTGGACAAAGTAGTCTTCCAGCTCCACCAGCACGCCGGCTTTGGCGATGTCGACGATTATGCCTTTAAACTCCTCTCCGAGCTTGGCCTTGAGGAAGCGGAAGATGCGCCATTCCACCAGCTCTTTTTCCGCCCCGTCCGCTTTCCGTTCCCGCTCGGAGCAATGAAGGGCCCGAGCAGGCAGATCGGGGATGTCTCCGCTTTCCCGCCGCAGCGCCGCCTTCAGAGCCCGGTGGACGATGAGGTCCGGATATCGCCGGATCGGAGAGGTAAAATGGGTATAGTCTTTTTTAGCCAGCCCGTAATGGCCTGTATTTTCCGGCTCATAGGCGGCCATCCGGAGGGCCCGGAGCACATGGAACTGGATGATCTTCTCCTCCGGCTTTCCCTCGACCGCCTTCAAAACCCTCTGCAGGTCCCGGGAGGTCGTCTTCTCAGGCTTGGGGAGCATCAGCCCGAAACTTTCAAGGAGGACGCTCAGCTCCTCGAGGTCGGCCCGGGCAGGAGAAGGATGGACCCGGAAGAGAGCCGGCCGCTCCCCCTCGCTCAGAAAACGGGCCACGACCTCGTTGGCCGCCACCATGAACTCCTCGATGAGATGATGGGCCTCGTTTGTCTCGAACGCGGCGATCCCCAGGAGCCGGCCTTCCTGGTAGACGAGCTCGGGCTCGAGGAGGTCGAAGTTCAAGCTGCCCTGATCTTCTCTCCTCGCCCTGAGGATGGACGCCAGCTCCCGCATCATCATGAAATCCGGGACCAGGGCCGCGTACTTCCGCCGTTCATCGTCATCGCCCTGGAAGATCTTGAACACGGACGTATAGGTCATCCGCTCGACCGTCTTGATGATCGAGGGATGGAATTGGGTCCCGACCACCCGGCCTTTGGGGTCGATCTCGAGGAGCGCAGTCACGGTCAGCCGGGGCCTGCGCGGCCGCAGGCTGCAGAGGTCGTTGGAGAGTTCTTCCGGGAGCATGGGAAGCGTGAGGCCCGGAAAATAGACGCTCGTCGCCCGGCTCCGAGCTTCCTCGTCCAGGGCTGAACCCGGCCGGACATAATGGGAGACGTCGGCGATGTGGACAGCGAGCTGATAGTGCCCCGAAGGCAGCTTCCTGATGCTGACGGCATCGTCGAAGTCCTGAGCCGTTTCTCCGTCGATCGTCACCGTCGGCCAGTGCCTGTAATCGACCCGTCCCTCAATGTCCTGGGCCGAAATCCGGCGCGGGGTTTTCCGGGCCTCGGCCGAAGCCTCTGCGGAAAATTTTGTTTCAAGGCCGAAGCGTTTTATGATCACCCGGGTGTCGACTCCGGGGTCGTCGGGCATCCCGAGCACATCCCGGACGGCCAGCGAATCCCGGTCGGCTTCGACGATAACCCCGTCCGAAACGGAGAACTTGCCGGTCGAGGAAAGCGGGATTTCCTCCGCCGAGAAATCGAAAGGTGCCAGGTACGGCTTCCCCAGCCGCTCCCTGAAAACGCCAAGAAGAGTCTCCCGCCCTTTCTTAAGCAGGCGGACGACCTGACCCTCCGGCTTCCCCTTTTTGCCCTTTTCCTTGAACGAAATCTCGACGATGTCGCCGCCGAAGGCACCCTGGGTGTAGCGGGCCGGGATGAAGACGTCCTCCCGGCCTCCGCCCTCGGGCCGGACGAACCCGAATCCCCGCGAGGTCGCGAGAAATTCCCCACGCACGAGGGCCCTGTCCACGCGCGCCAGGTAATTGTCTTTCTTTTTGTAGACCGCCCCGCGCTTCTCCAGAGCCTTAAGCGCCGCCCGAAGATTGGTCTGAGAACGGCCGCGGACGCGGAGGAGGCCGGCCAGCTGATGAAAGGACAGCCCCCCCTTTTTCTGTTTCAAAAAATCCAGTATGTTGTCTTCCATTTTCCTAATAATAAAAGTAGCTGAGGTAGGGAACCCGGTATCTCTCACGCCACCGCTTGACCAGCTCCAGGAGAGATATCCGACGGATCTCTTCCGCCGGGCGTCCGGGAAAATCCGCCCTGACCCGCTTTTCCACTTCCGCCCGGAGAGCGGTATCAGCAAGCCTGGCGATTAAACCCTCGACCCTGGCATCCAGCCGCTCGAGGATTTCCTCGGAAGCCTCTTTCCGGCTGAGGACGGCCAGAGCCTCCCGGTAGACCTCGCTAAGGAAGCTTGTTTCCGGAGGCATGGACTTCAGGAACCGCTCGACCTCAGCCCTGATCCGTTTTCTCTTGCCTTCCCGGGATTCCCCTTTATCGGTCCGGCCGACCCCGCGGTCCCTGTGTTCAGCGTGAGCTTTCACGACTTCGGCCTCACAGAAGGAAAGAGAGGACATCTTCCCTCTGCCGGCCGACCTTTTCCTGTATTTCTCAAAAGCCCGCTCCATCCCCTCCAGGACAACCCGCAGGGGAATCCCCGTCTCCTCCCAGGAAGAGATCGTCACCATGTCCCGGGAGGAGAGGACGAAGGGTGCTCCCCTATGGCCGAAGAAGGCACTGGCGATTTCCTGGAAATAGAAACTCCGCTTTTCCCTTCGCGGCATGTGCGTTCTCGGCCGAGCCGCCTATCATCCGTCAAGCGGCCGGCTTCTCCTCCTTGTTCCTCTCAAAAAGAATCCGCAACCCTTCGAGAACAAGGTGCGGTTCGTGATGGTGGGGGGCCCTGATCTCCGGCCCGAGCTGGGAGGCGAACCCTCCGGTCACGACGATCTTGGGCTCTGCGCCCATCTCCCTGCTGATCTCGGCGATGATGTTGTTGACCAGGCCGATATAACCGAAATAGATCCCCGACTGCATGCTGGTGAC
>Ga0209253_10003324_pt1 | contig 14157 bp, 6 predicted proteins | sample FrelakmetBRP12BR_FD_187145 | JGI IMG/M metagenome (GOLD analysis project Ga0209253, IMG submission 187145) | Freshwater lake sediment microbial communities from the University of Notre Dame, USA, for methane emissions studies - BRP12 BR (SPAdes)... | ecosystem: Environmental > Aquatic >...
GTGCCGTTGGTGGTGGCCGAGAACGAGCCCCCGTCGGTGTTGACGGTCGAATTGGCAAGGGTCACTGCGGCCGGGAACGTCGACGTGACCCGGTAGGGCGGCGTGCCGCCGTAGATGAAGTACTGGGTCGTGAAGCCCGACGAGCAGCTGCCCTTGACCGCGCTAGTGATCTTGGCGTTGTCGGGGACCACCGTCAGGATCTTCGATCCATCGGTGATCTGCTGGATCAGGAAATTGCCGGAGAGCTTCTGGCCCGACGTCACGTCGGTCACGCGCAGCTGCGCGAACTGCGTCGGCGCGCTGACATTGGCCTTGATGATGACACTCGCGACCCCGTTCGCGTCCGACAGCACCGTGAGCGACGTGACGACGGTCTGCGTGGCACTGGGGGTCGCGAGGCCGAACGCCCCCGTGACCACGTCGAACTGGACCTGTCGCCCCGCGAGCGGGCCGCCCTGCGGTCCGAGCACGCTGACGGCGGCCGTGCCGTTCTGGCCCGAGCAGATGGCCGTCGTTCCGCAGTCGGCCTGGTTGGGCGTGATCGTCAGCGAATTGAGGAGCGGCGCCGCGCGCACCGTCACCGTGGCAGGCGTGCCCGCGGTCGACGCGCCCGAGCTGTCCTGAACGGTGACCGTCACTTCGGTGTCGGCGGCGACGTTGCCCGCCAGGAGCACGATCGTCGATCCGGGAACGGACTGCGTCACCGGGAGGACCGCGGTGTTGGAGCTGAACGCACGGTAGGGCGGCGTTCCGCCCGATACCGTGAGCGTCGTCGGAATGCCCGAGTACGCGACGACGGTGGCCGGCAGCACGGCCACGGGCGTCGCGGTCCTGTTCAGGACATTGATGGGCGCCCCGCTGCCGCCCCCGCATGCGCTCAGGACGGCCACTCCGGCGAGGGCGACGAGGCCGGCGAGCGATCGCTGCCAGAAGGCGAAGAGGCGGTTTTCCGTCATGGTGGAATTCCTGATGATGATGTCCTAAATCGGGCCAGGTCGCGAGGCTGTTTTGGATGTTGCAACAAGCATCTAGACCATTTTGTTGAGATTAAAGCCTAAGAATGGAGTTGGCGCAAGTCTTTTGCTCGGGCGCCCCCTCGGCGGGCAGCGCGCTGTTGCGCGGCGGACCACAGCGCCCGTCCTGCCTGCGCTGCCTTGCCGCAATGCAGCATCGCTGCTAGGCTGTAAAGGTTTCACCTCCGGGTCGGGAGGTGCGGCCTGTGCCGCACTTTCCGGCGGGCAAACCACGCGTCGCTGCGGTGAGGTCATCGTGCAACAGGGATCCGAGGAACTGCGTCACTTCCCTCCGGGGCGCCAGGGGCTCTACGACCCGGCGAACGAGCGCGACGCCTGCGGCCTCGGCTTCATCGCGCACATCAAGGGGCAGAAGAGCCACGCGATCGTGACCCAGGCGCTTTCGATCCTCAAGAACCTCACGCATCGCGGCGCGACCGGCGCCGATCCCCTGCAGGGCGACGGTGCGGGCATCCTGATCCAGCTGCCCGACCGGTTCCTGCGCAAGGTCTGCGGGGCGCAGGGACTCACGCTGCCGGCGATCGGCCAGTACGGGGTCGGGATGGTGTTCCTGCCCAAGGAGCCGGCCTCGCGGATGGCCTGCGTGCAGGAGATCGAGCGCGCGGTGGCGGGCGAGGGGCAGATTCTCCTCGGCTGGCGCGACGTGCCGACGCACAACGCCGGCCTCTCGCCGCGCACGAAGGAGGTCGAGCCCGTCATCCGGCAGGTGTTCGTCGCGCGCGGGTCCACCGACATGGACCAGGACGCACTCGAGCGCAAGCTCTACATCATCCGCAAGAAGTCCGGGCACGCGATCCAGGCGCTGAAGCTGCGCCACGGCAAGGAGTTCTACGTGCCGTCGATGTCGACGCGCACGATCGTGTACAAGGGGATGCTGCTCGCGCACCAGGTCGGAGAGTACTACCTCGACCTCGCCGACGAGGCGATGGTGACGGCGCTCGCCATGGTGCACCAGCGCTTCTCGACCAACACGTTCCCGACGTGGGATCTCGCGCATCCGTTCCGCCTCGTGTGCCACAACGGCGAGATCAACACGCTGCGCGGGAACGTCAACTGGATCCGCGCGCGCCAGCACGGCATCGCGAGCTCGGTGCTGGGGGCGGACCTCGACAAGATCTGGCCGCTGATCTACGACGGCCAGTCGGACTCGGCCTCGTTCGACAACGCGCTCGAGCTGCTGCTGATGGGCGGCTACCCGCTCGCGCAGGCGATGATGATGATGATCCCCGAGGCCTGGGCCGGCAACCCGCTGATGGACGAGGACCGCCGCGCGTTCTACGAATACCACGCCGCGCTGATGGAGCCCTGGGACGGGCCTGCGGCGATGGCGTTCACGGACGGCCGCCAGATCGGCGCGACGCTCGATCGCAACGGGCTGCGGCCGGCGCGTTTCGTCGTCACCGACGACGACTACATCGTGATGGCGTCGGAGGTCGGCGTGCTCGACATCCCGGAGCGCCGGATCGTCAAGAAGTGGCGACTGCAGCCGGGGAAGATGCTGCTCGTCGACATGGAGCAGGGCCGGATCATCGAGGACGACGAGTTGAAGCGCTCGCTCGCCACTGCCCGCCCGTACCGGGAGTGGATCACGCGCTCGCGGATCGCCCTCGAAGCGCTGCCCGAGCCCGCGCCGACACAGGGCTCGACGGTGCCGCTGCTCGACCGCCAGCAGGCGTTCGGCTACACGCAGGAGGACCTGCGCGTCATCCTGGCCCCGATGGCGCAGAGCGGGGAGGAAGCGATCGGGTCGATGGGCAACGACGCGGCGCTGCCGGTGCTGTCGTCGCGGCCGAAGGTCTTCTACAACTACTTCAAGCAGCTGTTCGCGCAGGTCACGAACCCGCCGATCGACCCGATCCGCGAAGAGCTCGTGATGTCGCTCGTCACCTTCATCGGCCCGCGGCCGAACCTGCTCGGCATCGACGAGGCGGTGCCGCCGATGCGCCTCGAGGCGCCGCAGCCGATCCTCACCAACGACGCGATGGAGAAGATCCGCCACATCGCGCTCTTCACCGGCGGCGCGTTCAAGGCGTACGAGCTCGACATCTGCTATCCCGCCACGTGGGGCGCGAACGGGATGGAGGCGGCGCTCGCGTCGCTGTGCGCCGAGGCCGAGGACGCGATCCACCTCGGTTACAACGTGCTGATCGTGTCCGACCGCAGGGTGTCGGCGGAGCTGATGCCGATCCCGGCGCTGCTCGCGACCGCCGCCGTGCACCAGCACCTCGTGCGCAAGGGGCTGCGCACCAGCACCGGCCTCGTCGTCGAGACCGGCTCGGCGCGCGAGGTCCACCAGTTCGCGCTGCTCGCGGGCTACGGCGCCGAGGCGATCCATCCGTACCTCGCGCTGGAGACGCTCGCCTCGCTCGCCGACGTCGTTCCGGGCGTCGTGCCCGAGCAGTCGGCGGGCCGCTTCATCAAGGCGATCTGCAAGGGCCTCTACAAGGTGATGTCGAAGATGGGCATCTCCACGTACCAGTCGTACTGCGGCGCCCAGATCTTCGAGGCGGTCGGACTGCAGTCGGCGTTCGTCGACAAGTACTTCACCGGCACCGCGAGCACCGTCGAGGGGATCGGCCTGTTCGAGGTCGCCGAGGAGGCGCAGCGCCTGCACCAGCAGGCCTTCGGCGCCGACCCGCTGCTCGCGAACGCGCTCGACGCCGGCGGCGAGTACCAGTACCGCATCCGGGGCGAGGAGCACATGTGGACGCCCGACTCGATCGCGAAGCTGCAGCACGCGGCGCGTGCCGGCAGCTACGCGACGTACCGCGAGTACGCGGCGCTCGTCAACGACCAGACGACGCGGCTGCTGACGCTGCGCGGGCTGTTCGATTTCCGGCTTGCCGCCGCGCCGGTTCCCCTGGACGAGGTCGAGCCGGCTGCGGAGATCGTCAAACGCTTCGCCACCGGCGCGATGAGCCTGGGCTCGATCTCGACCGAAGCGCACACGACGCTCGCCGTCGCGATGAACCGCATCGGCGGCAAGTCGAACACCGGCGAAGGCGGCGAGGACGCGAACCGCTACCTGCCGATCGCGAAGGGCGAGACGCTGAAGAGCCGGATCGAGAGCGCGGTCGTCGACGTCGCGCTCGAGGAAGGCGACTCGCTGCGCTCGAAGATCAAGCAGGTCGCTTCGGGGCGGTTCGGCGTCACCGCCGAGTACCTCGTCTCCGCCGACCAGATCCAGATCAAGATGGCGCAGGGCGCGAAGCCCGGCGAGGGCGGCCAGCTGCCCGGACACAAGGTCTCCGAGTACATCGCGCACCTGCGGTTCTCGGTGCCCGGCGTCGGGCTGATCTCGCCGCCCCCGCATCACGACATCTATTCGATCGAGGACCTGGCGCAGCTCATCCACGACCTCAAGAACGCGAATCCGCGGGCGTCGATCTCGGTGAAGCTCGTGTCCGAAACGGGCGTCGGCACGGTCGCCGCGGGCGTGGCGAAGGCAAAGGCCGATCACGTCACGATCGCGGGCCACGACGGCGGCACGGGCGCGTCGCCGGTGTCGTCGATCAAGCACGCCGGCACGCCGTGGGAGCTGGGCCTCGCGGAGACGCAGCAGACGCTGGTGCTGAACCGCCTTCGCGGCCGCATCGCCGTGCAGGTGGACGGGCAGATGAAGACCGGGCGCGACGTCGTGATCGGCGCGCTGCTGGGCGCCGACGAGTTCGGCTTCGCGACGGCGCCGCTCGTGACCGCGGGCTGCATCATGATGCGCAAGTGCCACCTCAACACCTGCCCGGTGGGAATCGCGACGCAGGACCCGGAGCTGCGCCGGAAGTTCGCCGGAAAGCCCGAGCACGTCGTCAATTTCTTCTTCTTCGTCGCCGACGAGGTGCGCGAGCTGATGGCGAAGCTCGGCATCCGCAGGTTCGACGACCTGATCGGCCGGTCGGACCTCCTCGACATGCGGCGCGGCATCGAGCACTGGAAGGCGAGGGGCCTCGACTTCTCGCGGATCTTCCATCAGCCGCGGATGCCGGCGGACGTCGCGCGCCACAAGTGCGAGGAGCAGGATCACGGCCTCGCGGGCGCGCTCGACCACCAGCTGATCGCGGCCGCGGCGCCGGCGCTCGAGCGGAAGGAGCCGGTGCGGCTCACCCACCGGATCCGCAACGCCAACCGCTCGGTCGGAGCGATGCTGTCCGGCGCGGTCGCGCGCAAGTACGGGCACGCGGGGCTGCCGGACGACGCGATCCACGTCGCCTTCGACGGCACCGCCGGCCAGAGTTTCGGTGCCTTCCTCGCGCGCGGGATCACGTTCGAGCTGCAGGGCGCGACCAACGACTACGTCGGCAAGGGCCTGTCCGGCGGGCGCATCGTCGTCTACCCGGACCCGACCTGCCCGGCGAAGCCCGAGGAGAACATCGTCATCGGCAACACGGTCATGTACGGCGCGATCGCCGGCGAGGCCTATTTCCGCGGGGTCGCCGGCGAGCGCTTCTGCGTGCGCAATTCGGGCGCGTCCGCCGTCGTCGAAGGCACCGGCGATCACGGCTGCGAGTACATGACGGGCGGCACCGTCGTCGTGCTGGGGCGCACGGGACGCAACTTCGCGGCGGGCATGAGCGGGGGCGTCGCCTTCGTCTACGACGACGACGGCACGTTCGCCACGCGCTGCAACACCGCGATGGTCGCGCTGGAGCCGGTGCTGACGGCCGCGGAGCAGACGAGGGCCGAGAAGGAGCTCGCGGCCTCGGGCGCCGGACGGCTGCGGCACGCGGGCGCCGCCGACGAGACGCTCGTGCGCGACCTGGTCGAGCGCCATCTGCGCTATACCGGGAGCACGCGCGCGCTCGCGATCCTCGACGACTGGGACGGAGCCCGGCGGAAGTTCGTCAAGGTGTTCCCGGCCGAATACCGGCGCGCGCTGTCCGAGCTGTACCAGAAGGAGGCGGCGGCCAGGCCGTCCGCCACCGCGCGGCAGAAGGCGGCAGCCTGATATGAACGGCCCCCACGCTCACTTTGTGCGGCAAAGCCGCATCCCGCTTCGCGGGACCAGCCTTCGGCTGTCCTGCGACCTTCGGTCTGGTGTTCGCTGCCCCTCGAAGGACACCCGCGCGAGCAGGGCCAAGCCAAGGCCCGAAGGGTGCGTCTGCGAGCGCGGGTGGCGGCCGACTCCACGACGCAACGCGTCACGCACAACTTCGCGGAGGCCGCGCACAGTGCCCTTCGGGCGGCCGGGCGGGCACTGACATGGGCAAGATCACCGGATTCATGGAGCTCGCGCGGATCCAGGAGGTCGCGCTGCCGCCTGCCGAGCGCGTGAAGAACTACCGCGAGTTCGTGCTCGCGCTCGAGGACGACGCCGCGGCGAAGCAGGGCGCGCGGTGCATGGACTGCGGGATTCCGTTCTGCCAGAGCGGCTGCCCGATCAACAACGTGATCCCGGACTGGAACGACCTCGTCTACCGCAAGCAGTGGCGGGCGGCGATCGACGTGCTGCACTCGACGAACAACTTCCCGGAGTTCACGGGCCGGGTCTGCCCCGCGCCCTGCGAGGCGGCGTGCACGCTCAACATCAACAACGACGCGGTCGGGATCAAGTCGATCGAGCACTTCATCATCGACAAGGCGTGGGAGGAGGGCTGGGTCGCGCCGCTGCCGCCGGCGCACAAGACGGGCCGGCGCGTCGCGGTCGTCGGCTCGGGCCCCGCGGGGCTCGCGTGCGCGCAGCAGCTCGCGCGCGCCGGCCACGACGTCGTCGTCTACGAGAAGGCCGACCGGATCGGCGGCCTGCTTCGTTACGGCATCCCCGATTTCAAGATGGAGAAGCACCTGATCGACCGGCGGATGGCCCAGATGTCGATCGAGGGCGTGGTGTTCCGGCCGAACGTCGAGGTCGGCCGCGACGTCGGCGCGCGGGCGCTCGCCGAGGAGCACGACGCGGTCGTGATCGCCGGCGGCGCGGAGCAGCCGCGCGACCTGCCCGTGCCCGGACGCGAGCTCGCGGGCATCCATTTCGCGATGGAGTTCCTGCCGCAGCAGAACCGGGTCGTCGCCGGCGAGACGGTGCCGGGCCAGCTCTGCGCGACCGGAAAGCATGTCGTGGTGATCGGCGGCGGCGACACCGGCTCCGACTGCGTCGGCACGTCGAACCGCCACGGCGCGAAGTCCGTCACGCAGTTCGAGCTGCTGCCGCAGCCGCCGGAGCGCGAGGACAAGCCGCTCGTCTGGCCGTACTGGCCGATCAAGCTCCGCACCTCGTCGTCGCACGAGGAAGGCTGCGCGCGTGACTGGGCGGTCGCCACCAAGCGCTTCGAGGGCCGCGACGGCCGCGTCGAAAGGCTCGTCGCGTCGCGCGTCGAATGGCGCAAGGCCGCCGACGGCCAGGTGCAGATGGTCGAGATGCCCGGCACCGAGTTCGAGCTGAAGGCGGATCTCGTCCTGCTCGCGATGGGCTTTCTCGGCCCCGCGCGCGGCGGCCTGCTCGAGCAGCTGGGCGTCGAGCGCGACGCGCGCGGCAACGTCCGCGCGGGCACCGACGACTACCGGACGTCGGTGCCGAAGGTCTTCGCCGCGGGCGACATTCGCCGCGGCCAGTCGCTCGTCGTGTGGGCGATCCGCGAAGGCCGGCAGTGCGCGCGGGCGGTCGACGTGTTCCTGACGGGCGGCTCCGAGTTGCCAGCTTGAGTGGCGGCACGATGTCCGCCGTCGTCACGCTCGACCTGACTTCGTGGCACCCGACGCCCGCGCCCGCGGCCCGCGAGGCCGCGGCGCGCGCGCTCGAGGAAGGCGGCGTGATCCGCCTGCCGCACGTGAACTTCGCGCTGACCGACGCCGAGCGCCGCTTCCTGTCGCCGGCGTGCTCGGACGGCCGCGCCAAGAACATCAGCCTCGACGGCGACCGGCTCAGGGGCGCGGCCGGCACGGCGGAGGACCGCGCGGAGCTGGCCGCGATGATCGCGCGCTTCGCCGCGTGCGCCGGCGAGCTGGTCGCGGCGCTCTTCCCGCGCTACGCGCCGTACGTCAAGCGGGCGCGGACCAGCTACCGGCCGCAGCCGGCCGTGGGTCGCGACGTTTCGTGGCGCAAGGACGACTCGCGGTTGCACATCGACGCGTTCCCGTCGCGGCCGAACCGCGGTGAGCGGATCCTGCGCGTGTTCTCGAACATCAACCCGGGGGAGGACCGCGTCTGGCGCGTCGGCGAGCCCTTCGAGGCGATGGCGAAGACGCTGCTGCCGCGCATATCCGGTCCGCTGCCGGGCGCAGCCGTGTTCCTGGCCGCGCTGCGGGTCACCAAGGGCCTGCGCTCCGACTACGATCACCTGATGCTCGGCCTGCACGATCGCGCGAAGGCGGACCTTGCCTACCAGAAGGATTGCGCGCAGGAGATCGTGCGCTTCGCTCCCGGCACGACGTGGCTCTGCTTCTCCGACCAGGTGATGCACGCCGCGGTGTCGGGGCAGTTCATGCTCGAGCAGACCATCCACCTGCCGGTGTCCTCGCTGTACGACCCGGCACGCTCGCCGCTCGCGATCCTGCAGCGCCTCACGGGGCGCGCGCTGGCGCCCGCGGACTGACACCACCGGCGCGCGCGTGCCGCCGGCCTTGCCGGAGGCGCGCCGTGCCGTTACGCTCCCACGATGCCCACGCCAACGAACGACGTTTTCCTCCGCGCCCTGCGCCGCGAGCCGACGCCCTACACGCCCGTCTGGCTGATGCGCCAGGCCGGGCGCTACCTGCCCGAGTACAACGCGACGCGCGCCAGAGCCGGGAGCTTTCTCGCGCTCGCGAAGTCGCCGTCCCTCGCGACCGAGGTCACGCTGCAGCCGCTCGCGCGCTTTCCGCTCGACGCGGCGATCCTGTTCTCGGACATCCTGACCGTGCCGGACGCGATGGGGCTCGGACTCTATTTCGCGGGCGGCGAAGGCCCGCGCTTCGAGCGCACGACGGCCGACGAGGCCGCGATCGCGAAGCTCGAGGTGCCGGACATGGCGAAGCTCTCCTACGTGTTCGATGCCGTCGCGGAAATCAAGCGCGCGCTCGCGGGCCGGCTGCCGCTGATCGGTTTCTCGGGCAGCCCGTTCACGCTCGCGTGCTACATGATCGAAGGCGCCGGCAGCGCCGACTTCGCGACCGTGCGCCGGATGGTGTGGGGCAGGCCCGATCTGCTGCAGCGGCTGGTCGCGATCAATGCGCGCGCCGTCGCCGCATACCTGAACGAGCAGATCGCCGCCGGCGCCGACGCGGTGATGGTGTTCGACACCTGGGGTGGCCTGCTGTCGGCGGCCGCGTACCGTTCGTTCTCGCTCGCGCCGATGCGCGAGGTGCTCGCGGCGCTCGCGCCCGCGCCGGACGGGCGGCGCGTCCCGACGATCGTGTTCACGAAGGGGGGCGGGCAGTGGCTCGACGACCTCGCCGCCACGGGTGCGTCCTGCGTCGGGCTGGACTGGACGGTCGACATTGCCGACGCCCGCCGCCGCGTCGGCTCGCGCGTCGCGCTGCAGGGCAATCTCGATCCGCTGGTACTGCTGACGAGCCCCGAAGTCGTGCGGCGCGAAACGGCGGCGATCGTGCGCGCCGCGGGGCCGGCTCCCGGGCACATCTTCAACCTTGGGCACGGGATCGTCCCCGGGACGCCGCCGGAAAACGTCGCCGCGCTGGTCGAGGCCGTGCACAGCGAGTCGCGCGCAACCCGCGCGGGCGCTTGATCCGCGTCGGGTCTCCCTCGGGAAAACGGCGCAAAGGCGCGCCCGTGCTCGATCTCGGGGCCCTTGACAAACGCCGAATCGCTCGTTCCCGAGGGTTTACTTATGCACACGCGCGCGGTGATTTGCCCGGCGCCCCGGGCGGAAGCACAGGCCCGACGGAGTCCGTTTTGCAAGTAATTGAAAAAACGAAGAAAAGTTTTTGCGGCTCCGCGGCGCGGCGCTGCGCTCGCGGCGACCGCCCGATGCACGATGCGGCGCCTGGCGGGCACTTACGCACAAATCTATCCACAGCCCCTGTGAACCGAAATTCGAGCGCTTTATAAACCAAGGACTTGCCTGTTCTTGCTGCTGCGCGTGTTGAGGATTTCGAAGCCTACAATTCCCGCTTGCGCGGCGCCGCACGTCGCGCTGCGCCGCGTCGGCACGCGCTGACGCGATGACTGTCGCGCGCGTCGCCCTACCGGTCGCGGCGTCCGTCGCGTTCGACTACTGGATTCCCGAAGGCCTTGCGCTCGGGCGCGGTGCGCTCGTTCGCGTGCGTCTGGCGCGGCGCGCGCTCGTCGGCGTGGTCATCGACATCGCGCGGACGTCCGAGGTCGCCCGGGAGCGATTGCAGCCGGTGGACGAAGTCATCGGCGATCTCCCGCCGCTGCCCGACGATCTTCTCGCTCTCGCGGATTTCGTATCGTCGTACTACCAAGAGCCGCTCGGGCTCGTCCTCGCACAGATGTTGCCGCCGCTTCCCGCCGCGCGCGGGGTCCCGGCGCCGTCGCGACCGCCGGCAGCGGCGCTGCGTCTGACCGCAGCGGGCGCGGACGCCCTCGCTGCGGCCCTCGGTCGCGCGCCGCGCCTGCGCACGCTGTACGAGGAATGGAAGGCGGCGCCGGGCCTGCTGCTGCCGGTCGAGGCGCAGGCCGCGCTCGCGCCGCACGTCAGGCAGGCGGTGCGACGCTGGCAAGCCGCCGGCTGGGTCGAGCCCGCGTCGACCGGCATTCCGGTGCCGCGCGCCGACGGCGCCGAGGGCAGCCGCGGCGGCGCGCCGCTCACCGCCGACCAGCAACACGCCGTCGCGGCGCTTCGCGAGACTTACGGCGCGTTCACGCCGTTCCTGCTGCAGGGCGTCACCGGAAGCGGCAAGACCGAGGTCTATCTCGCCGCGGCCGCCGAGTGCATTGCCGCCGGCGGACAGGCGCTGATCCTCGTGCCCGAGATCAATCTGACCCCGCAGTTCGAGCAGCGCATCGCGAGCGCGTTGCCCGGCCGCCGAACGGTGACGCTGCACAGCCGCCTTCCGGCGGGCGAGCGGCTGCGCCACTGGCGCGCGGCCGCGGCGGGCGAGGCCGACCTCATCCTGGGCACGCGGCTCGCGGTCTTCGCGCCGCTGCCCCGGCTCGCGCTCGTCGTCGTCGACGAAGAGCACGATCCGTCGTTCAAGCAGCAGGACGGCGTCCGCTACCACGGCCGCGACGTCGCGGTCTGGCGGGCGCGCCACCGTGGCGTCCCCGTCGTCCTCGGGAGCGCGACGCCGGCGCTCGAGACGCTCGTTCACGCGCAACGCGGGCGCTATCGCTGGCTCAAGCTCCCGCTGCGCGCATTCGCGCCCGCGCGCCTGCCGACGGTCGTCTTCGTTCCCAACCGCGATGCCGGCGCCGTCGAGGGGATGGGCGCGCCGCTGCTGGCGGCGATCGAGGCGCGGCTGCGTCGCGGCGAGCAGTCGCTCGTCTTCATCAATCGCCGCGGGTTCGCGCCGTCGCTGCTCTGCTCGTCCTGCGGCTGGCAGGCCGGGTGCCCGCGCTGCAGCGCGCGCCTGGTCGTGCATCGCGACGCGGGGGAGCTGCGTTGCCACCACTGCGGCCACGTCGAGCGGATGGCGCGCGCATGTCCGGAGTGCGGCAACGTCGACCTGCTGCCGCTCGGCCACGGCACGCAGCGCCTCGAGCGCGCGCTGACCGCGCGATTCCCCGATGCGCGGATTGCCCGCGTCGATCGCGACAGCACGCGGCGCAAGGGGGCGTTCGCCGCGGTGCGCGACCGCGTGCACGTGGGCGACGTCGACATCCTCGTCGGCACGCAGATGCTCGCGAAGGGGCACGATTTCCCGCGGCTCACGCTGGTCGGCGTGCTCGGCGCGGACAATGCGCTCTACAGCGCCGACTTCCGGGCGACCGAGCGGCTGGCGGCCCTGCTGTTCCAGGTGTCGGGCCGCGCCGGCAGGAGGGAGCTGCCCGGCGAAGTGATCGTGCAGACGGACTTCCCGACGCACCCGCTCGCCCGCGCGCTCGTGGCGCACGACTACGACAGCTTCGCCGCGGTGCTGCTCGCCGAGCGCCGCGCCGCGATGCTTCCGCCGTTCGCGCACCTCGCGCTCGTGGTGGCCGAGGCGCCGCGCCGCGATGCCGTCGACGCGTTCCTCGCCGCCGCTAGCGAGGCGGGCCGCAGCGTCGCCGCCGCGCTGCCGGCCGCTGTCGAGGTGTTTCCACCGGTGCCGGCGAGCCTCGCGCGGCGCGCGGGCCTCGAGCGCGGCCAGGTGCTCGCGCAGGCGACCGATCGCGTGGCGATGCAGCGCTTCCTGCCGCAGTGGCGCACGGCGATCGCCGCGCTGCCGGGCCGGCGCGTGCGCTGGGCGCTCGACGTGGACCCCCTCGGTTTCGCCTGACCCATGGCTGCCGGGCGGAGGCGCGCGAACGGCTATAATTCACCGTTGCGTCGTCCGCTGACCGACGACGCAGCATTTTCGCGAATTCGAGCGTCGCGCCGCTCGGTTCGCGGTTCCCTTGCCAGATCGCCGCGGTCGCTTGATCAGGGCGATCAACCGATGACCGACCTTCGCACACAACTCGAATCGTGGCTCGCACTCGGCCTCGCCGCGGTCGCGCCGGACCGCGCTGGCGCGCCGGTCGTGCTCGAGCGCCCGAAGCAGCCCGAGCACGGTGACTTCGCGTCGAACGTCGCGTTACAGCACGCCAAGGCGCTGAAGCGCAATCCGCGCGAGTTCGCCGCGCAGCTCGTCGCCGCGCTGCCCCGTTGCGAATGGGTGGCGAAGATCGACATCGCGGGCGCCGGCTTCATCAACGTCTTCGTGACGCCGGCGGCGCGCCAGGCGGTGGTGGCGCGTATCCTCACCGCACCCGACCGCTACGGGCGCGGGGAAGCGCGCCGCGGCGAGCGCGTGATGGTCGAGTTCGTCTCGGCCAATCCGACCGGCCCGCTGCACGTCGGGCACGGCCGCCAGGCGGCGCTGGGCGACGCGCTCGCGCGCCTGCTCGAGTGGCAGGGCGCGGAGGTCACGCGCGAGTTCTACTACAACGACGCGGGCCAGCAGATCCAGAATCTCGCGATCTCGGTGCGCGCCCGCGCGCAGGAGCTGCTCGGCGAGCACGGCACGTTTCCCGAGGAGGGCTACCGCGGCGAGTACATCCGCGAGCTGGCGCAGCGCTATCTCGACGAGGTCGGCCACGACCTCGGCGACATCGAGTCGATCCGCCATTTCGCCGTCGCCGAGCTGCGCCGCGAGCAGGATCGGGACCTGCAGGCGTTTGGAGTGAGATTCGACAACTATTATCTGGAGACTTCGCTCTACTCCGACGGCAGGGTCGACGCCACGGTCGCGCGGCTCGTCGCGTCGGGCAAGACGTACGACGAGGACGGCGCGCTGTGGCTGAAGACCACGGACTACGGCGACGACAAGGACCGCGTGATGCGGAAGTCGGACGGCGGGTACACGTATTTCGTCCCCGACGTCGCGTACCATGTCACGAAGTGGGAACGCGGATTCACGACGGCGATCAACGTGCAGGGCTCCGATCACCACAGCACGGTCACGCGCGTGCGCGCCGGGCTGCAGGCGACCGGGCTCGCGATCCCGCCGGGCTACCCCGACTACGTGCTGCACAAGATGGTCACGGTGATGAAAGGCGGCGAGGAAGTGAAGATCTCCAAGCGCGCCGGTACCTCGGTGTCGCTGCGCGACCTGATCGACGACGCCGGCCGCGACGCGGTCCGCTTCTTCCTCGTCTCCCGCAAGGCCGACACCGAGTTCACGTTCGACATCGATCTCGCGCGCTCGCAGACCGAGGAGAACCCCGTCTACTACGTGCAGTACGCGCACGCGCGGGTCGCGTCGGTGATGCGCCAGGCGGGGATCGCGCTGGCGGAGGCTCCGGCGGCGCTCGCCGACGCCGATCTCGCGCCGCTGACGAGTCCCTACGAGGATGCGCTGCTGCGCCGCCTCGCCGATTTCCCGGCCGAGATGGCGCTCGCCGCACGCGAGCTCGCCCCGCATCTCGTCACGTTCTACCTCAAGGATCTGGCTGCCGAATTCCACAGTTACTATAATGCCGAGCGCTTTCTGGTCGACGATCCCCGCACGCAGCGCGCGCGTCTCGCGCTCGCGGCGGCGACCGGGCGGGTCGTGAAGAACGGCCTCGCCGTGCTCGGCATCGAAGCCCCCGAGAAGATGTGACGCCGCC
>Ga0209253_10003325_pt1 | contig 14155 bp, 9 predicted proteins | sample FrelakmetBRP12BR_FD_187145 | JGI IMG/M metagenome (GOLD analysis project Ga0209253, IMG submission 187145) | Freshwater lake sediment microbial communities from the University of Notre Dame, USA, for methane emissions studies - BRP12 BR (SPAdes)... | ecosystem: Environmental > Aquatic >...
GCCGCCCGTCGGGCCACGCGATCGGCGTCGGTCGTGGCCGCCTTCAGCGCGGCCTCCATCTCCTTCACGCGGGCGTCCTTCTTGGTCCGCCCGTCGACCTCGCGGGCGAACACCACCGCCGCCGCGGGGGCGCCGCCAATCACCGACGCGAAGCTCCCTTCGAGGGCGGCCACTTCCATGTTCTCGTTGAGCGTCTTCGAAAAGACGACGAAGGCGCCGCCGTGATAGCGCGACACGACCACGAACACGATCGGGCCCTTGAAGTTCACCACCGCCCGCCCGATCTCCGCGCCGAACTCGAGCTGACGCCGGCGCATCGACTCCGGCGACCCGTCGAAACCCGACAGGTTCGCCAGAATCACGAGCGGCCGGTTGAGCGTCGCGGCGTTGATGGAACGCGCGATCTTCTTCGACGACATCGGGAACAGCGTGCCAGAGGTCCACTGCTCGGGGCCGTCGGCGGGCACCACCCCGAAGCGCGGAACCGTGCGCGACTCGAACCCGATCATGCAGACCGGATAGCCCCCGATGTGCGCGTCCCACGTGACGGCAATCTCCGCATCGCGCCACCCCGACCACCGTTCGAGCGGCGCGTGGTCGGCGTCGCACACCGCGAGCATGACGCGGCGGATGTCGAACGGGCGCTTCCGCCCGGCATTCGTCTCGTCGGAGAACACGTCGCCGACGGTCGGAAACCCGCCCTCCAGGCTGTCGTGCGGGAACCCGCGGATGTCCCGCGCCGGCGGATCCGCCGTTGCGGCCCTCCGGGGGAACCGCTCGCCGGGCATGCGGTAGGCGTGGTCGTAGTGGCGCAACAGGACCTGGCAGGCGTCGCGCAGGTCCTTGGCCCAGTACTGCGCCTGGCCGTTCGGCCCCATGATGTGCTCGTAGCCGCCGATCCCGATATTGTCTTCCGCCGAGACCGAGCCCGAATAGTCGAGGGCCATCTTGCCGGTGAGCACCATCGCCCCGTCCGGCGTCATGATCAGGATCCCGCGCGTGTGCATCAGCATCGTCGCTTCGGCGTTCCAGTAGGGCTGGGCGCCGACGTTGATGCCGGTGACGATGATGTTCACTTCCCCGCCGGCCTGCGTGAAGTCGATGAGGCGCCGGAGGACGCGCGAGATCCAGTCCATGTTCTCGGTGCCGCTCTCCATCGAGATCTTCGCGCCGGCCGAGAGCGCGTACCACTCGAGCGGCACGCCCATCGACTCGGCCATGTCCAGCGCGCCGAGGATGCGCCGGCACTCGGGCTCCGCCAGGGAGCCCACCTCGCGGCTCGGGTCACCGAGCAGTGCCACGCGGGTCATGCCTTCGGGGCACGTCGCGGTCCGGTTGGTCAGCAGCCCCACCACCATGTTGGCGGCGTTCTGGCCGTACGGCCGCTCGACGGGCACCAGCGCCCCGCTCTGGTCGAGGTCTAGCTCCACGAACGAGCCCGCCGGAATCTCCGCCCCTGGACCGGCGTGCTCCGGCGTCATGAGGCGCACGATTTCGTACGGATACGTCAGCCCGCGCTGGCGCATCCGCACCACGCGCTGGTCGTAGTCGGAGAGCGTGCGGAGCGGTTCGGCGGACGGCGCCGAGAACCGCAGGACCGGCGCGCGCCCGGCGGCCAGCGCGATGGTGGCCGATCCATCCGCCATGGTCCCGCCCTCGTCGGGCATCGTCGCGCGGATGACGATCTTCTCGAGGCCCAGACCCTCGGCATGCGTCGACATCCGGGACGCGAGGTCGCCGATTTCGCTCCGGCTGAGGGTGAACGGCGGCCGGACAAAGAGCGTCACCCGGTTCCACTGCCACCGCTCCTCGCCCGGGCGCTTCAGTTGCGCCCGGCGAACCGCCGTGAAGGCCTCGAGCGCCATGCGCTCGAAGTACGGCACGCCGATGAGGCGGCCGGCGCCGTCGCGCACCGGCGTCGCTTCGCGGACTTCGACGAGGGCGAACAGGCGCTCGTCGCGCGGGTTCTCGCGGGCCACGCCCTTGAAGAGATAGACGTCTTCGGCCGACGGCAGACGCTCGAGGAAGAAATGGCGCAGCCGGGTGAACTCGAGCTGCTTGCCCTGCATCGGGTGCAGCCCCCGGTAGACCTTGTCCTCCCGGAAGCCGGGGCCGAACGGTCTGAAGGTCAGGAACTGCAGGTCCGTCCCCGGCCCGTCGCCCGAGGCCGGCACGAGCACGAAGACGACGCGGCGCAGCGGGCGATCGAAGGCCACCTGCTCCAGTTGGTCCCCGAGGACGGCGGCGATGGACTCCGCGTTCGCGACGTCGCTGTCCCACAGGTAGATCTCGGCCACGCACTCGTGATCGACGGGCGCGGACGCCACTTCCTCCCGCAAGGCAGCCAGCACCGACAGGGCGTCGACGAAGCGGCCGCCGGTGGCCACCACGTCGATGACCTGGCCCTCGTGCGGGTACGACGCGAGCACGAACGGCCACGGCAGCCCGACGGCATGACGCACGCGCTCGAGCTGCCGGAACCGGTAGTCGCGGCGGAGCATCACTTCGAGGGTCATGCGCTGGACGGCCTGCGAGGTCCGCCCGAGGTTCGACGCGAAGACCGTCCGGAGCGGCTGGGGACACTCGACCATCTCCGCGCGCCAGGCCTCGGCCTCCGAGCCCTCCGGCCTGGAGGCCAGGCGCGCCAGCCGGTCGAGCATTCTCGCCTGCACCGCCCCGCGTACCCGTTCGAACTCCGGCTGTTCGACGTAGCGGTAGTGCACGTCGCGCGCGAGGTCGGCGAGGTCGGAGGCCCGCCCCTCCGCGCCGGCGATCAGCTGCTCGAGGATCCGGAGAAACGCTGGCGTCCCTGGCGCAAGCGTCCGAGCCACGGCGAGACGGCGCTCGAGCACCGCCCGGATGATCGGGATCTGTAGCTCGCTGCGCTGGTGGCCCTTGAACAGCGCCAGCAGGGCCTCGTGCAGCGCGGGCGTCGGATCGAGCGTCGCCACGTTGTAGTGCTGCAGGGCCGAGCGCAGCTGGTCGAGGAAGGCCGCCGGGAGATCCGCGCCGTGGGAATCGAGTGTCCTCAGATACCTGAAGAGGTACTGCTCCGAGCCCAGCGCCGGCGTGCTCTCGTCTTCGTCGGCGGACTGGCCCCCGAACACCGCGTGCACGTCCACGAATACCGTGAGCAGGTCGTCTTCGGCCCTCAGGAGCCCCTCGTCATCGGGCGGCAGCGACTGGACCAGGCGTGTGTACTCCTGCAGCACACGGCCCACTTCCGCGGAGTCGAGGTCGAAACCGAGCACGACCGACCGCAAGACGGGCATCACGCTCGGCGGTGGCTCCGGCATCGGGCGCTTGAGTTCCCGCAGGCCTGCACGCACGCCCTTCAGCAGCGCGCGTCCCCTGGAGACGGGCCGCCCGCCTTCGCGCACGACGACCGACCGGGCGCCGTCGAAGACCACCTTGGGCCCGGTCTTCCGTGCCCGGACGTCGGCCGACGCCTCGAGGTGCACAAGCGGCGCCCCCGGGCTGACCTGGCTGTTCGGCAGCACGAAGACCTGCCGCACCGTGCCGGCGAAGGGCGCCGCGACGGCGGTCTCCATCTTCATGGCCTCGACCATCACGAGCCGCTCGCCGGCGGCCACCTCGTCGCCCGGCTCCACGTGCACGGAGACCACGACGGCCGGCGAGCCCGCGCGCACCACGCCCTCGTCGGCGCGGGAAATCGCGTGCGGAATGCCTTCGACCTCGATGAGCAGCGTGTACCCGGTCATGGCCGCCAGCACCCGATAGCGGCGGCCGTCGGTGGTCAGCCATCTCTCGCACAGTCCATCGCGTTCGACGTCGGCGTCGATCCGCTGGTTGCCGGCGGCAATCCGGTAGCGCCCGTCGCCGGTCCGGAACACGCGCAACTCGTAGCGGTGGCCGCGATAGCTCAACTCCACCGGGCGCCCCACGCCGCTTCGGGCCGTCGGCCGCAGACGCGCGGCCGACGCAAAGAAGGCGGAGACCTCTTCGGCGTGCTCCGTGTCGTAGACCTCGATGGCGGCCTGCAGCAGCGCGATCTTGGCGTGGCGCTCCGGCAGCGATTCTTCGCCGATGGTCAGCCGGTCGAGCAGGCCCGTGTCCACGATGCCGCGCTGCACCTCGGCCCGCTCCAGCACCTGCAGAAGAAACGTGCGGTTCGTGGGGCCTCCGGACACGACGATCACGCTCTCTGCCAGCGCGCGCTTCAACCGGCCCAGCGCCTCGTCGCGGCCGTGGCCGCGCGCGGCCAGCTTGGCGAACATCGGGCCGAACTCCGGGGGCATCGAGCTGCCCTCCGCAATCCCGGTGTCCACGCGCAGGCCGGGCCCGGTCGGCGTCCGGAAAAGTGTCACGACGCCTGGCGACGCCGCAAACCCGTTGTAGGGATCTTCGGCATTGAGACGGACCTCGATCGCGTGTCCCGAGCTTGCAGGCGGCACGGCGGCGAGCCGCCCGCCCCGGGCGACGTCGATGCCGAGCTTCACGAGGTCGATGCCGCTTGTCAGCTCCGTGACGACGTGCTCGACCTGGAGCCGGGTGTTGGCCTCGAGGAAGTAGAACCGCCCGGACAGGTCCACGAGGAACTCGACGCTGGCCTGGTCCCGGTAGTGAGCCGCCGCCACGAGCCGCACCGCGGCATCCGTCAGGGCGGTCTCGAGATCGGGAGAGAGGCCGGTCGCGGGCGCCTCCGAGACGAGTTTCTGGTACCGCCGCTGCAGCGAGCAGTCCCTGGTCCCAATCGCCCAGACCGCCCCGTGACGGTCCGCCTGGACCTGCACCTCGATGTGGCGCATCCCGGCCATCCAGCGCTCGACAAAGAGCGTGCGATCATTGAAGACGCGCGACGCGTCATGCCGGACCTGGCCAAAGGCCGCCTCGAGGTCCGCCGGCGACGTCACCCGCCTGATCGCGCGGCCCCCGGCTCCCCCGCTCGCCTTGAGCGCGATCGGGTAGCCGACTCGCTCGGCCTGGGCCAGCGCGGCCTCCACGGTGTCGGCCGGCGCGTCTCCCCACGGGATGACCGGAATGCCGGCTTGCTCGGCGAGGCGCTTCGCGCAGATCTTGTCGCCCAGCCGCCGCATGGAGCCGCTATCCGGACCGATGACCGCCACCCCGAGCCGTTCGCACAGTTCGGCGAACTCGGGCCGCTCCGCGACGAAGCCCCAGCCGGTCCAGACCGCGTCCGCCTGCGCTTCGACCAGTCCCCGCTCGAGGGCACGGTAGTCGAGATAGACCGGGCGCCTCAGCCCGTCGGCGTCGTCCACGTACGTCGAGGGGCCGAGGTCGACGGCCTCGTCGGCCTCGCGCACGAACCGGGCGTGCCGGTCGGGCTCGGTGAACAAGGCAATGACGCGGATCCCGGTCCGGTGTTCCAGGTTGTACTCGCGGACCGCGTGGATGAACCGCATGGCGGGTTCGCCACGGTTGACGATCGCGACGCGACGGAAGTCAGTCAACATGCAAGCCTCGATGGCGGACCGGCCGGGGCGTGCCGGACGCGCCGCTCACGGCCAAGGACCACGTATTCTAGCCCATCAGGCGGGATTGGCTGCCGGGGCGAGCCGCTTCTGCATCAGGATTTCGTCGGCCTCCTCGATGAGGAAGGCCTTCAGCGTGCCCGCCGCTTCGAACCCGTGGCGCTCGTAGAAGCGCCTGGCGCGCGGATTGAAAGAGGAGACGCAGAGAAACACGTGGCGCGCGCGTCCCCGGTAGGTGCGCTCGACGTGGTCGAGCAGCGCGGCGCCGACTCCGCGGCTCCGGAAGCCCGGGGCAGCCGCGATCGAGACGATGTAGGGCGCGCCTGCCACGCCGGCCGGCCGCACCAGGACGAGCCCGCAGCGCTCGCCTCCGAGTTCGGCGATCTCCAGCACGTCCATCGCGGACGTGCAGGCCGCCAAACACGCGTCGAACCCGCGGCCGAGGGTGAGCCAGGGGTCCGACGAGGCCATTACGCCAGCCGCCCATCTCGCATCGTCGCCCGTGGCCATTCGGATCGTGACGGCCGGCATGCTCGCTCCCGCTATAATCTCCGGGCGGCCGTCGACGTGCGGCCGCCCTGCACCTGAGGCACCCAAAGGACCCGATGGCCTCGATCTCCGCGCTGCTCTTCCCCGATCCCCGGCGCCGCCTTCCCCACTCCCGGTGGTGGAACATCGGCGCGCGCACCGTGCATCTCGCCGCCACCGGCATCCTGCTTGGCGGGCACGTGTTCGGCGCTGATGCCGGCACGCTGATGCCGCTGCTGTGGGTAGCGATCGTGAGCGGCGCGGCGATGATCGCGATTGAGCTGTATCCGACCGCCCACTGGGCCCACCAGGTCTGCGCCCTGTTCGTGTACGCGAAGCTGGGCGTGCTGTGCCTGGTCCCGTTCCTGTGGGCGCAGCGCGTCCCGCTGCTGCTGACGGTGCTCGTGCTCGCGTCGGTTGGCGCGCACGCCCCGCGCAGCGTCCGCCATTACTCGCTCTGGTACCGCCGGGTCATGGTCGACTGATCGCCCAGCAGCGTTCAGCGCCCGACCGAGTTCCCCTTGGTTACGGCTTCTTGAGCCGGAAGACGTTCAGCACATCCGCCCGGCTCTTGACGGTGGACCGCTGGGCGTCCTGGCGCTCCCGCGCGAGGCGTTCGAACGTCGGCCCCGGCTCGGCGTGCCGGAAGAAGACGCCCGTGTAGAGCTTCTCGCCGTACGCCTGCGCCAGGTCCATGGCGGCCAGCCGGTCGGCGGGGTTGTGATTGAGCGACTCCAGCGTCTGCAGCGTCGCCTTCTGCGCCTTGAGCATCTGGTCTTCCTGCCCGTAGGTGACGCACGGCGACTGCACGTTGATGAAGGCGAATCCCGGGTAGCGGATGCCTTCCTCGATGATCTTCGCAAGGCCGTTCATGTCGGCCGGGGTGCCCTGCGCCACGAACTCCGCGCCGTACCCCAGCACGTAGAGCAGCGGGTTCACCGGGCTCTCCATCGCGCCGTGGGCCGACGACACGGTGGCGAGGCCCCGGCGGGAGGTCGGCGACAGCTGCCCCTTCGTGAGCCCGTAAATCTGGTTGTCCATCACGATGTACGTGATGTCGATGTTGCGCCGGATGGCGTGGGCCACGTGGCCGCCGCCAATCGAGAAGCCATCGCCGTCACCCCCGGCGCACAGCACCAGCAGATCGGGGTTGGCCAGCTTGATCCCCTGCGCGATAGGGAGCGAGCGCCCGTGCACGCTGTTGAAGCCGTAGGCGGTGGTGTAGCCCGGAATGCGGCTCGAGCAGCCGATGCCGGAGATGAACGCGATCTCGTGCGGCGGCCGGCCCACATTGGCCAGCGCCCGGTAGATGGCCTGCACGACGCCGAAGTCGCCGCAGCCCGGGCACCAGATGGGCTTCAGATCGCTCTTGTAGTCCTTCGCGGTGTAATCCTCGATGGGTCTCGCGGTCAGCGTGCTCATGTCCCGTGTCCTCGTGTGCCTCGGGGCCTAGCCCTCGGAGGGCTCCTGGTGCTTTTCGCGCTGCAGCGCGAGGGAGATCTGACGCAACCGGTCGGCGACTTCGTCCGGCGTGATGGGGTTCGACCCGCTCTTGGCGAGCTGTTCGATCCCGCGCGGCACGTCGACGAACATGCGGAGCAGCCTGAACAGCTGGCTCTGGTGGTTCTGTTCCACCACGAGCCCGCGCGCGATGGATGCGAAGAACTCCTGGTAGACCTGCTCCGACACCGGGTAGAGCAGCCGCGGCACCAGCAGCTTCACGCGCAGGCCCTGCTTCAGGGCCAGATGGAAGGCCTCAATGGCGATGCCCGCGGTGCTGCCCCAGCTGATCAGGCCGAGCGGCGCGTCGGCGTGGCCGTCGACGATGAACAGATCGCGCCGCTGCTTGAGCGGGTCGAACTTCTTCAACCGCTTGTCGTTCATGCGGCCGTGCATCTCGCCGTTCGCGGTCGGGGCGCCGTGCTCGTTGTGTTCGATCCCGGAGGCGAGGTAGTTGCCGCCCTTCATGCCGGGGTGGCTGATCGGGCTGATGCCGGTTTCGGTGAAGCGGAACCGGGCGTAATGCTCCAGTTCCTTCGCCGTCGGCTTCTGCCGCTCGATGATGCGGATCGCCTGCGCATCGATGGGCTCGGCCGTCTCCTTGCGCTGCCCCACTTCCTGGTCCGACAAAATGATGACCGGCGTCTGGTACTGCTCGGCCAGGTTGAAGGCCTCGATCGTGATGGGGAACATGTCCTCGGCGCTGACCGGCGCCAGCACGGGGCGGATGACGTCGCCGTGCGCCGAGAACGCGGCCTGGAACAAATCCGACTGCTCGCCCTTCGTCGGGATGCCAGTAGAGGGACCTCCGCGCTGTACGTTCACGCAGACCAGCGGCAGTTCCGCAATGCTCGCCAGGCCGAGCATTTCGGTCTTGAGCGACATACCCGGCCCCGACGTCGCCGTCATCGCTTTCTTTCCGGCGAACGACGCGCCCACCACCGCGCCCACGCCCGCGATTTCGTCTTCGGCCTGCAGCATCGTCCCGCCGTATTTCCAGATCTCGCGGCCGAGGAAGTGCATGATCTCCGACGAGGGCGTGATCGGATAGCCGCTGAAGAAATCGCAGCCCGCCACGATCGCCGCCGCCGCGCAAAGGTCGTTGCCGTCCACGACGAATTTCGCCGTCGGCGCGGAGGGCTCCGCCATGAGGCGGTCGGTCTTGAGGGGGTGCTGCTCCGCGAACTCGAGGCCTGCGTGGAACGCCTTCTCGGCCCGCTCGATGATCTCCTCGCCCTTCTTCGCCAGGCGCTTCCGGATGCCGGCAATCACTTCCTGACGGCCGATGCCGAGCCAGCCCGACATCAGGCCGAGCACCACGGTGTTCTTCGCCCGGTCGCTCCCGCCGGTCTCACGCGCGATCTGTTCGATCGGTACCGAGATCACCTCGGCGGGCGTCACGCCCACCAGCGGGATCCTGTCCGGTGCCACGTTCGTGTTGCTGTCGTAGATGACAGTGGTCTGGCCGCCGACGGGCAACTCGGCGCCGAACTTGAGGAAGTCTTCCCAGTTCAGCGCGACCGCAATGTCGAGCGACCCGCCCGGGCTGAGTACCTTCTCCGTGCACACGCGCAGCCGGAAACTCGACTCGCCGCCGCGAATCTGCGGGCCGAAACTCTTGGTGAGTACGCCGTGATAGCCCTCGAGCGCGGCCGCGGTCAGCAGCGATTCGCCTGCCGACACGATGCCGTCGCCGCCAGAGCCGGCCATTCCGATGACGAGATCCGTATTCATGGCAGTCCCGGGAGAAAGAACGTGGGTTCGTGGTGGCCACGTCGACCGGGTCAGCCGGAAGCGGCAGTCAACGGCCGATGTGAAGCCCCGCAAGCATATCAGATGGAATCTGGCTCGGGCCAGAGCCACGCCGCGCCTCTGACGCCGCTGGCATCGCCGTGGCGCGGGGCGGCCAGCCGCGTGTCGACCCGGTCGGAAAACACCCACGGCGCCCACTGCGCGGGCACGTGCTCGTAGAGGCGGGCGAGCTTTGACAACCCACCGCCGAGCACGATGACATCGGGGTCGAGCACGTTGATGACGCTCGCCAGCGCGCGCGCCATCCGCCCCTCGTACCGGCGGAGCGTCGCCTCGGCCTCCGCATCCCCGCCATCCGCGAGCGCGGCAATCGCCTCGCCGTGCAACCGGACGCCGGTCGCGTGCTCGTGGTCGCGCGCCAGACCGGGGCCGGACAGGAACGTCTCGATGCACCCGCGCCGGCCGCAATAACACGGCGCGCCGGGCAACTCCTCCGGCCCGGGCCACGGCAGCGGGTTGTGTCCCCACTCCCCCGCGATCGCGTTCGGCCCGGTGACGATCTGCTGCCGCACCGCAATGCCGCCGCCGGTGCCGGTGCCGATGATGACGCCGAAGACCACCGCCGCGCCGGCCGCCGCGCCGTCACACGCCTCGGAGAGCGCGAAGCAGTTCGCGTCGTTGGCCAGTCGCACGGAGCGGCCCAGCGCCCGGTCGAGGTCCTGCTGCAGCGGCCTCCCGTTGAGCCATGTGGAGTTGGCGTTCTTCACGAGACCGGTCGCGGGCGAGACGGCGCCGGGCATGCCGATGCCCACCGTGCCGCGCGACCCCGCCTCCGCCTCGAGCGCCGTGACGAGCCCGGCAATCGCCCGGACCGTGGCGTCGTAGTCGTCGCGCGGCGTCGCGATGCGCCGGCCCGCCGCGACCCGGCCGCCCGCCGCGAGCGCGATGCCTTCGATTTTCGTGCCGCCGAGGTCGATGCCGATTCGAATCATGATGCCGTCCGCCCGCGCCGCCAGCGTCCCGCCGGGCCGCCGCGCCCGGCGCCCTGTTATGATACGCGGATGGCGCTACAAGAGCGGGACTTCTACACCGAAACCCAGGGGACGCGGCCCGCCAGCTACGCGTGCCCCCACTGCAAGCGGCGCAATGAGTATCAGGTTCACTGGGTGACGCGGATCAAGAAGGACCGCCTGCCGTCGGGCGCCGACGATCGCGACCGCGCCCAGTTCCCCAAGCTCCGCAACTACATGATTCGCACCGACGACCTCGTGACCTGCCCTACGTGCCGCCGGCGCTTCGAGGTCCCGAGCCACCAGTCCCTGGTCTTTCTCGCCGACGGACAGGGCCCGGTCCAGTACGACCCTGACGACGACAACTTCGGAAACCGCTAAGGCGCAAGCATCGTCTGCAGCCGTTCGCGGACCGTCTCCATCAGCCGGTCCCGGTCGTGGATCGTGAGCCCGGAGGTGGGAATCGGCGCCCCCACTTCCACGCGAACCACCCCGGGTTTCACCCAGAACCGCCCGCGGGGCATGACGTCGGCGGTGCCATGCAGGGCCACTGGCGCGACCGGCACCTGGGCCTTGATGGCCATGACGAATCCGCCTTTCTTGAAGGGCAGCATCTCGTCGCCCCGCGCACGCGTGCCTTCGGGCGCGATGACAAAGGAGTCGCCCGCCACGAGCCGCTCCGCAGCGGCGTCCACCGACGCGATCGCGCTGGTCCGGTTCCCGCGGTCCACCGGCACGAATCCGACCAGGCGCATCGCCCGGCCGAGCACCGGGACCTTCCCCAGTTCGGCTTTGTACAGCCCGCGCAAACGGGGACATCGAGGAAACAACGCCTCGAACGCCACGACGTCGACGATGCTCCGGTGATTGATGCAGTAGAGCGTGGGCCGCTCGCCCACCACGTGCTCCAGCCCCGAGACGTCGAGCCTGATGCCGAGCAGCCTGCGCACGACCGTCGCGCCGAACCGACCGAGGGCAAAGACATGCCCCGACCGCCCGGTCAGAAAGGCCACGGCCAACGCGGGCGGCCCGACCACGGCGATGTAGAGCGCCAGGACGACAAACGCGGTGAATGACCGTGCCCGGTAGAGGATGACCGACATATTCCAGCGTGCGATCTTATCTCAGGATAGCCGGCGGCCGTGCGGCAGGACGCGCGGGGCGCACCCTCACTGTGGTACCCTCTTTGCAACCCTCTGGGAGTGTCGGAGCGGACCGCCAGAATCCCGGCAGTCCTCAACCTGTGCGTTTGTCTGCAAGAGCGGAGCCTGACCCGTGCACCGAATCCTCAGCAAAGAAATCCTGGCGCCTGACGTGGTTCGCTTCTGGATCGAGGGGCCGCACATCGCCCGCAAGCGCAAGCCCGGCCAGTTCGTCATCGTCCGCACTGGCGAAGACGGCGAACGGATTCCCCTGACCATCGCGGACGTTGACAAGACCCGCGGCGCGATCTCCATCATTGTCCAGGGCGTCGGGAAGTCCACCCGGCAACTGAACGCCCTCAACGAGGGCGACGCGATCCTGGACATGGCCGGCCCGCTCGGCCGCCCCACCGAGATTCACCCGGGCCGCAAGGTCTGCTGCATCGGCGGCGGCATCGGCACGGCGGTCGTGTACCCGATCGCGTGCGGCGTCAAGGCGCTTCACGGCGAGGTGGTCGCCATCATCGGCGGGCGGACCAAGGACCTCGTGATCCTCGAGAAGGAACTCCGCGCGGCGGTGGACCAGGTCATCGTCACGACCGACGACGGGTCGTACGGCGACAAGGGCCTGGTGACGGATGCGCTGCAGGCGCTGCTCTCCGAAGGCCGCCACTTCGATGAGGTGGTCGCCGTCGGACCGCTGCCGATGATGCGCGCCGTCGTCGAGGTCACGCGCCCGCTCGGCATTCCCACGACGGTGAGCCTGAACCCCGTGATGGTGGACGGCACGGGCATGTGCGGCGGCTGCCGGGTCTCGGTGGGCGGCGATCAGAAATTCGTGTGCGTCGACGGACCGGAGTTCGACGGCCATCAGGTGGATTTCGAGGAACTGGGCGCGCGCCTGCGCGCGTACCGGGAGCAGGAAGCCGAGTCGCTGCGCCTGTTCGACCAGGCCACGCTGTGCCGCAGCAGCCAGACCAGCTGACGCACGCAGGCTCACGGAGCCGAGTCCGATACCCATGGCGAAGAAGATCATCCAGAAGACGAAGAACCCGATGCCGCTCCAGGATCCGCACGAGCGGGCGCACAACTTCGAGGAGGTTGCGCTCGGCTACCCGGTGGACCTGGCGGTGCTGGAAGCGCAGCGCTGCATCCAGTGCAAGAACGAGCCCTGCATCGCGGGGTGCCCGGTCGAAATCGACATTCCGCACTTCATCAAGCAGGTGGCGGAACGCGACTTCGAGGGCGCCTACCGGACGCTGATGGAGCGCAACGTTCTGCCGGCGGTCTGCGGCCGCGTCTGCCCGCAGGAAGAACAGTGCGAGGTCAAGTGCACGGTGGGCGTCAAGAACGAGCCCGTGGCCATCGGCCGGATCGAGCGCTTCGTGGCCGACTACGCCGCTCTCGTGAAGTTCACCGACGACACGCCGCCCGCGCCGCCGACCGGCCACAAAGTGGCGGTGGTCGGCTCGGGGCCTGCCGGTCTGACCGTGGCGGCCGACCTGGCGAAGATGGGCCACGGCGTGACGGTTTTCGAAGCCCTGCACAAGGCCGGCGGCGTGCTCGTGTACGGCATTCCCGAGTTCAGACTCCCCAAGGCGATCGTCGAGCGTGAAATCGACGGCCTGAGACGGATTGGCGTCGAGATCAAGACGAACCACGTGATCGGCCAGACGTTCACCGTCGACGAGCTGTTCACCGAGCTCGGCTTCGAAGCGGTGTTCATCGGCACGGGGGCCGGCCTTCCGACGTTCCCGAAGATCCCCGGCATCAACCTGATCGGCGTCTACTCGGCGAACGAGTACCTGACCCGCTCGAACCTGATGAAGGCGTACCTCTTCCCCGCCACGGACACTCCCACCATCCGCGGCCGGAATGTGGCCGTCATCGGCGGCGGCAACACGGCGATGGACGCCGTCCGCACGTCGCTGCGCCTCGGAGCCGAGCACGCCTACCTGATCTACCGCCGCACGCGCCAGGAGATGCCCGCGCGCGCCGAGGAGATCGATCACGCCGAGGAAGAGGGCGTGGAGATCATGATGCTCGCCGCCCCGACGGCCATCCTCGCCGACGAGCGCTCGCGGGTCCGTGCGATCCGCTGCATCCGCATGGAGCTGGGCGAGCCGGATGCCTCGGGCCGCCGGAGCCCGGTGCCCTTGAAGGGCTCGGAGTTCGACATCGACGTGGATACGGTGGTGTTCGCAATCGGACAGGGCGCCAACCCGCTCATCCGCAACACCACCCCGGATCTCCCCGTGAACAAATGGGGCAACATCCTCGCCGACGACGGGACCGGCGCTACGCAGAAGGCCGGCGTCTTCGCCGGCGGCGACATCGTCACCGGCGGCGCGACGGTCATCTCGGCGATGGGCGCCGGCCGTAAGGCCGCGGGCGCCATTGACATCTACCTGCGGAACCCGTCCTCGGACGGCTTCTCGCCCACCGACGTCTGAGGTGGTTTCAGCACCCGTGCTCGCGGAAACAGGCGGGCCGCGGTACGCAGGTTCTGAAACCGGTCCTGCAGGTTCTGTCGTATCATCGTGTCGTGACCGATGACGACGCTCCGGACCGGCCCACGCTGGCGCCCGCGATGCTCTTGTCGATGCCGCAGCTCGCGGACCCGAACTTCCGCCACACCGTCATCCTGCTTTGCGAATACAGCGCCGACGGGGCGTGGGGCCTCGTCCTGAACCGCCCGACCGGGAAGACGGCCGCCAGCGTGATCGAGTTCACGCCGCCGCTCGAGGGCGACAGCGGCCTGGAAATCTGG
>Ga0209253_10003326_pt1 | contig 14155 bp, 10 predicted proteins | sample FrelakmetBRP12BR_FD_187145 | JGI IMG/M metagenome (GOLD analysis project Ga0209253, IMG submission 187145) | Freshwater lake sediment microbial communities from the University of Notre Dame, USA, for methane emissions studies - BRP12 BR (SPAdes)... | ecosystem: Environmental > Aquatic >...
CGACTTCCTGGCCAACGCCGGCGGGGTCACCTGCAGCTACTTCGAGCAGGTCCAGTGCAACATGAACTACTTCTGGACCAAGGAAGAGGTCCTGACCCGGCTCGACGAGAAGATGACGGCCGCCTTCAAGGCCGTCAGCGAGCTGGCCCGGACGCGGAAGCTTTATATGCGCGACGCCGCCTACGTCATCTCCGTCAGCCGCGTCGCCAACGCCTGCAAGGACCGCGGCTGGGTCTGACGATCGAACTGACGTCACCGACCGCCCCGCCCCCTCCGCCGGGAGGGGGATAGGGCGACGATACCAGGGAGGCGGCGACATGAGCAACCCGCGGACCCCGACGGCCGTCAGCACCCTGTTCACGACGCTCCACGAGCGGGCCAAGGAGCTCAGCTGCCTCTACCGCATCGAGGAGATCCTCAGCCTCTACGACGTCCCCCTCGAGGAGGTCTTCCGCCAGGTCATCGAGGCCATCCCTCCCGGATGGCAGTACCCGGAGTGCTGCCAAGCCCAGATCACCTACGGGTCCGACATCTTCGAGTCCCCCGATTTCGAGGAGACCCCCTTCACGCAGTGCGCCGACATCCGGGTCCAGGACGCGTCGGCCGGGCGCCTCTGCGTGTCCTACAAGAAGCCGACGCCGGAGAGCGACTGCGGCCCATTCATGAAGGGCGAGATCAAGCTCATCCAGGCGGTCGCCGAACGGCTGGGGCACTTCATCCTCCACCAGCGCCTGCGGGGGATGTACGAGAAGATGAGCGACGACCGTCGCGAAGCCTCCGGGGAGAAAAGCGGCTGGCGCATCGCCCTGGAGCTTCTGAGGAACACGGACCCGAACCTCCTCGTCCGGGTTTCCCGCAAGATGATGAACTACCTCGGCTGGCGCGGCGTGTCCGAAGCCCGGACACTCCTTCAGCGCTTCACGAGCGGCCGGCTGACCGACGGGCTTTTCGGCGATTCCAACCTCCCCCTGAACCGGGAATCCATGGACCGCTTCTTCCAGCTGACCGAGGAGACGTTCAAGATCGCCTCGGCCAACCTGACCGACGACGACATCCTGGCCCGGATCCAGAAATGGATCAACGAGGACCGCTCGAGCACGGCCGTCATGAACTTGGAGAACGTCTACGCCGACCTGGCCGAGGTCCTCGATGCCATGCGTCGGATCAAGCGGCTGGCGCCCGAGGGCATTCAGCTGCCCCGCTACACGGCCAACAGCGTCCGCGTGGCCATGATCCGGCGCTTCTTCACGGAGCAGCTCGAATTCATCAACGTGGCCAAGAAGTACGTCGACCTCGAGGATTTCTTCGACCTCATGGAGCGGATCGTCTTCCCCTCCGGCAGCCACGGCAAGCTGGGCGGAAAGAGCGCCGGCCTTTTCCTGGCCTTCCGGATCCTCAAGCAGGCGGGCCGGCGGATGAAGATCATCGGTCCCGTCAAAAAGCCCAAGACCTGGTACATCACCTCGGACGGCCTGATCGCCTTCACCGCCTACAACAACCTCGACGAGGTCATCGAGCAGAAGTACAAGGACATCGAGGTCATCCGCCAGGAATATCCCCACCTCGTCCAGGTCTTCAAGAACTCGACCTTCCCGCCCGAGATCGTCCAGGGCCTGTCCGTCGCCCTCGACAGCTTCGGGGAGGTGCCCCTCATCGTCCGCAGCTCGAGCCTCCTCGAGGACCGATTGGGCACGGCCTTCGCCGGGAAGTACAAGAGCCTCTTCCTGGCCAACCAGGGGGACAAGCAGCAGCGGCTCGAGGCCCTTCTCGACGCCGTGGCCGAGGTCTACGCCTCGATCTTCAGCCCCGACCCCATCCAATACCGGGCCGAGCGCGGCCTCCTCGATTTCTACGAGGAGATGGGGATCATGATCCAGGAGGTCGTCGGCACCAAGGTCGGCAAATATTTCTTTCCGGCCTACGCCGGCGTCGCCTTCAGCCGGAACGAGTTCCGCTGGTCGCCGCGGATCAGGCGAGAGGACGGGTTGCTCCGTCTCGTCCCCGGACTGGGGACGCGGGCCGTCGACAGGGTCAGCGACGATTATCCGGTTCTGGTCGCCCCGAGCCAGCCGAACCTGAGGGTCAACGTCTCGGTCGATGACGTCGTGCGCTATTCCCCCAAGAGGATCGATGTCATCGACCTCGAGGACAACACCTTCGTGACCAAGGACATCCGGGAGATCCTGAGCGAAGTCGGTCACGAATTCCCGGCCCTGACAAAGATCTTTTCGATCTACCAGGACGGGCTGCTCCAGAGGCCCATGGGGCTGGCCACGGACTTCGGAAAGTCGGACGCCGTCGTCACCTTCGACGGCCTCATATCCGGGACCCCGTTCATGCTTCAGCTCGAGGCCATTCTCAAGACGCTGTCGTCGGCGATGGGCATCCCGGTCGACATCGAATTCGCCTCGACGGGCACGGATTTCTACCTGCTCCAATGCCGTCCCCAGAGCCAGGCCGCCGAGGGCATCGCCATGGAGATCCCGGCCAATATCCCCGACGAGGCCGTCCTCTTCACGGCCGGGAAATATGTCCCGAACGGCTGCGTCAACGACATCGCTCACATCGTCTACATCGACCCGGACAAGTATGGGGAGATCGCCAAGTACGCGGACCTCCTCCTCGTCGGTCAGGCCGTGGGCCGGCTCAACAAGATCCTGCCGCGGCACCAGTTCATCCTCATGGGGCCGGGTCGATGGGGCAGCCGCGGCGACATCAAGCTCGGAGTCCGGGTGACGTATTCGGACATCAACAATTCGGCGATGCTCATCGAAGTCGCCCGAAAGAAAGGCAACTACGTCCCGGACGTCTCGTTCGGGACCCATTTTTTCCAGGACCTCGTCGAATCGGGGATCCGCTATCTGCCGATCTACCCGGACGACCCCGGGATCAAGTTCAACGAACATTTCCTTCTGACGGCCCCCAACAAGCTCGGCGAATTCTGTCCCGAATGCGCCCAGTTGACGGACGCCATCCGGGTCATCGATGTTCCGGAGGCGACCGGCGGGAAGATCCTCCGCGTCCTCATGAACGCCGACCGGGAGCTCGCTGTCGGCCTGTTCGCCAGCCCCGATTCGGCGACGCGGAAATCCTGCGGGACGGGCCTTCCGGCCGTTCGCGAGGGTGAGGATCACACCCGGTGGCGCGAGCGCATGGCCGAGAGGATCGCCTACCACTGCGGGACACAGCCCTGGGGCGTGAAGGGCGTTTATGTCATCGACGAGAACGAAAGCGGCGATGTCGGCCCGGACAGCCCCATCAAGCTCGTCATCCATTTCCTCGGGAGCGGCCGCCAGCGCAAGGAGATCGAGACCTGGCTCCAGGGCTGGAGCCTTTCTCTCGCCGAGATGAACCATTTCCGGACGGGCTTCCACTCGGACGGGCTGCTCGACGTCCACTACCTCACCGACGAGAAGATCCGGGGAGAGAAGGACGTCGCCCTGAGGATCAAGGCGCCCTCGGACGCCGTCCGCGAGCTCCCGCTCGGGCCGAAATCCCCGAAATGAAGCTCGATGTCCACCGGTTCGCCCATGAGGCTATGGCGACCGTCTTCGAGGCGTTCATCGCCGGGAAGGACGAGGCCTATGCCGGGCAGGCGGCCCGGGCGGCGTTCGACGAGATCGACCGGCTCGAGCGCCTCTTCACCCGGTTCGATCCCTCGAGCGAGCTCTGCCGGATCTCCCGGCTGCGGCCGGGCGCGTCCCTCCCGGTCGGGGTCGAGACCGTCCACGTCTTGGGGCTGGCCTCCTACGTCCAGGCGGAAACGGGCGGGGCCTTCGATCCGAACTACCGGGCCGCCGCGGCGCATCCGGCCAAGCGTTCGGAAGGCGGGCCCCGGCCGCTTAACAAGCTCCTCCGCGTCGAACACACGGGCCGGGGCTTCGCGGTCACGAGGATCAGGAGCGGAGCCGCCGGCCACGCGCTCGACCTCGACCTCGGGGCCGTCGGCAAAGGCTTCGCCCTCGATAGCGCCCTGGCCGTCCTGAGGGACTGGGCGGTCGACAACGTCCTCCTCCACGCCGGGACGAGCACGGCCCTTGGGTATGGGCCTGGCCCGAACCGGACGGGGGGCGGGCGGGGCTGGCCCGTCGGCGCGGGATCGACGGCCGGGAAGACGGCCGGGCCGGGCCGTGTCTTCCTGAGGAACGGGGCCTTGAGCGGGTCGGGGACCGAGGTCAAGGGGGAGCACATCGTCGATCCCCGGACCGGCCGCCCGGCCCGCGGGCGCCAGGCCGCCTGGGCGGCGCACTCTTCGGCGGCGGCCGCGGACGCGCTCTCGACGGCGTTCATGGTCATGCGGACCGGAGAGGTGGCCGAGTTCTGCGCCCGCCATTCCGAGGTCTGGGCCCTCGTGAAAACCGGGCCGGAAACGTGTAGAATGTTCAACGCCGGCGCGGCCGCCGAGAAGAGGCCGGCCCGGCGAAGGAGACGAAGATGACTAAGCGCTTCTGTTGGATAGCGATCGCCGCGTTCGGACTGGCCGCCCTGGCCCCGGCCGCCGCGGCCCAGGACGCGGGCAAAGAGATCTTGAAGATCGCCCTGCCCAAGCCGATGTTCGTCGGCACGCCCAAGAACATCCGCACCCCCAACCTCGAGACGATCACCGGGAAGCCCCGCGGCCCCTTCATGGTCCCGGTCGGGACGGCGCTCCTCTCTCTCGGGAAGCCCGTCGCGTCGAGCGACAAGGAGCCGGTCATCGGCGAGATCGCCTTCGTCACGGACGGCAAGAAGTCCGGCGAGGACGGCTACTACGTCGAGCTCGGGCCGATGCTCCAGTGGGTCCAGGTCGACCTCGGGAAGCCCCACGAGCTCCAGGCCATCGTGGCCTGGCACTACCACAGCCAGGCCCGCGTCTACCGGGACGTCGTCGTGCAGGTCTCCGATGATAAGGACTTCATCTCCGGCGTGACCACGGTCTTCAACAACGACCATGACAACACCGCGGGCCTCGGCGCCGGCAAGGACAAGGAGTATATCGAGACGTTCGACGGGAAGCTCTTCGATTTGAAGGGAGTCAAGGCCCGCTACGTCCGCCTCTACAGCGGCGGCAACACCTCGAACGACATGAACCACTACGTGGAGGTCGAGGTCTACGGCCTGCCGGCCAAATGACGAACAAGGTTTTCCGGGGGCTTTTTCTCTGCGCCGTCGTCGGCGCCCTGCTCTTCCGGTTCGTCCGCCTGGACGTCCGGCCCATGCACCACGACGAGGCCAACCAGGCGGTCAAGTTCGGCGACCTCCTCGAGCGGGGGGAATACCGCTTCGATCCCCTGGACCATCACGGCCCGACCCTCTATTACCTGACCCTGCCGGCGGCCCGGGCCGCGGGGGCGCGTTCCCTCGCCGGGCTCGGCGAAGCCACGCTCCGGGCCGTTCCGGCGCTCCTCGGCGCGGGGCTCCTCCTCCTCTTCCTGCTCTTCTCCGGCGGACTCGCCAAGGAAGCGATTCTCGCCGCGGCGGCCCTGGCCGCGGTGTCGCCGGCCCTGACCTATTACAGCCGCTTCTACATCCAGGAGACCTTGCTCGTCTTCTTCCTAGCGGCCCTCCTCGGCTCGGGGTGGCGGTATGCGAAACGCCGCTCCCTCGCGTGGGCCATCTCCGCAGGGGTCTCGGCGGGGCTGATGGCCGCCACGAAGGAAACGAGCCTCATCCTCTTCGCCGGGCTGGCGGCGGCCTTCGGGATGCTGTCGCTCGTCGAGAGCGTCCGGACGCGCACGCGCGGCGTGGTCACGGCCGGGGACGCCTGGGTCTGGAGAGATACCCGGACCAAGCTCCCCCCTCTCTTTCACTTCGCGCTGTTCCTCGCGGCCGCCGCCGCGACCGCCGCGCTCTTCTACACGTCGTTCTTCCAAAATCCCCAGGGGCTGGCCGACGCGGGCCGGGCTATCGGAGCGTCCTTCACCCGGGCCGGACATCCCGGCGTCCACGCCCACCCCTGGTATTACTATTTCCAGATCCTGGCGTACTCCAGGACGGCTGGCGGCCCGGTCTGGAGCGAGGCCTTCCTGCTCTTTCTCGCCGCGGCCGGCGGCATCGCGGCCCTGGGGCACGACGCGGGACGGGATGGCAGCCCGCGGTTTCTCCGCTTCATCCTCTTCTTCACCGGCGTCACGGCCGCGGCCTACAGCCTCATCCCGTACAAGACCCCGTGGAACCTACTCCCCTTCTATCTCGGCCTCGTCATCCTGGCCGGGAACGGGGCCGCGCTCCTGCTGAGGATCAGCCGGTTCAAGCTGGTCAAGGTCCTGGCCCTGGCGGTCCTCGTTCCGGGCTTCGCCGATCTGGCCCTCCAGAATCGCCGGGCCAGCATCGAGCGTCCCGCCGACCCCGCCAATCCCTATGTCTACGCTCAGACGAGCCCGGACTTCCTGCGGCTCGTAGAGGCCGTGGAGAGGGCGGCGGCCGCCCCGGAAAAGAAGGACCTGCTCATCAAGGTCATCGCGCCCCCCGAGGAGACATGGCCTCTGCCGTGGTATCTGAGGACATTCGGGCGGGTGGGATACTGGACGAGCCCCGGGCCCGCCCTGGCCTTTACGGGAGCCGGTGAGCCGGCCGTCATCATCAGTTCGGCCGCGTTCGCCGACGAGGTCGGCGCGGCGCTCGGCGACGGGTACGATCAGGCTTTCTACGGCCTCCGGCCCGAGGTCGTTCTCTCCCTATTCACCCGCCGGCCACGCTAGACCGCCCGGCCCGGCCCTATTTCAGAAGAGGCGCGGTGATGTTCATCCTGGGCGGATCCTCCCCCATGACCCGGGCGGCCCAGAGGAGCCCGCGCTGGACGATCTCGCGGGCCTCGGGGACGTCGAAATCCGCCGCCACGTGGCCGAGTGAGGTGTAGAACACCCGTCCCTTTCCGTAGAGCTTCTTCCAGACGACGGGCATGACGACGCCGTCGATCCAAGGCGCATGCTGACCGGTGAAGGTCGTCGTCGCCAGGACCTGGACCGCCGGATCGACGTGCATGTAGTACTGCTCGGACTTCATGTGGAAGCGCCGCTTGAGGCCCTTCATGATCGGATCGCCGGGGTCGGTGATGTCGACATCGTAGTCGATGACCCCGCCGGGGTGGGAGACCCACTGCCCGCCAACCATGAACTGGTACTCGACGGCCGTGCGGTGGGCGTCCCCGAGTCCGCCGTGCCAGCCGGCCAGGCCGACGCCGCTCTTCACCGCCTCCTCGAGGTTCCGTTCCTGCTCGGCCTTGATGTCGGACATGGTGAAGACGTGGACGATGAGGTCGAGCGTCTTGAGCTTGGCCAGGTCGAGGTAGGCGTCAAGGGAGTGGGAGATCTCCACCTTGAAGCCCTGGTTCTCGAGCCAGGGGGCGAAGATGTCGACGCACTGCTTGGGCTCGTGCCCCTCCCAGCCGCCCCAGACGACAAGGGCCGATTTCGATTTCTGAGGCGCTTGGGCGGTTCCGGAACAAACGAGAAGACAGGCCACGCTGATGATGGCCGTGGCCGTCAGGATCATTTTCTTCATGACGGCTTCCTTCATTCGAGGTCGCGGATCCAGATGTTCCTGAAGCGGACCGGATGGCCGTGGTCCTGGAGCGAGATCGGGAGCCGGTCGGCGTGAGTCTTATAAGGCGGCCGGGCCTTATGGGTGGTCGGCCCCGTCAGGGCGGCGCACTCGTGGACGAGGAGGCCGTTGTGGAAGACGGTCATGCGGGCCGGGGCGAGGACCTTCCCGTCCTTGTCGAAGCGGGGCCGGTGAAAGACGATGTCGTAGGTCTGCCACTCGCCGGGCGGCCGGCAGGCATTGACCAGGGGCGGGTGCTGGCCATAGAGGGCCGCGGTCATGCCGTCCGCGTAGGTCGTGTTGCCGTAGCAGTCGAGGACCTGGACCTCATAGGTGTCCATGAGGAATACGCCGCTGTTGCCGCGGTCCTGGTCCTTTCCTTTGGCCGGCGCGGGGGCCATCCACTCGACGTGGAGCTGGCAGTCGCCGAATCCCTTGGCTGTCCGGATCCCGCCGGCCTTGTCGACGACCTCCATATAGCCGTTCTCGACCTTCCATCGGGCCGGCTGGCCTTTGGCATCGGTCCAAAGGCCGAGGTCCTTGCCGTCGAAGAGCACGACGGCGTCGGCCGGCGGCGGGACGGGAAGCCCGGCCGGGCCCGGGGAAACGACCCGCGGCTGGGGCCGGTTTGGGTCGTGAACGGACCATGCGTCCTGGCCAGCCGCGATAGCGGCCAGGGCCAGGATGAACGTGGCCGCGATGGCCAACAGGGGCTGTTTTCTCATCTAAAGGCTCCAACCGGGCCGGTATTCGAAGTGCAGGAGCTCGTTGGCCTCGGGGAGGTTGGTGAACTCCATTTTTTCGCCGTCCCAGAGGAGCTTGGTGTTCTTCTCGGCGAGGCGGACAGCGACGTTGGCCAGGAGCATGGTCTCGGTCAGGGCGCCGGAATAGGAGAAGTCGGTCGTCGACTTCGTCCCCTTCTTGATGGCCTCGATCCACTCCTCGCGGATGCCGGGCGAGCGCGGGATCGTCTTCGCCGGCCGCGTGTACTCCAGCATCCGCGACTCGGGGACGAGCCGCGGGTTGGCCCCGTAGACGCTGCACATGAGCAGGCCCTTGGTGCCGCGGAAGAGGACGCCGCCGCCGTCGTCGCCCATCATCCGGCCGGGCTCGAGCTCGGATGGGCGGGGCGGCATCAGGCCGCCGTCCCACCAGGTCAGCGTCAGCGGGCCCATCCCCTCGCGGGCCGCGAACTCGTAGGTCACGACCTCGCCTTGGGGGGCGTAGTCCTTGCTGAACGGCGTCGAGGAGGCCTGGACGCTCACGGGCGACTTGAGCCTGAGGGCCCAGAAGGGCTGGTCCATGATGTGGGCGCCCATGTCGCCGAGCGAGCCGGTGCCGAAATCCCACAGCCCGCGCCACTTGAACGGATGGTAGGCCGGGTGGTAGGGGCGGAAGGGGGCCGGGCCGAGCCAGACGTCCCAATCGATCGTCGAGGGGACGGACGGGATCTCCCGCGGCGCGTCGATCGGCCCCTGGGGCCAGATGGGCCGATTCGTCCAGCAGTGGACCTCGTGGACGTCGCCGATGGCCCCGTCCCAGATCCATTCGCAGACGAGGCGGGCGCCTTCGCCGGCGTGGCCCTGATTGCCCATCTGGGAGACGATGTTGGCCTCCCTGGCGGCCTTGGCCAGGAGTCGGGCCTCCTTGACCGTGTGGGTCAGCGGCTTTTGGACATAGACGTGCTTGCCCAGCCTGATGGCGGCCATGGCGATGACGGCATGGTTGTGGTCGGGCGTCGTCACCGTGACGGCGTCGATGCCCTTGACCTTCTCGAGCATCCGCCGGAAATCGCGGAACTTGGCCGCCTTCTCGTACATGGTCTTCTCGGCCGGCTCGAGATCGTCGTTGCGGAGGAGCCGGGCGACCATCTCGTCGTCGACGTCGCAGAGGGCGACGATGTTCTCCGAGCGGACGCCGCGCGTGTCCGCCGCGCCCATGCCGCCGACGCCGATGCAGGCGATGTTGAGCGTGTCGCTCGGCGCCTTCTTCTTCTGGGTCGCCCCGACGACATGGCGGGGGACGACCATGAGGCCGGCCGCGGCCGTCGCCGACGCGCCGAGGAACTTCCGGCGGCTCCAGAGGGGCTCGTCGGGCCGTGAGGTCTTCTTCGTTCCGTCCATGTTCGCACCTTCCTTATCGGCAGGATTCCGAGGGATGTTCAAGGGGCTTATAGCACAAGGGCGCGGGGACGGTCAATTGGCGGGGATCGTCGAGGCAAATTCCCTCGCCGCCTCGAAAGGGCTAAATATTGGGGATGATCCGGGCAAAAAAAGAGGAGGGCGAGGGCCCTCCTCTAGAAGATCGTGCGGTGGTCGCGGTCTAGAAAGAGTAGCTCAGGCCGAGGACCGGGACGAGGATCTTCATCTTGTGCGTTCCGGGCATGTTCGTCAGCTCGGGAGGAACCTCGTCGTTATAGGCCGGAGCGATCGTCCGGTCCTTGCCCATGAGGTATTCGAGGCCGAAGTCGATGCTGAAGCCGCCGCTCTTGTAGCCGAAGCCGCCGGCGACGCTGTTGAACGTATAGCTGGGGACGAGGATGTTCAGCGTTTCGTCCGGAGCCGGGGCCGGATCATAATAATAGCCGCCGCGAAGGGCGAGCTTGCCCATGACATATTCGATTCCACCGCGAATCTGGATTTTGTCGTCCCACCGGAGGTCTAACTCGTTCTCGGTCTTGCCGATCGCATTCCAACCCTCGTTGAGAAGTCCGATAGCGAGGGCGTCCAGTTTCTTCCAGTTGGTCCAGTGGAGGTCAAAGGCGAGCGTCAGGTTCTCTACCGGCTTGATGGAAACGCCGCCGGCCAGCCACATGGGGCTCGTGGCCGTGAGCTCTGCGTCCGAGGTGTCGTCGAGGGTGGGCGAGCCCGGCAGGAATTTGCCGAAAGCCGGCATGTTCTCTACTTTCGTTTCGCCCTTCATCTTGATCTTAGAGGCCAGCCGGTAGGTCACGCCGAAGCTGATCATGTCGCTCGGCTTGACCAGGAGGCCGAACGTCGCCCCGTACCCCCAGCCCTTGACGTCGAGGGACGCCTGGCCGAAATTGAAGATGTAGGGCGGCGGGCCTGCGATGAGCGTATAGGTCTCGCCCCACTGGTCGGTCTGGAAAAATCCGTAATTGATGTTGACGCTGGCGCCGAAGTAGATCATGTCGGAAAGCTTGACGGCGATCGACGGGGCCAGGGTGATCGAGCCGATGAAGCTCCGCCAATCGTAGGCCTCGACCGCCGGTGTCACGACCGAGCCGGGCGGAAGGCCGGAGAGCATGGCCGCCTCGAGCCCCGGGTTGTCCCAATCGGCCCCGAGCCCGGACAGGGTGTAGGCGCCGACGCCGACGACGATCCGGTCCCCGATCGGCTGGAAGTAGCCCAGCAGGCCGGCCGGGTAGAACTTCTTCGTCGTTTCCATGCTGAACACCGTGCCGATGCCGTAGGTGCTCTTCGGGAACAGGAGATCCCCGGCGAGGCCGATCGTCGGCTGTTTCAGCATGGCCAGGCCAGCCGGATTGAAGAAGACGGCCGTGTAGTCGTTGGCCAAGCCGACGAACGCGCCGCCCATGGCCGTGGCCCGGGCGCCGAAGCCGTTCAGATTGAGGCCGTTGGCGAAAAGGCCTGTCGTCATGACGGCCGCCAGGGCCAGGACGAGAGAGGTCCGGACGAGTGATTTCATTTTTCCTCCTATCTGTCTTCGGGGGATTTTACGATATCTGACGAGGGAAAATCAACAATAAAGGCTTCGGTGTCAGCAAATATGTTTATTTGCTGACAGTTGTGCGTGTTTTACATTTGTCCCTGGAGCGGCTAGAATCCTTTCATGACACTCTTTCGCGCATCCGAAGTCGCCCCGATCCGGTGCCTCCTCCTCAAGCATCCCCGCGAGGCCTGGCAGGGCCGGGAGGAGGTGCGGAAGCAATGGCGGGCCCTTGGATATCCGGCCGAGCCCGATCTCGACCGGGCCTGCGATGAGTACGACCGGTTCGTGGAGATCCTCCGGCGATCCGTTCCCGATGTCCGATTCCTGCCGGCCGACGCCGCGACGGGCCTCGACTCGATCTACGTCCGCGACGCGGCCTTCGTCGCGCCCCGCGGCATCGTCCTTGCCCGCATGGGCAAGGAGCTCCGGCGGGGCGAGCCGCGGGCGGCCGGGCGATCCTGCGCCCAGGCCGGCTGGCCGGTCCTCGGAGAGATCCGCGATCCGGGCACTCTCGAGGGCGGCGACATCGCCTGGCTCGACGAAAAGACCGTCGCCGTCGGCCACGGATACCGGACCAACGCGGAGGGCATCCGCCAGCTCCGCGAGCTCGTCGCCGGGGACGGCTGCGAGGTCATCGAGGTCCCGCTCCCCCATTGGGACGGCCCGGACGACGTCTTCCACTTGATGTCGGTGCTCAGCCCGGTGGACGAGACAAAGCTCCTTGTCTACTCACGGCTCCTCCCCGTGCCTTGCCGGAGGAGCCTCCTCGACAGGGGCTTCACGCTCCTCGAGGTCCCCGAGGCCGAATTCGCGACCATGGGCGGGAACGTCCTGGCCCTCGCGCCGGGCAAGTGCCTGGCCCTGGCCGGAAATCCCGGCACCGCAGCGCTCCTCGAGAAGGCCGGGATCGAGGTCCTGACCTACGAAGGCGCGGAGATCTCGGTCAAGGGCGCCGGCGGCCCGACCTGCCTGACCCGCCCTTTGCGCTAGGTGGGAGGGCGAGGGCGTCTTCGAGCCCGAAAATTGACTATTTCGGCGGGGAATTCTATACTGAGGGGCTGAAAACCGTTCCGGAGGATATAACCATGGACCTTTTCGAGAAATGCAGGGGCTTCTATTCGGACCCCAAGATCGCCCAGAAATACGGCTATCCGACCAATCCGCGCACGGCCCAGGCCATGGGCCTTTTCCCCTACTTCATCCCCATCGAGCACGCCGAGGGGACCGAGGTCTACATCCACGGCAAGAAGTACATCATGATCGGCTCGAACAACTACGTCGGGCTGACCAACCATCCTAAGGTCAAGGAAGCCGCCATCGAGGCCGTCAGGAAGTACGGCACGAGCTGCACCGGCTCCCGCTTCCTCAACGGCACGCTCGACCTCCATCTCGAACTCGAGCGCCGGCTGGCCAAGTTCGTCGGCATGGAGGACGCGCTCGTCTTCAGCACCGGCTTCCAGGTCAACCTGGGCACCATCCCGGCCATCATGGACAAGGACGACATCATCGTCACCGACAAGGAGGTCCACGCCAGCATCATCGACGGCGTCCGCATGGCCAAGGCCCTCAAGGGCGTCCAAACGCGCTACTATAAGCACAACGACCCCGCCGACCTCGAGAAGGTCCTGAGCGGCCTGCCCGCCCGCCCGGCCAAACTGGTCATCACCGACGGCGTCTTCAGCATGGGCGGCGACATCGCCAAGCTTCCTGAGATCATTCCCATCTGCCAGAAGTACGGCGCCCGGTTCATGTGCGACGACGCCCACGCCCTCGGCGTCATCGGCGGAGGCCGGGGCACGGGGCACCACTTCGGCGTGCAGAAGGACGTCGACCTCGTCATGGGCACCTTCAGCAAGTCCTTCGCCTCGGTCGGCGGCTTCATCGCCGGCCCCAAGGAGGCCGTCCATTTCATCCAGATGTTCGCCCGCCCGTTCATGTTCAGCGCCAGCCTGCCGCCGTCCAACGTCGCGACCGTCCTGGCCTGCCTGGACGTCATAGAGCAGGAGCCCGAGCTGATCCAGCGGGTCAACGATATCGCCGCGCGCGTCCGGGGCGAGCTCCGGGCCATGGGCTACAACATCGGCGAGAGCGAAACGCCCATCATCCCCATCATCATCGGGGACATGATGAAGGCCCTGGAGGCCTGGAAGGTCTTCTTCGAGGCCGGGATCTACACCAACGTCGCCCTGCCGCCATCCGTCCCGCCCGAGCTGTCGCTCCTGCGGACGAGCTATATGGCCACGCACACGGACGAGCAGGTCGATCGCATCCTCGAGGTCTTCCGCCAGGTCAAGGACCTCATCCACATCAGCGGCTGAGGCCGGGGGCGATGGCCGACAAGCATTTCTGGAACATCCGGGCCCGCAACTACGACAAGCTTTACTGGACCAAGGACGCCGGCTACATCGAGAAGATCATCGAGGTCGCCAAGTTCAAGCGCAACGACCTCGTCCTCGACATCGGGACAGGGACGGGCGCCATGGCCCGGTCGATCCATCCCCACGTCCGCCACGTCGTCGGCATGGACTTCTCCGATTCCATGCTCAAGCGGGGCAAGTGGGACGGCATCTCCATGGTCAAGTGGGACCTCACCGACAGCCTCTTCCACAATCACCTCTTCGACAAGATCATCGGCCGCATGGTCTTCCATCACATCCTGGACAACCTCGACCGGGCCTTCCTCCGCTGCTACGACCTCCTCAAGAGCCGGGGCGCGCTGATCATCGCCGAAGGCGTCCCTCCGGGCGAGGACCAGGATATCGTCGACTGGTACACGGAGATGTTCAAGCACAAGGAGGCGCGGCGGACCTTCACCAAGAGCCTCCTCGTCCACTACTTCGTCAAGAACGGCTTCAAGGACGTCCGGGCCTACAAGTACAAGATGCGGCGCTTCAACATCAACAACTGGCTGGTCAATTCCGGCCTCCACAAGGCCAAGCAG
>Ga0209253_10003327_pt1 | contig 14153 bp, 15 predicted proteins | sample FrelakmetBRP12BR_FD_187145 | JGI IMG/M metagenome (GOLD analysis project Ga0209253, IMG submission 187145) | Freshwater lake sediment microbial communities from the University of Notre Dame, USA, for methane emissions studies - BRP12 BR (SPAdes)... | ecosystem: Environmental > Aquatic >...
GGGCCAGAGTACCCCCCTGCCGCTGAAGATCAACACCGCGGGCGTTATCCCGCCTATTTTTGCGTCATCGATTCTCATGTTTCCGCTCACCATTGCCCAATTCCTGCCCAAGGAAGTGCTGGAGAAATATCCCTGGGCCAACGCCATTATTGACAGCCTCAATAGCGGGCAGCTGGTTTATAATATTCTGTATGTGACCTTTATCATCTTCTTCTGCTATTTCTATACGGCGGTAGTCTTTAATCCCATGGATGTGGCAGACAATATGAAAAAATACGGCGGGTATATCCCGGGCATACGGCCGGGCAAAAAGACCGCCGAATATATTGACTGGGTGCTGACCAGGATCACCTTTGTCGGAGCACTGTATGTATCTGCCGTCTGCGTGCTGCCGACTATTTTAATCGGCCGTTTTAATATTCCGTTCTATTTTGGCGGGACGGCGCTTCTTATAGTGGTGGGGGTTGCGCTTGATACGGTAGCCCAGATGGAATCCCACCTGCTCACCAGGCATTATGATGGATTCCTGAAGCGGGGGCAGTTCAAAGGCAGGCGATAGCTTACGAGCGCACAGCGGTAACAGCAGGGAAGAGAAGTCGAACGCATGAATATTATACTGTTAGGACCTCCCGGCAGCGGAAAAGGGACCCAGGCCAAGATGCTGATGGAGATATATACCATTCCCCAGATTTCTACCGGCGATATACTGCGGGCTGCCGTTGCCAATCAGACAGCGCTCGGCAAGCAGGCCAAGGAGTGTATGAATAAGGGGGCGCTGGTTCCCGATGAGCTGGTGGTCAAGATCGTGGAAGAACGGCTCAAGGAGCGCGACTGCGGCCGTGGTTTCATCCTTGATGGATTTCCCCGGACCGTAGCTCAGGCCGAGGCGCTGGACCGGCTCAATATAAAAATAGAAGCAGCGGTTAATGTCGAGGTGGGCAATGATGAGCTCATGAAGCGCTTAACCGGGCGGCGCACCTGCAGGACCTGCGGAGCCATGTACCATATCTATTTCAATGCCCCGCGCCGTGACGGGGTATGCGATACATGCAACGGCGAGCTCTATCAGCGCGATGACGACAAGGAAGAAACCATACAGACCCGGCTGGTGGTCTATGAGCAGCAGACCAACCCGCTCATCAGCTGGTATCAGAAGAAGAATATCGTATACAGTGTTGACGGGATCGGCACGGTGCAGGAAATTTTTGGCCGGATAACCGGGGCATTAAAAAAAGCAGGGCTCTCTGCGTAACGGTAGATCTGGCGTGTAGGCGTATGTCAAAAGAAGATTGCATAGAATTTGAGGGAACGGTTTTGGAGACATTGCCCAACGCAGTGTTCCGGGTGGCACTTGATAATGGGCATAAAATCCTTGCCCACATATCCGGCAAGATGCGCATGCACTATATAAAGATTCTGCCCGGCGACCGGGTGATGGTACAGGTTTCACCCTATGATCTGAACAAGGGCCGGATTATCTATCGCTCCAAGTAAATAACCAGGTTGAGTGAGTTGTCATGAAGGTCAGAGCTTCGGTAAAAAAGATTTGTGCTAAATGCACGATTATCAAGCGCAAGGGGGTAGTGCGCGTGATTTGCGAAAATCCGAAACATAAACAGCGCCAGGGATAGGGCGCTCACGCACTAACGTTGTAACCTAACCGGAAACACAAGGAGAATGGTGTGCCAAGAATAGCTGGTGTGGATTTACCAAAATCCAAAAGAATCGTCATCGCCTTAACCTATATTTATGGCATCAGCAGGACCAGCGCGGAGCAGATTCTGCAGCAGACGGGAGTTGATGTCTCGCGGAAGGCCAGCGCGCTCACCGACCAGGAGGTTGCCAAAATTGCGGAGCTCATTAATCAGTCGTATAAGGTTGAAGGCGACCTGCGCAAAGAAAACTCCATGAACATCAAGCGGCTGATGGATATCGGCTCCTACCGCGGGCTGCGCCACCGGAAAGGGCTTCCGGTGAGAGGCCAGCGCACCCATACCAACGCCCGCACCCGCAAGGGACCGCGGCGTGCAACGGTCGGCAAGAAAAAAGAAGTTAAAAAATAAGGTTTCCATAACACCAGCCTGAACACTAGAGGGAATGCATGGCAGAGCAGAAAAAAACCCGCAAGAAAAAAGAGAAAAAGAATATTCCCAATGGTATTGCGCACATTCAATCGACCTTCAACAATACCGTTATTACGATAACGGATATGGTGGGCAACACCATCGCCTGGTCAAGTGCCGGCGTGATGGGCTTTAAAGGTTCGCGGAAAAATACCCCGTATGCGGCAACTCAGGCTGCAGAGGATGTGGCCAAGAAGGCACGAGAGCACGGCGTAAAAAACCTCGAAGTCTATATCAAGGGTCCCGGTGCGGGACGCGAGGCAGCTCTGAGATCTCTCCAGGCCATGGGGTTCAGCATTAAACTCATACGGGATGTAACCCCCATCCCCCATAATGGGTGCCGGCAGCCAAAGCGCAGACGCGTCTAGGCTCAGGTCCCAAGCATCCAGGAGAATTTCAACCAGAGAACGGATGGTAATGTAAGAAAGGAGATAGTACGTTGGCACGTTATAACGGTGCAGTTTGTCGGCTTTGCCGAAGAGAAAACACAAAACTATTTCTAAAGGGGGAGCGCTGTTATACTGATAAATGTGCAGTTGACCGGCGTCAATATGCTCCCGGCCAGCACGGACAGCGGCGCTCCAAGCTTACTGACTATGGCGATCAGTTGCGCGAAAAGCAGAGACTGAAACGCATCTACGGCGTTCTGGAAAAGCAGTTTAAAAACTATTTTCAGAAAGCAGCGCAACAGAAGGGCATTACCGGTGAAAACCTGCTGCTTTTTCTGGAGCGGCGGCTTGATAATGTGGTGTATCGCCTGGGATTTGCTGCCTCCCGCAATGAGGCGCGCCAGCTGGTGCGCCACGGCCATTTCTCGATCAATGGCAGAAGGGCCACGATTTCGTCAATACTGGTCAAGCCGGGTGATATCATCAAGCTCTGCGAAAAAAGCCAGAGCATGGGGAAAATTAAAGAGTCATTGGAAGTCGCGAGCCGCCGGGGTATTTCCCGCTGGCTTGAATTGGATGCGGCTGCCTTTACCGGCAAACTGGTATCGCTTCCTGCACGGGAAGAGCTTACCATGCCAATCAGGGAACAGCTCATTGTAGAGCTCTACAGCCGTTAACAGCCCCGTTCAGGGCAGAATTACAAGGTAAGGTGAGGGACTATGCAACGACCGTGGCATACTATTATTAAGCCGAAATGCCTTGAAGTTGAGGAAGAAACACTAACGTCATCGTATGGCCGATTTACTGCAGAGCCGTTTGAGCGAGGCTTCGGCATAACGCTGGGCAACTCATTGCGACGCATCATGATCGCCTCTCTGCAGGGAGCCGCCATAACTGCCGTGCGGATTGATGGGATACTGCACGAATTTTCGACGGTTCCGGGTGTTCGCGAGGATGTGACCGAGATCGTGCTCAATTTAAAGGAAGCGCGTCTGAAACTGCATTCAGACGGACCGGAGACTGTTTACATTAAAGCCAAGGGAGAAGGCGCGGTTACCGCCCGTGATATCATCGTGAACAGCAATGTGGAGGTGCTCAATCCCGACCTGCACATTGCAACCCTGTCCGCTGATGCTACGCTGCACATGGAATTGACCGTTAACCGGGGACGGGGATACTGCCCGGCGGAAAAGAACCGCCATCCCAATCAGCCGATCGGCACCATCCCCATTGATTCGATTTTCAGCCCGATACGCAAGGTTAACTATAATGTTACCCACGCGCGGGTTGGTCAGATAACCGATTATGATAAACTGAGCCTGGAAATATGGACTGACGGCAGTATCTCACCGGAGGATGCCGTTGCCTATGCGGCAAAAATTATCCAGACCCAGCTCAAGCTGTTCATCAATTTTGAAGATGTGCCAGACGAGCCAGACGACAAGGGATCTGGGCCAATAGTTACAACGTGGCCGCCAGGTCTGTACTGCAGCATCGATGAGCTTGAACTTTCGGTGCGCTCTTCCAACTGCTTGAGGAATGCCAATATCAGGTACATCTGGGAGCTGGTGCAGCGGTCCGAGCCGGAAATGCTTAAAACGAAAAATTTCGGCCGGAAGTCGCTCAACGAGATCAAGGAAATTTTAGCTGACAAGAATTTAACCCTGGGCATGAAACTCGACGGATTTGAACCGCCTGAAGAACCTGTGGCAGCAAAGAAGGATGACGACAACGACGAGGAATAATGTTCTGACAGGATGTTGAAAAAATAAAAAGTTTTTTTTCAGGCTGGTCAAAAACATCCGGATGCAAGGCGCGCGAAATCAAGAGGAATGAGTCGTACTTTATAGTACGTCGCAATGACGAAGGATGAGCGCAACGAAGCAGAGGGGTGTTTTTCAACTGCCTGCTAAGAACATAGACGCAGGAATGTGAATCATGAGACACCTAAAGGCTGGAAGAAAACTGGGAAGAGAAACAAGCCACCGTCTGGCAATGTTCCGCAATATGGTAACGTCTCTGCTGGAACATGAGCGGATCGAGACGACCGAACAGAAGGCCAAGGAGCTGAAGCGCCTGGCGGATAAAATGGTGACCCTCGGCAAGCGCGGCGATCTGCATGCGCGGCGCCAGGCCATGAAAATAATCCGCAGCGAGACGGTCGGCAAAAAGCTGTTTGATGAAATTGCCCCCCGTTTTAAAGACCGCGCCGGCGGGTATACGCGTATAATAAAGATCGGGCGGCGGGTGGGAGACAATGCCCTGGTCGTTCTTATTGAGCTGGTGGAACAGGGTAAAAAGGAGCTGGAGAAGAAGGAAAAAGAGAAGAAGCCTGCCAAGGGGAAAAAGCCGGCTAAAGAAAAAGCCGCCGCGGAAAAACCGTGGAAAGAGAAGTTTAAAAAAGAGAAAGAGAAGAAAGCTGAGAAAGAGAAAAAATAATTTTTTAACAGCAGAAGGTTGAGCATATACTACGCCTGAAGGGGCGAGACGCCCTTTCAGGCGTTTTTTTTAAGTATTGATGCAGCTGGTGCACGCTATTGATCACGGTTTTGTTTCGGCAAATTCTTGCGCGGACCGGGGCTTTCTCCTTGAAAATTCGAACGATATATTTTATAAGGAAATATAGCAGCATGCTAAAGACGGGCACATCGTATGGGAACACGGCAGATCGAGCGACTCTATAAAAAAATGATCACGTTTGAAGACGCCTCAGGCGGCCAGGGAAATATTGATCCGCGGATCAGGTCTGAAATATTTCAAACCATCATGAATGAGATGGAAGGCCTCCTGAAAAAGCTGAAGCGCAGCAAACACGGCTCCCGGCAAGCAGAAGAGCTCGGGCTGCAGATCCGCCGGCTTCTGCTCAAAGAGGTGCAGGTTATTATTGATGAGTATGTTCTTTCGCAGCAGAACGGCACGGTCGAGCGCTGGAAAGAGATGTATGGCGACATCCATTATTACATTAAGAATTTCTACTCCTACCGCACGGAGAGCCGGTTCAGGGGAAACGGCTCCATTGGAACTGCCTGCGGGTTTTACGAAACAGACGAGTAACCGGAGGCCGGCAGAGATCCGGGTCCAGATGAATTGAAAGGGAGGACGCTATGTCATTTGATGAAGAGATCACCACCCTGGCGCATGATATCGTGCGCTCGAAAAAAATTGTTGCCCTGAGCGGTGCCGGCATGTCTGTTGAGAGCGATATTGCCTCGTTTCGCGGAAAAGGCGGGCTGTGGGAGAAATATGACCCTGAAGAGTATGCCCACATTTCAACCCTGAAACACCATCCGGAAAAAGCCTGGATATTGCTTGGTGCCATGCAGAAAGAGATAGCCAGGGCAAAGCCGAACCAGGGGCACTATGCACTGGCAGAGCTTGAGCAGCTGGGGTTCCTGAAAACCATCATCACGCAGAATGTTGACGGCCTGCACCACCTGGCAGGAAACCGGGATGTCATCGAGTTCCACGGCAACCTGCAGACGGTCACCTGCATGGATTGCGGCCATCACCTGTCAAGCTCAGAGATTTCACTTGACGATATTCCGCCGCGCTGCAGCAAATGTAAAGGGGTGTTTAAACCGGACTGCATATTCTTCGGCGAGGCCATCCCGGTCGAGGCGCTTACCCGCGCGCATCAGGAATCGCGCACCTGTGACCTGATGCTGGTGCTCGGGACCTCAGCGGTGGTGTATCCCGCGGCAAGCATGCCGGAGATCGCCAAGAGCGCCGGTGCCCGGGTGGTGGAGATCAACCCCTCAGAAACACCGCTCACCCGGTTTGTCTCTGATTATATTATTCTCGGCAAGACCGGGGACGTATTACCCAAGGTTGTAGAGAAAATCAAGACGCTGAAAAACGCTTAGAATTCTATCTGGGTCTGCAGATAGAAATAATCCACATCTTTATTCTTACCTGTCGCCTGTCTGAATATATCCGCGGTGAAAAAGCGGTTGGCGCTTGCCAGAATATTCACCTTTTCAGACAGCTCATAGGATAAAAATAAATCAGTTTCACAGCCAATGGTTTTGGAATAGCCGTCGGGTGTTTTGTCAGCCGTAAAGTGATGCCAGTCAAGACAGAGTGAAAGCTTCGGGCTGAGCTTTACTGATGATGCCACCGTGACCACCTTCATGCCGCTTGCGTGGATGTCTCCGATATCAATCCCGCTCACATCAGGAACCAGGCTTATATCACCGACCACCAGGGTGTCATTATAGATATTGCCGTGAAATTCACGCATGTCACCGTCCTGCGGATTTCCGTCACCGGTGCCAAAGGCATAGCCTACCCGCAGCGACGGCTCAAACGGCAGATTAAAGTTATAGGTCAGGTCGGCGTGACCGCCGTAGGCGCGGATCTGGCCATCGTCTCCCCGGTTATTGTAGCGAACCTTGCCGAACTGGTACATCGGCTCAAACTCAAAGCCGAGCCGCTCCATTAGTTTTACGTCGAGCCTGGTCCCAGCAGTAAACCACAGCGGGCTTTCATGAACATGACCATACAAATGTTTAAATCCATGCCGGTTATAAAAAAAGTAAAAGTCCCAGGCAGTATTTTTAATGCCGCTGTATGTTGAATAAAAACCGTACAGGCCCGGATTTCCGGCCTTATTATTGGTAAAGCTCACCAGGCGTGCCGCGATCAGATCAACGGAGAGGTTGCAGAGCGGCTGAACGTTAATCTTTGCCCCGTCCCAGGTCAGGCCGCGATAGAAGTCGTCGTTGCCAAGAAAGAATGCCGAGCCGTAGACAAAATCCTGGCGCCCGATTTTCAGGTTTATAGAAAACTGTCCGAGTTTCGGAAATTCAATATAACCCTGGTACATGGAAAGCTGGTCCTCATTGTCATAGCCGCCCCAGCGGCCGTAAAACTGCGGCTCAAAGTAGAGCCGCACCCAGTCGGCAGGATTTGCCTCGAGGTGAATGCGGGTTCTGTTCAGGAGTTGTGTTTCGCTTTTTCCCGGATCATAGCTGAAATCATCCAGGGACTGGTTCTGGGTTGCATCATAGCGCAAGCGCACCTGCCCGCCGATGTTTATCAGACCATATTTTTCTTCTTCTTTTTCTGCTTGTGCCAGTACCTTATCCGACATTAAAACACAGAGCAATAAAACTACCAGCAACCCGATCATTGCTTTCTTCATTGGCAAGTCTCCACTAACATTGCATAGATGAAAGACTCATAAAATTCAAATTGAAAAAATATATATTGATGGAATAATGCTGTCAAGTGCCAAGATATTTTATGGCCTTTTTCTGATCGTTAATGAGAAACAAAGGAAATTTAGCTTTATTACGAGGTATTTTATGACAGGAAGCTGGATTGGCGAGAATAACTAATTGTGGTTGAAGTGGTGATTAACCCAAGATGACATGCGTTATGATGCTCTGTTCATTTTAAACTATGTAGCCAAACAGCCTATGCATAAATCCCTGCTGCCAAACAGAGATTTAAGTATGCACAAAAGTATGCCGTAATTGTTGTCAGGATTTTCTATTCCAAACAACCATGAACTTCCCATCCAGAAATACATTATAACCTGCAATGGTACATAAAAAAGTGGTGGCATGTTGTTTATGATGCTTGTAAAAAGGTTTAAATTCTAAAACATGGCATCTGTCTGCCTTTAATACAATTTCCATCTTAGTCGCAAGTTTTTCTGCAGGCAGTTTAAGAATTATTGAGTGTGAGCCTCCTGCAAGCCTTATTTTTTTATCAAGGATATATTTTATTCCCAACCCCGCTTCAAAATTTTTATTACCCTGTTCATCATAAGGAGGAATATCTTCCTTTTTCCCATCAACTTTCCAGGTGAGAACCTGACCATCGATGTTTAATATGAAGGGATATTCTGATTTCCCATGCATTGACTTCTTTGGTTCAAACCAGTAAAACCCCTCCTCATGGGTCTTGATGGACGCTTTAATTATTACATCAGTAAACCCGATTGGTATCTGTTTTTCTTCTTTGACTTCGCTGAAAACCACTGCTCTATCTTTTTGCGATTCCGTTTTTATCTTTTTCGGTTGGATTGCACATCCTATGAACGGCAAGGCAAAAGAGATCAGCATTACAACTATCAATAATCTTTTCATTGCAATCCCCTTCTATATCGGGTGATTTAATAGTTTGTTCAGACAGCAGTTTCACCACGCTCGCCGGTACTGATACGTACGGCTGTTTGAACTTCAGACACATAGATCTTTCCGTCACCGCGCAGCCCCGTATGTGCGTTATGTTGAATAATGGAGATGATGCTGTCTGTTAATTCATCTTGACAGAAAATCTCAATTTTCATATGGGGTACATACTCAACAAGGTCTTCCACTATGCGATTGCGAGCCCCCTTTGCCCTGCTGCGGCCAAAGCCCTGTACACTGGAGACAGTCAGTCCAGTGAGGCCTTCCAGAGTATTGAGAGCCATGGCCACCTTCGAAAGCATGTGAGGCTTTATATAAGCTATGATCTGTTTCATGTTGTTTCCTCCTTTATTGTTCGAAAGCAGTTAGCGTTATAATGTATCCTTGAGAACCTCTTCTTTTTCGATGCGAGCGTCTGCTCTGGTTTCAAACCAATCATAAAGAGTTGGTAACACGATCAAGGTGAGCAGGGTCGAGGTTATGAGACCACCCATCACAACCACCGCAAGAGGTTTCTGGATGTCTGCTCCTGACCCGGTGGCGTAGAGCATCGGGAAGTGACCGATGAAGCTAACCAGAGCGGTCATCAGAAGAGGACGAAACCGGAGGTTACAGCCGGTCGTGACTGTTTCATCCACGCTTTTACCCTCGGCACGAAGCTGACGAAAAAAAGCAACCAGCACCACGCCATTCTGGACTGCAATGCCAAGGAGAACGATGAACGCTACTGCTGATGAAACAGATAGATTCATACGGAAGACCCACACGGCGATAATACCCCCTACTAAGGCAAACGGCAGGTTGAGCACCACCAGCAAGGAGTCTCGCAATGACCCGAGGGCAAGATAGAGGAACAAAAGAATCAGAAGCAGGGCAATGGGAACCACGATCGAGAGGCGCTGCATCGCCCGCTGCTGATTTTCAAACTGTCCTCCGAACTCAAGAAAGTACCCCGGGGGTAACTCAGATTCAATGCGTGCCAGGGCCTGTTTCGCCTCAGCGACGAAACCGCCCAGGTCTCTTCCGCGGATGTTAGCTTCGGCAGCCACGCGACGCATGCTTTTTTCCCGGCTGATCTGGGCCGGTCCCTCCACGGTGGAGATTTTGGCAACCCGGCTCAGTGGTACCCTCTCCCCCGCAGCCCCGCGCAATATAAGCCGTTCCAGGGATGAAATATCAGATCGTTCTGCGTCAGGGAAGCGAACCACGGTCGCGATACGCTGCTGACCGTCAACTACCCTGGTAGCCTCCTTTCCAGCTATTGCGGTTTCAATCAATTCGTTAACATCAGAAACATTAATGCCATAGCGGGCCAGTTCCTGCCGGTTGAGAGTAATTTCGACCTGTTCCATGCCGGAAACCTGTTCCACCCTAACATCCTGTGCGCCTCGAAGTCCTGTGAGTACCCCTGCTATACGGTCTGCATAGTCCTTGAGCTTTTTAATGTCTGATCCATAGACCTTTACCGCCAGATCACTTTTCACCCCGGAGATAAGCTCGTTCACACGCAGGGCAATAGGCTGAGAAAATGATAGGCGAAGCCCTGGAACGACAGATAGCTCCTTTTGCAAAGCTTCCACAAGTTCCGCTTTGTTTCGACCAGTTTTCCACTCTTTCCGAGGCTTCAACATGATAAATATATCAGTTTGCTCCGGTCCCATCGGATCCTCAGATATCTCAGCGCGTCCAGTCTTGCTCACCACAGTGGTAACCTCAGGGAAACCGGCAAGTATTCTTTTTTCCATGAAAGTCCCAACGTCCTTGGATCCATCAAGTGAAGCATTCGGCAGCCGCACGGCATTAATTGCTATGGCTCCCTCATCGAGGTCCGGCATAAACTCTGTTCCGATCCTTGTTGCTATCAACCCGGCTGCGATAAGGGTAATAAGAGATATTGATAAGGTAACGCTCTTTCGTCTTCTGGCAGCCGCAAGAAAATTCAGATAACCTTCATGAAAGCGACGCACCAGCCGGAACTGTTTTTCATGTGACTGTTTCAGGATTATCTCAGACAGAACCGGCACGATGGTCAAAGCCACAATCAGAGAGATGAACATGCAAATGATCATTGTCAACGCAAGCGGCATGAACATCTTTCCCTCGATTCCCTGCAGCGTAAACAGGGGCACCAGCACGACCATAATAATCATGATTGAGAATGTTACGGGACCTGCCACTTCCAACACAGATTGTATGGTTACCTGCCGGCGAAGAGCCGGGTCACGGTGCTCTGCGAAGTGGCGGCGGATGTTTTCCGTAATGACGATCGAGGCGTCCACAACCATGCCCACTGAAAAGGCAAGACCCCCAAGGCTCATTAAATTTGATGTGAGTCCTACCCAGCCCATTATTGGAAATGTTATAAGGTAGGTAAGAGGCAGGGAAGCAACCACTATAAGAGCTGTGCGGAGTTCGGCCAGGAAGAGGAAAAGTATCAAAATCACAAAAATCCCTCCTTCCAGCAGTGCATCAACCACGGTCTTAATACATGCCTCTATCAAAAATGTGCGGTCATAGAATACGTTGATGCGGGAGCCTTGGGGGAGGCTCTTCTGGATCTTTGGTATAGCTTCCTTCACGCGTGAGACAACATCCCTGGAATTCTCATCGCGCAGCATGATGACCATGCCGGCCACAGCTTCCCCTTTGCCATCGCGGGTGACTGCACCCTGACGGGGCTGAGGACCTATGACAACATCAGCAACGTCTCTAATATATACGGGTGATCCATTCTGAGCCTTGAGGACGATACTGTCAATATCCTCTGTGCTCGTAAGCAGGCCCAATCCTCTGATGTATGTCTGCTCCCACCCACGGACGATGAAGCCACCAGCCGCATTGGCATTGTTTTTCTCAATTGCCTCTACTACATCCCGGAGCGTCAGGTCATACTTCAGCAGAGCGTCTGGCCTGACTAAAACCTGATATTGTTTGACGAATCCGCCGAAGCTGTTAACCTCGTTTACTCCAGGGATTGGTTTTAGTTGGGGAGTTACTATAAAGTTCTGAATGGTTCTCAGTTCCAGAGGAGAGAGCGTCTCGCTATCCAGGGTGTATTGAAATATCTCTCCAAGTCCGGTGCTGGTAGGCCCCAGCTCTGGTTCTGCAAAAGAGGGCAAACTCTCCTTTGCTGTCTGGAGCCGCTCAAACACCTGCTGGCGTGCAAAATAGATGTTCGTATTATCTTCAAAAACCACAATGACCTGCGACAGGCCGGCTTTTGAAAGGGAACGGACCTGATTGACCTTGGGTACGCCGCCCATCTGCTGCTCAATCGGATAGGTTACCTGTTGTTCTACGTCCACAGATGAAAGACCGGGTGCCTCGGTCAAAATCATGACCTGAACATTGGTCACGTCCGGGAAAGCATCGATGGGAAGCTTCGTCCACGCGATTGCACCTGCGACAATAAGAATACCGGTAAGGGCCAGTACCAGCACCCGCCGATGAAGAAGAAACTCGATAAATTTATGCATAGGGCCTCCTAATCTGCGCAGCCTGCGCCCATCTTCTTGCGCAGAACGTCTGATTTGAGAAGAAACGAGCCGTCAGCAATGATCTTCTGTCCGGAGGTAAGCCCGTTGCGGATTATTACCTGGTCCCCGAAGGTCTCTCCAAGCGCAACCGGACGGCGAATCCAATAGTCACCCTCTTTATGCACAAACACGAAAGTTCGTCCTTCGTCGGCAAGAACTGCAACTTTTGGCACAGCCACAACATTTTCTCCCCCAGGCAGCAGCAGTTTAACATTCACAAACATTCCGGGTCTCAGTAAACCTTCAGCGTTGGAGGCCGTAATCCGTGCTCTGACAGTGCGGGTCTGCTCGTGCATCATCCCCGAGATAACATCCAAGGTACCTTGATGCTTTTTGCCTCCTGTACCTTGTGCGCTGACCTCGGCAGGGATTTTGCTGCCGCTCGGGTTAAGGGCAATGGCATCAGACTCTTTTAAATTTGCCCACACCCAGACTTCAGAAAGATCGGATAAAACAAACAGCTCCTTCCCGGATTCCACATACTCGCCGCTATTTACATGCCCTTCGAGCACGGTGCCATTTTGCGAGGCTCTGACAGCGATAATTCCGGTCATAGTATTCGTTGCAGAGTTTCCCAGAAGTTCAATCTCTTTACTGGAAAGCCCTGACCGTGTAAGCCGTGTGCGTGTATTAGCCAGCTCAATCTCAGCTTCAGCTTGCCTTGTCTTGGCTTCCTGCATCTCAACTTCCGCAGAAATTTTCTTGGCAAAAAGGTTTGCCTCTCGTTCTGCGGTCTTTCGCGCAAGCTGTAAAACGGCCATCTTTTTCAGGTAGTCTGCTTTGGCTTCTGCAACTTCAGGGCTGTCTATCTCGAAGAGAATATCGCCTGCCGAAACCTTTTGGCCAATGTTGACCATCGTCCTGCGCACAATGCCCGGGAGCGGGCTGGAAACATGGACAGTTTTTGTATCATTAACCTGAACTTCACCGGTGAGGGGGAGAACCCTTGAAAAGGGCTGGGTTCCAACAAGAGTAGTATTAATAAGACCGGGTTTCTCGTTTTCAGCAATTACTGTTGGGCTGAGCTTTACTGCTCCGAGTTCATACCGGCATTCATCGCAGGTATAGTGGAGAATATCGTGCTCACATTTTGCGGTCCACATCTCGTCAACCGATCGGTCAAGATCGGATTTTTCCTCGCCATGTTCAGTTGCTTCAGCCCTGCTGCCGGTTTGTTCTTCAGTGTCCGCCGCCGCAGCTTTTGTAGAAGTAACCTCAGATGTTCCCTGGTTCCTGAAGCCAATTATCACAACCACTACTAAAAATAAGATGGTTGTAATTATTATTAAATTTTTTCTTTTTTTCATTGTACTCTCCCGTTATGATTTTACATAGTCACCGATAAGCCGTTCCATATTGGCTTTTGCTTTATGGTAATCCGCCAGAGCAGTTACATATTGTCGTTTTATTTCAAAAAACGTCCGCTGAGCATCTATTACCTGTAAATAACTGAATTTACCCTCTCGATAACCTTCCTGTGCAGCATTAAATGCGCTCTGTGCTCCTGGTAACGCATTCTCTTTAAGTGCTGCTGCTGATAAGTAGGCAGAGGAGAGTTCTTGATATGCCTGAGCAAGATCGGTGAGGACTTTTATCTGTGCTGCTTTACGTTGTTCCTCTGCTTTGCTTAAATTATGTCGTGCTTCCAATCTTTCACCCTGATTGCGGTTAAAAAGGGGAATTGGCACAGAGATCCCCATAACAAATGCCGTGTTATTTGTTTCATTAAAATAGCGCGGTCCTGCGCCTATGGTAACGTCAGGAATGGCATTGGCATCTTTGAGCTTGATGGCAGCACGGCCTTTTTCAATTTCAGTATCCCAGCGTGCAATATCAGGGTTCCGGGAAACTAACTTATTTATCTGCTCCTGTTGAGGGATTGGCGCTACCGCATCAAACTCTCCAACAACCTTTTCAAACGCAGGTGAAGAACTTCCCCAGGTAGCAGCAAGCCTTTTCCGGGCT
>Ga0209253_10003328_pt1 | contig 14150 bp, 15 predicted proteins | sample FrelakmetBRP12BR_FD_187145 | JGI IMG/M metagenome (GOLD analysis project Ga0209253, IMG submission 187145) | Freshwater lake sediment microbial communities from the University of Notre Dame, USA, for methane emissions studies - BRP12 BR (SPAdes)... | ecosystem: Environmental > Aquatic >...
GAGCCGCCGACGCCGCACTATGCCGCCGTGGAGCGCGGGAGCAGCGACGACGGACCCGCGCTGTCGGATGCCGAGGAGGCCATGCTCGCCGAACGCCTCCGCTCGCTCGGGTACGTGGATTGACAAGCAGGGCGAAGTGCCGTCCCTAGGCAACCTCCGGACGCGACGCCCGCGCCGTCCGCAGGGCGTGTGCCAGCCACGCTGCCAGCCAAGAGTTCAGCGTCTTAGGGCTCGGGTCCAGACGAAACGCTCAGCGGGCCTGATTCAGGCGGCCCTCAACCGATCCTGCCGCCCGAAACTTCCGAGCGTTCCGGTAGGCGCGGCGGGCGACACGCTTGCGCCAGCGGGCTGCCTCGTCGCCGTCGGGCGCCGGCGAGAGCCGCGCAAGGTTGATCCGCATACAGAGGTACTCTTCGAGGACATTGGTTCCGCCGACCTTCTGGAGGTTCGTGTCAGACGCAGCATGAAGCCGAAACGCTCCATACGGACGCCGGGTGCACGCCACGGGTCCCAGCTGGCCGATACGGAACCACATGTCCCAGTCGGCAACGTGACGGAAGAAGGTGCAGAAGCCACCGGTCCGCTCGTAAGCGTCGCGCCGCACGGCGACGCCGGCGAACTGGAAGAGCTGCTCGACTGCCTGCTGGCGGACGAAGTCGGGGTAGATCCCGCCGGCGAAGCGCGCGTCGGGTCCGATGAGGGCGAGCCACCGGTCGTCCTCGTCGACCGTCACGACCTTGCCACCGATCATCACCACCGCCGGGTGGCCGCGTATCAGCTGCTCGCACTCGCGATAGAAGCCCTCCAGCACGAAGTCGTCGCCGTGCAGGAGATGTACCCAGTGGCCGCGCGCGTGCTGCAGGCATGTGTTGAAAGTCGCGGTGGCCCCGCAGTTCGCCTCGTGCTGGATGAACCGAACGCGGTCTGGAGCGAGCTCGGCGACCACGGCGGCGGGGTCATCGGCCGTCGAGCAGTCATCGACCACGTCAATATCCATCGTATCTGCGCCCGGGTCCTGACGGAGGACGCTGTCGAGCGCGCGCCGGAGGTAGCCCGCACAGTTGTAGGTGGGGATCATGACCGACCAACGGGGGCGGGGAGTACCAGCCGGCGCCTGCCCGATAGTCGGCGTGTGTCGGCGCAGCTCATCTGCAGTGGGAGGGCTCGGGAGGGCCCCAAGCACCCCGGCCAGCCGCTCCAGGATCACGGGTCAGACCTGCCGGGCGGCCGCGCCCGCCGCAAGGCCCTCTTGAATGGATTCGGACACGCTCTGAAACATCCGCCCCACCCGTCATGGCTGACCGACTCCACGTGTGCATGGCCTCGATCAACGGTCTGAATCGACGGGAGAGCCACTATCACACGTCGTCCAATTCCGTCCAGTTCTCATAGGCTGTTCCGTCCGTCGTGGTCGTTGGCCTGAAGTCGGGCGAGGTACCCACGTGCCGAAGAACGACACGGTCCGTGAGATTATCCGGTCGCTTCCGAGCCGGCTGAATTTCAGGCAGTACAGCGTCGAACTGCCCGCCAACTGACACCGGGGCAGTCGCGCTGAAAGCCGCTACAGGAGCGGACTCTCAAGTCATCGATCTGCAATCGGAAAAAGATGGGCAGGGACAGAATCGAACTGTCGACACAGGGATTTTCAGTCCCTTGCTCTACCGACTGAGCTACCTGCCCTCCTCGTGACAAATCGCCGCCAACACGCGCACTTAACTCATCTGCTGTGCGGGGTCAACAAGCGTCTGAGCATCGAAATTGTGTCTGCGGGACAGACACAGTTTAGACACAGTGATCTGCACAGCGGATGAGCGGGCAGGGGAGTGAGAAAGCGGAGGACTGTGCCTAAGATGTGTCTGCTTTTCGCATCGGACTGCTGCGGCAGGTAAGCCACCGTCGGCGCCGTCACAGGAACCCTTCGCCTCCGGCAGTGCAACCCTGGAGAGCCTGTTCGGAGCCGGTCGATTCAGGTCAGGCCGTGTACGTCGCTACAACTGGCCCCGAGGAGCGAAGTCGCTCTTGAAGCGCTCGTAGCTCTCGGTGAGGATTTCGTCCCAAGTCTTTCGCGGGCGCAGGTCGTGGTCGCCGGGTTCTGGGGGCGTGATCGGGCGCTCGGTCGGAGCGCGGGACGGCACTTCCAGGTCCACTATGCAGAAGCGGAGCACTTCTTCGACTGTGACGAAACCAGTCGGGACGTGCAGGTCGTTGAGGGAGACGTGCAGGTCTCGCTTTATGGGGAGCGCGATGGGACCTTGGAGGTGGTGACGGCAGTACCGATTGCCGGGCTGCTTGTCGTATTCCCAGCGCAGCAGGGGGTTCTCGTCATCGTCGCGCCGCAGCGTGTAGGTGTATTTCACCGTATGAAGCACATGCTGCCCCGCGTCGTCGAGCGTGGATGTGCAGACCTGGCCCAAATAGAGCCACATGCGGCCGTACTTCGTATGCAGCGAAGCCTCCTGCGGCCGGCCGTGGTGCCGAAACGCGATGTCAGCTTTGGTCGGATTCTTCCCCACGGTGAAGACCACCAGTGGGGTGTCGGTGATGGTGAGGCGCAGGACTTCGTTGAGGTGCTCGCAGAAAGATGCGGCGGCGGACCGAAGCGATGTCCCGACGATGGGCACGAGCCCGTCCGCTACGCCGCGAGCAAATCGACGAGCAGGGCCAGGTCGGCACCGATGTACGTCTTCGGTAACGTACCGGCCTTCGCGCGGGCGACCGCCTGGTCGTAATCGAGCCCGAGCGCGCTGGCTTCGAGGCATATCAACTCGTCGAGCTGTGCCGGCGTTAGTTCGCCGCGCTCGATTGCCTCAATCAGTGATGCTGGCAGCTCGGGCATGGGGCATCTCCTTGAGAGCAATTGTGCATGAAGCTCTTCTCAGGGTCAACCAGTAAAGGGCACGGCTGGGCGAAAACCCGCCAGCGACTGTGGCTACTCCGGCATCAGTCGGCGGCGTTGCGCAGATCCACAGGGCTCTGTGTGCGTCGGCTATCTCTCAGGGGCTGCTACGGAGCCCTCGTGAACAACGGACGCGGAGAGGAGACGCGGGGCACAAAAGGCGATGGTGCGGGACGAGCTGGCCTGGTCAGTCTGCGACGCAGAGCCGGATGGTAGGCCGCCTAAAGCGGCAAAGGAGGCAAGGCCACTAGGCGGCAGCCCTAAAGCCGCTAGCAGCCAGCCCGCCCCGCGTCGGTAATTTTGGGCCTGGGCTTCAGGTCTGGCAAGCCCCATTTTGCGTGATTTTTCAACGCGCCGCATAAGGTGGCGCGGGTGCCGTCGGTGTGACGTGCTCGGGGTTGTTTCGCGGTGGCGGAGCCGCAGGCCGCTCCCTGCACCGCCAGGGAGGTGCATATTACAGCTCGCCAGCGGTCGGCTGAGTTAGTTTCCCCGTCGGGTGCCAAACGTACGCCCGACTCCCCTGTAGCACTGGCTGGGCGTATCAGGAGCGGAGCTGTGAATGCTATCGCGTTTTGCGTATAGCGTCCTGGTTTTGCTCGTACATCGCCCGGTCTCACGGGCTTACGCCCGAAATGGTCTTCCCAGACTTCCTGTAGGAATTCACCGGACAGTCTCTCTCTTCCTTGCGGATTTTGCGGATTTCAGTAGCCCCCTTTCGTACTGGTGAAAGAAGAGAGAGGGAGAAACGCGCTCTCTCCTCTTTTTGACGCCAATAGGGCATAAACCAAATCCGCCAAATCCGCCGATCAGTCTGCAGAGCCCAGCCGACCACACACATCCTTCGAGCAGATGTGGGGGCCGAGGGCTGCATGTTCCCGCTCCCCGGCACTCGGCTCGGGCCCCTCTGAAATACGCCGCCAGTTGACGAACCGGCCCCGATGGCCACACGCCGGACAGACAACGATGCCGGTGCTGTTCCGGCGTCGCGGCCTTTTCGCGCCGCACTTGGAGCAGGTGCCCGAGGGCCAGGTGGTGCAGTCCTCTGGGACCGCTTCGGGGACCTCAGCACCGCTTTCGGCAGGCAGCTCTCGAACCCGCCAGATCGTTGCACCTGCGTGCCGGTCGCGCCGGACCCGCTCTAAACGGAATCTGCTCCCGTCGACGCTGAATACTTGATCCTCCCGCTTGCTGAGCGCCTTTCCCAGTCTGTACGCGGGACTGCGCTGCTTCTCATCATACCCGTGACCTGAGGTGAACGCTGATTCTAGCACCGAAGGTAGCGCTTCCCGCAGCGGCTGCTCGGGCACGTTCATCTGCTCCCTCACGAGTTCAGCAGCGGTAACCTCCTTCTCTCCTATGGCGGCAAACCAAGTAGCAATGAAACCGTTCCATTCGTGAGGCTCGTCGTCGATACGCTCCCGCATCTCGTCGGAGTTTCCGAGAAAACCATAGATGCCCGCAAATGCGAGCACGCTGCCAATCGTCTCGCTCCACGCCTCGAAGTTGCCCATAGTGGGAACCCTGATCTTGGGGCACCCAGCGGCAAACCATGCTCGAGCCATGGTCAGCAAGGCGGCCAGTAGCTCTCCCCGGCCCTGCTGGGCGTATAGTTTCAAATCGGGATGGCGGAACTTGGTCCTGTCCCTCTTCTCCGGGCGGTCCATCCGAGCATCCTGACGAATCCAGAAGCAGCGGCGGACGAGGGCCGCCCCGACCCGCAGGTTGTTTCCAGTCGCAAGCCAGATCGCCCGCTGTGGAGCCCGCGCTATCTCGTTGACACTGAGCCGCCGGTCTTCCCAGTCATGCGGATAACAGGTGAGAGCCTTTTCGAGGTTGGTCGAGTGAAGTTTGTGTTCGACGTTGTCGAAGTAGATGACAGCTTTCCCGGCGAGTAACAGGGAGGTGATCTGCTTCCGCCATTCGTCCTCGCTGTTCGGTGCAGACAGCAAGCCGACATTACCTCCAGCAAGCAGTGCTACGATGGCGCCGAGGAGAGACGCGCCTGTGCCCGGCTTCGGCTTGTCGAGCAGCGCCAAAGGGATCGGGCCGTCAATGGCCGAGCGCATTACAACGGTCAGCAGGAGGCCGAGCGCGTTGGCCCAGCTTGGGTCGTCGAGGAACGGGAGGTCCACAATTAGGTCTGCGATGAGGTCAACAGCCTCTTTCAGATCCTTCGCCGTTGGTTGCTCAGGGATCGGCGGCACCTTGAGGTCGAATGCGGGTGCGTAGATGATACCCGTGGCGGCGTCGTAACCAGGAGCGTCCAGTACGGTGCCGTCCGGCCGCAGGACCGGGCTCTCCACCACGCTCATCAACGGTGGAAATGGCCACGTTCCCCGTTTCAGTATCGCCTTCACCACACGCGGCGCCGGGAACTTGGATATTGGCCCGGACGATCCTTCCAGCATGAAATCCGCCACACGCGAGAGGTGGTCCGCGAGACTGAACTCGTCCCACCGATCAATGATAGGGTGTTTCTTCTCATCCGTAAGGTACCGGACCAGCGCCAAGCCACGCACAAAAACCGCCGGAGGCGTGTTGGCCTTATCAAGCGCGTCTAGCGCCTCGTCAGCGATCTCATCCAGGGGCCGGTTGCCTACCTCAATCCACGGAAGGCCCCGGCCGACTGACGGGCGTTGCTGCCTTGTCATTTGCTCTGAGCGCTCCTTGAGGGCCTGTTCTAGAATCTTAACCAAGCGTTCTCTTCCAAAACGTTGCTTGACCTTTGCATAAGTCGCGAGGTCGTGAACCTTCAGGAGTAAGATCGCATCGATCACCTCGACAGCAAGCGCAGCGTCGGCATTCAAGGTCTTCGGCTTGAGAACCTTTTTCGTGACAAGTGCCTTGGCTTTCGTGAGGCGTTCCTCCAGCCGGTGTTCCCGCCAACCGGGTTCGACAAGATCACGTAGGGCGTGCCAGTGGTTACCGGCGCAGCCGTTGTGATGGCACTTGAAAGACAGCGCTCCGCTCGGATGCCGCAAGACGACTGCCGAGAGGTTTGTATGCTCCTCGTTGAACGGGCACACCTGCAGAATCCAACGGTATCCAGTTCCACTACTCGCATCCCACTCACCGTGGCGTGCTACCTCTAGGTTGTGCTCCTTGAGCCACGCGCTTACATCGAAAGCCTTATCAGGGGGCTCAGAGTCGCTCGCTCGCCCGGTCGGCAGCGTGTCGGCCAAGCGCTCTAGCGTTTCCACAGGGGTGGGGACGATCTCGCCGCCAGGCAGCGTCACGAAGAATGATTGGCGATGTGGCCGCTGCTCTGTTGCCTTGCCCTTCCTTGGCGACGGTGCCATAGAGCTTCGTGATCCGTCCAGCATTCCCGACGCCGAGATCAACCTTCACCTCTTCGTCGCTGAAGCGCAGCGCAACTGCTTCAATGCAGCGCCTTACCAGGTCACCGCTCGCCTTGTCGTTGGGAAGCTCGACCCGCACAAGGACGTGGTACCCATTGCCGGATTGCGCCACGACGAGCGAGCACAAGTCAAAGCCGATGTCTTGGAGCCAGCACCAAACCTCAAAGGCACGTGACCATGCCTTTTCTTCTTCCTCTGCCGTTGCGGAGAGTTCCGCCGGTCGTACCGGATCGAGGTCGAGAAGAATCCAGCGACGGCACAGGATGTCAGCGTCTCCGGTCGTCTGCCGAGCATGCTGGCGAACTGTGTTCGGCGCCTGCGCCAGCAGTTCTGGCTTCACAGAGTTTAGCGTGACGTAGATTCCCTCGTAGCCCTGCTCGTCCAGCTTCATGGCTGCAGTGACCAGCGCTTCCGGGTCGTCGAAATAACCCGACTGGACGCCTTGGGGGGTATTGAGTACCCGCAGCTCTGCAACGCAGTCGGGCGGAAGGAAGAGCCTGGCCGCAACCATCACGGTGTTCTCGACTCCCTCCGGTGTCAGTGTTGTCGAGACCTCATCCTGGCTCATGTAGGAAGCCGTCCGTCCGATGTTATCCTGCTCCGGGCGTACCCGCGGAAACGCACATTGCGGATCAGCTCACTCGCCGCACGGGCATGCTCCTGCTTCAGAATATCGGCAGCTTTGGCGGGCCCGGATGAATGTCAGCCTGAAGTCGCTTGGCCAGCCAGTAGCCTCGTCTTCGGTGAACTAAGGCTGCGAGGCTCTCCAGAGAATAAACGCCGTTCTGAAATGAAAGTTTGACTGATTTAAAAAGGAAGTGTATGCTTTTTCCGGGAAGATCATGACAAATCTGGCAAACACACTGCCCACGTCAGGTCGCGGCCAACTCGTACCCGGGCGCGTCTACCGGACAAAGGATTTAGCAACATGGGGAAAGAACGCCTCGCGGCTTGCGGGACGGCTCGAACGGCAGGGAGTTTTGGAGCGTCTCGCGCAGGGCCTCTTCGTGCATCCCCGCATCGGGCGCTTTGGATCGATTCCGCCCGACGATGAGGAACTGATGCGCGGTTTTCTTGAAGGGGCTCCCTTTGTGATCACGGGACCCGAACGCTGGAATGCCTTGGGCCTTGGCTCTACCGCCGTGTTTGCTACGCGGATGGTCTACAACACTAAGCGGTCCGGTGAGTTCAGGCTTGGTGGCGGCAGGTTTCTACTGCGACGGGTACGGTTCCCGGCGAAACCAACTCCCGAGTGGTTCGCGGTAGACTTACTTGAGCACCATGACATGGCCGGCGTGTCGCTCGATACCCTGGCAGAGGGACTGGCGCGTGCGCTAAAGGCAGGAAACCTCCGATTTGGCACTCTGCGGAAAGAGGCCCGCGAATACGCTACCGCGAGGATACAGGAACTGATAGAGCAGGCGGGAAGTGCGGCCATGATGTCAGCATGACATTCCCTCACGGCGACTCTGACTTCGGGGACCTCCTAAGAGTTGTGGCTCGCGACAGCGGTCTCGCGGTCGCTCTTGTAGAAAAGGACTACTGGGTCACCCACACTCTGTGGGGGCTTCATGAGGTGGGGCTCGACGTTTGGTTCAAGGGAGGAACCTCGCTCTCTAAGGGGTTCCGTCTGATTGAGCGCTTCTCCGAGGACCTTGATGTGAAGATCGAGCGCGGGACTCTCGCTTCAGTGCCAACAATTGCGAACTGGAAAAGTACCAACAAGGGCCAGGTGAGCGAACGACAGGGCTTTTTCGCGGCTCTCGAAGACGCCATCGTGATTCCGGATGTCAGAGTTGAACTTGACCGTGCTCAGCTGGACAGGCATGCACGCTGGGCCACGTACCTAGTCTACTACCCTGGACAGTTCATGGACGAACTCGGTTCCGCCTTCCGTCGCATCGTGCAGCTTGAGGTCGGCTCTGCACGGGTTACCCCTTTCCTCCTGCGCCCCTTGAGTTCCTTCGTTCACGGGTGGCTGGAGCAGGCGGGGAAGGCTGGGGACTACAAGGACAATCTCCCGCGTGCCGTCCGCAGCGTCCATCCGCTGGTCACACTGCTGGAGAAGCTTGATGCGATTCGCAGGCGGTATGATCGGCGGGGTGCCGAGGCATCGTTCATCAGGCACTATGAGGACGCAGCTCGGATCATCCAGGTTGAAGAGAAGCTACCCCCGCTTGAGGACGGACTTGCCCAGCTGATTCACGATATGGTGACAGAGAAGCAGATCGAGGGAATCCCTCAAGAGGATGATGCGGCTTTTGCGCTGGGAGGCGGGGATCGGCGCAGCGAGCTGGAGAATGCCTACCGGGCCATCGCCCCGATGTTCTGGGGTAAGCGTGTCTCGTTGGAAGCGTCGTGCGACATCATCCGGGGCTGGCTCCGAAGGAGGCACCGCGACTTGCCAGGGTAACCTGTTGTCCCCACGGTGTAAGAAAAACTCCACCGCCTTTCTTCGCTCTGCTGTACGAGTGAGTTGCTTGCTGAAGCAGCCACTGAGAGCGGACCCATCGGCTGTGGCGGGCACGTGCGTTGATCAGCATGCCAAGTTGGGAAAGCTGTTCCCGACTTGCCTTCAGGCGCATGGGTTCGGGGAGTACACTCCGCACTGGTAGCGGAGCTAACGAGGCTCCCGGAGGCGGCGGACGTGGCTTGGCCTTGCGGTCAGGAGTAAGGTACTTCTCACCGACAAATCTTCCCCCTGGCCTTCGACAGCCAGCGCCTGCGACGAGGATGGAGGTGCAGAGATGAAGAGGTTAACTTTGGTGGCGGTTGCTGGTGTTTTCCTGGTTCCGGTGGTCACGTCGGCGATGTTCGTCCTTGCGGGGTCAACCGTATACGCTGGCGTCGATCCGGCCGCCCAGTGCGTCAGCGCGAAGGAGAAAGCAACGGGGGTGAAAGCCCTTAGCCTCCTTAGAGCTTTCGCCCTGGACGTGAAGAAGCCGAACGCCGACAAGCTTGCTGCTGACATCTCGAAAGCGCAATCCAAGTTCACCAGAGACTTCAACAGGGCCGAGGACAGGGCTGGCTGCGACACCAATGGTGATGCTGGTACGATCGAGGCCAAGGTTGATGCATTAGTGTACGAGGTAATCAGGGAACTGTGTCCAGCCTGTGGCGACGTCATTCTCGCTGGGGGTGAGACGTGCGATCCAGTAACCGGGTGTGAGTTAATCCCGGACACGGTGCCCTGCTATGATGGGTTGTTCTGTAACGGTGCGGACACCTGCGCTGGGGGAAGCTGCAACATCCATGCCGGGAATCCGTGTTCTGGGATCGAGTGTAATACCTGCCAAGAGGATGCCGATACGTGTATCGATCCGCCCGGCGCAGCTTGCTCGGATACCGATGGCAACGTCTGCACGATCGCTGGTTGTAGCGGTATGGGAAGATGCGATCAGGAGTACTTCTTTGAGTCGATTGGTACGCCCTGCCCCGATGACGGTGATCCGTGTACCGCCGATGAGTGCGATGGGGCGGGCGTGTGCGATCATTTCCCCAATACCTGCGGGAACGGAATCCGGCAGCCTGAGTGTGGAGAGGATTGCGATGGGTCGGATGCTGGCTGCGTGTTCGATGAGCAATGTCATCTATCGACGTGTACCTGCGATTTTGGTCCTCCATGTGGCGATGACCAAGTAGATCCGGGAGAGGACTGCGACGGGGCGGAGGACAGTGCTTGCCCTGGGATGTGCCAGGTGGACTGCACCTGTGCACCGTGCGACTGCTGCGCAGACAGTCCCGAGCTGCTTTCGTTCGAGACAGGCATTGCCACCGGTGTTGGCGGTGTGCTGGAAAACTTCCGCTGCAGCGGGGGGGATCCGGACTTCGTAGACAACGCGTGCAAACCGGGACATGGAGGCCCCGACTGCGACTTTGGGCCGTGCTACATAGGGCCGAATTTCTGTTCAGGTGACTTCGCCATCGCCTGCACCAGTGACGCGCAGTGCCAGGGCACGTGCGGAGAGGTTACTGCCGGTAACCTGCCACTGGACCTTGAGAGAGGTCGCCTCTACACAGGCGGCGGTCTAAACAGTGTGCCGTTACCGTTGCCGATGCCGGATAAGGCTAGGTTCTTCACGCGCGTAACGAGCTGCGAAAGTCAGCCGCTCGGCATTGAACTTGGCCCGACTGCGCCCACAGAAGTAGGAAAGCATCAGTGTACACTGGGTCGGACGTGCGACGACAACAACACCCACTGCGTGCTCGCTACTGACTGCACAGGTATCGGTGACGGAAGCTGCAACGACAACTGCATCTTCGGAGCCCCCCTCCCGATCCCGAACAAGGAAACTCCAGAGACCAGCACCTGCAACGTCTTGACTGTGGGACAGGACGTTACGGGAACAGCCACCTGTTCGGGAAACATCGATCTCGACATGCCTATTGTGCTGTCGATTTATCTGAACGGCGACCTCTTAACGTCATCCAACCTACCCGACTTGCCCGGCGTTCAGTCCTGCCCGCTCTGCGTTCGTATATGCAGCGGCGGCACGAAAGACGGGCTGCCGTGCCGTCCGGACAACCCGAATCGGGGGTGCGCTGCCGGCCAAAGAGTCGGCAAACTGTGCACCAGCAACAGCGACTGCCCCAACCCTCCCAACCCCGACGCCACGTGTGCCCCGGCGAGGACAGAATACAGCGACTGCATAAACGGCGGCGGTAGTTGCCCCTCGACATCAGAGTGCCTGGGCGGCCAGAACGACGGAGACCCATGCACGCCGGGAACTTCGACCTCCGACCTTTTGGGTGACGCGCAGGATTCTTACCCGACCAGCCACGACTGCGTGAACAACCCGCTGGCCAGCATCACCGACAACATTGGTGGCCTGCCGATCTCGTTCAGTTTCACCTCGCGCAGGGCGCGATCGTACGCGGTGGACCACCCGAACGGGGCCCGGGTCTTCTGTGGATTCTGCCGCGACGTGACGGGCGGGGGGAGCCTCTGCTTCGAGGGTAGCCTAGCTGGTGGCTGCCCGGCATCGATTCCGCAGGCCACGGGCAACGCGGTGCCGTGCAATTCGGACGCCGACTGCGCCGACGCCGACACCTACGAGAGCTGTGTGCAGCGCGATCCTGGTGCATTCAGCGAGACAGGAGCGACCATGATCACTGTTTGGGGCTCCAGTGACGGTGAGTGTGTGACAGACGGTCAGCCGCATGCGACAAGCCTCGTGAGCTTGTTCTGTCACCCGCCGACATTTGGCGCCACCGTGGACGCTGCGGGTGACCTGCCTGGTCCAGGTGCTATGCTGCTGCAAGGTGTTGTTCAGCTCTCACCCTAAGGGCACGTTCCTGAACCTGAGGAGGACGGCTGCGTGGCGAGGGTTGAATAGCGGACGGCATCGGAGCTGTAGCTGCCGCCACAACAATCTGGATCACGAACCTGAGACGTTAGATCGTACAAGCGCCAGGCGGCACGGTTCAACAGGTACAGCTGGGGCTCAAGGTTCCGTCACAGCAAGAGACGCGCCCGAGCGAACACCCGCAGACGCCACCGTGCCAGGAGCAGCAGCCGCGTCGCTCTACAATCGACGTGGAACTGGGCATGGTGGTACGCTCTGGTCGGGTGAAAAATCCTGCTGTGCCCAAAAGGATCACCACAGATGCGACGACGAACAACCCTTTCATCATTGAAGCTCCCTTCGGTCTCAATAGTACCAGGCGTCTTGTGAACCGGAACCTGAGCTATTCCCGTAATAATCCTGGAGATAGGTGTCAGGATTTCCCGGCGCAACCTTCCCCGTATACGGGTTCACGTTTCCCGGAAAGCTGTAGTTGTTATAAGGGTTCCCGTCCGGTTTACTGCGATAATGCGGACGCACGTAAGTGCCATCAGACCGATAGTAACCCTCGATGTACACGTCGTTGCCATACTGGGCCAGTTGAACAGAATGCGTTGCAGTTTATGTATCGGCGGCCGCAGATTGAAGAGACACAGCGGTAGTTAGCGGAAAGAGGAGAAGTGCGAGAAAAAGGAACAGCTTCTTCGTCATGACGAACCTCCCTGGAGCGTTTGCTCAATAGCAACCCCAATACCAGCGCGCGTACAGCCACAAAGCACGTCGCTTAGGTACTGCTGGCGCTCTTGGAGCTTCAAAGGGCGACGCAAATATGGCGGCGGGCAGCGTCTCCGGACGAAAACTGTGCGACAGTCGAGCGACATGCTCGGACGGCGCGGGCAGAATCCAAGGATATATGCACAGCGCTGCTCACGGTGAGCGCTCTGCTAACCCGTTTGTCAGGGCGCAGTTGACACCCTCCACCTTTCGGCGCTACGCCCGTGCCCATGGATGTCCGCTCGAGCAGATAGCGCCGCTGGGAAGTCAATGCGATCTGCGTGATGTTCGTGCAGGTGGATGGGTGACAACCACTGTACCACGACGGTGCGTGGGGCGAAGATGGCGGCTATAACGCTAATTGAGATGACTGACTATGAAACCTGCGCGACTGTCTACGTGAACCCAGCCAACATTGCGAGTGTAAGCGGGAGGCAAGTCAAGGAAGGGGTGGCGACTGACGTACACTTCGTCGGTGGAGAGTATCTATCTATGCACGGTTGTATGGAGAGGAGCCAGGACTATGCAGGTAGAAGCTGCGAAGTATGAGGAATGGAGCTATGGATTCGTTTTCTTGGTCTGTTCTTTACTCTCGGTTACCCTTTTCTTGGGATTCTATTTATCATACGTGTCCAGCATGATTGCAGCGATGGGCTTCTTCCTGCTTTCAGCTGCCAATCTCTATGGTGCGTTCTATGCCACCTGTCGTCATTGCTGCTATTACGGAAAGAGGTGTTACATGGCACTGGGTGTCATCGTGCCCCACTTTTTCAAGAATGTGGAGGAACGCACGACTGACTTGAAGATGGGCTTGTGGATGGCTCTCTTTGTGGTCAACATCCTTTATCCCGTGGTCTTTGTTTGCAGAGAGAATCCCTTTCTTACATCCATCGTGTACTCTGTTGCGTATCTAATTCCGCCGGTTATGGGCGTTGTACTGGTTACCCGTTTCAGTTGCCCGAAATGCAAGAACATCTACTGCGTGAGTAACCCTGACAGAGAGAGACACCCCGCGATGCGATGAGTTCTTGTGTCATTGCTTTCGGTGTCGGTGTCCCGTAGCAACGTGGGAGATTATGCAGGCGGCTGGTGCACGTGCCGGAGGCTGACCGACCCACTTGAGCGGCTTTTTGCCCACAGAGACATCATCCTCGAAACCATCGATGCCAAAACGTGAACTGAGCAGGCAGCGCCGGTGGCAACTGGCCCGTATCGCGGAGGGCCGGTGCAGCCAGTGCGGCAAACGTCGGCGCCACTACAGGAACCTCTGCGACCAATGCGCCTTGGAGAAGCGACGCGGAATGCGCAAGCGACTCGGGTCGAATCCATGGAAGCCGGGCGGCATGGGCCGTCCCCCGGTGGTGGCTGAACGCAGCCGTAATCGGTCGAACCGTGCCGGTTCGTCGAAAAAGCGAGATCGCAGAGGCCAGTAGTCGCGTCCGCGAGCCATGGTTGTCCGGTGCCTCTGCGGCGGCCGCGGCAGTATGACTACGTACAAGTTGCCTCAAGAGGTGCTCGAAGCAGGCCAAAAGTACGTATAATGCCTCGCGGCATACGCCTGGAAATCTTTTCGATTGACTAGGCTAGCAGAACGGGTGTAGAAGTCAGTCTGTCCCAAAGGGAGGGGGTAGGCTGTCCGGCTCCGGTGGCGTGGCCCCTCGCACCATGTCTGTGCCAGGTTGCGCGGCGCGGACGGCCTTGCTCCCTCTATAAGACATTGACTCAGCTGGAGTAGTCGTGATATCTGCTCGTTCGTCGGGATAGGGCGTTTTAACCGGCCAATCGTCCGGCACGCCCCCTGGGCGTGCGGAGATTGGTTCGCTTTCGCCCGGTTAA
>Ga0209253_10003329_pt1 | contig 14148 bp, 11 predicted proteins | sample FrelakmetBRP12BR_FD_187145 | JGI IMG/M metagenome (GOLD analysis project Ga0209253, IMG submission 187145) | Freshwater lake sediment microbial communities from the University of Notre Dame, USA, for methane emissions studies - BRP12 BR (SPAdes)... | ecosystem: Environmental > Aquatic >...
TGACTCGCAATCGTGTCCCCGCCCGGGATTGCGATTGATCGCCTGATTCGATATCATCATAGGCATTGGCTTGACCCCCATTCATTTTCTGACTGTTCTTACGACATGAAGATTCTCCTTCCCTACCTCCGACTCTACTGGAAGCTGATCGCCCTGGCGCTTGCGCTGGCGACTGTCAACCAGGTGTTTTCCCTTCTTGATCCCCTGATCTTCAGGTACGTGATCGATCAATACGCACTACGCTATCAGCAATACACATCGGGTGAATTCTTCCGGGGCGTCAGCCTGCTTCTCCTGGCGGCGGTCGGCGTTGCATTTGTCTCGCGCGTGGCAAAGAACTTCCAGGACTACGTCATCAACCTGATCACCCAGAAGCTAGGAGCCCGGATGTATTCGGACGGTCTCCGGCACTCCCTGGAGCTTCCCTATCAGGTTTTCGAGGACCAGAGAAGCGGGGAGACGCTGGGAAAGCTGCAGAAGGTCCGCTCCGATGTTGAACGTTTCATCGCTGCGGCCATCAACATCCTCTTCACGACGTTCGTGGGCGTGATATTCGTCATGGTCTATGCGTTCACCGTCCACTGGCTGATCGCGCCGGTCTATTTCGTCACCGTCCCCTTGCTGGGACTGCTCAGCTCCACCCTGAGCAAGAAAATCAAGGTGCTGCAGAAGTCGATCGTTGCAGAAACGACCGCCCTGGCCGGGGCGACGACGGAATCGCTCCGGAATATCGAACTGGTCAAGAGTCTCGGACTGGCGCAGCAGGAGATCCGGCGGTTGAACTCAACGACCGACAAGATTCTCCGGCTTGAACTGAAGAAAGTCAAGTATGTGCGGAGTCTGGGCTTCGTCCAGGGAACATCGGTGAATTTCCTTCGCACGACGATTCTCTTTCTGATGCTCTATCTGATCTTTGCCCAGCAGATTTCTGTGGGCCAGTTCTTTTCACTCTGGATCTACTCCTTTTTCATTTTCGGCCCCCTTCAGGAGCTCGGCGGCGTGATCAACATCTACCGCGAAACCGAGGTCTCGCTGAGGAATTTCGGCGACATTTTGCGCATGCCGCCCGAACCGAAACCCGTTTCGCCAAAGGCGCTGACATCCATTCACACCCTGGGCTTCGATGCGGTCAGCTTCAGACATCCATCAGGGGCATCGAACGCGGTGACCGGGATCTCCTTCGACGTCAGGCGGGGAGAGACGATAGCCTTCGTCGGCCCGTCCGGCGCCGGGAAAACCACGCTGGTAAAGTTGCTCGTCGGCCTCTATCCGCCCGGTGACGGCCGGGTTCTCTTCAACGGGATTCCCGGGACGGAGGTGGACCTGGACAGTCTCCGGAAACACATCGGCTTCGTCACACAGGACACACAACTCTTTTCGGGAACGATCCGGGAGAACCTTCAGTTCGTCAGACAGGGAGCCACCGATCAGGAGCTCCTGGCTGTTCTCGACAAGGCCGCCTGCCAGGCGCTGATGGCACGCGGCAGGATGGGATTGGACACTGTTATCGGAGAAGGCGGCGTGAAGGTCTCGGGGGGAGAGAAACAGCGGCTCTCGATCGCCAGGGCACTCCTGAGGGATCCCGACCTCCTCGTGTTCGACGAAGCGACATCCTCCCTGGACTCGCTTACCGAAGAGGAAATCAGCGAGACTATCCGCGCGGTCAGCCGGCATCGGGAGATGATCAGCATTCTCATCGCGCACCGTCTGTCGACAGTCATGCACGCGGACAGGATCTACGTGCTTGAACGCGGGACGATCGTGGAAGCCGGCCGGCATCAGGAGTTGCTGGATCAGAAAGGGCTCTATTTCGCCATGTGGCGGCAACAGGTGGGCGAAGGGGCTCTTCCACTTCCAGAAGCAAACGTCACGCAGGACAGCCAGGCGTATTCCGGCTGATCGATATCCGGCGGTTAGGCTCTCTCCAACCTGTTATTTCCCAACCTCTCCACCCGGCATCATCCACCTTCTCTTGTTGGCACAGAGATTGCATTCTCTTTACGGGGGAAAACCAGGAAATCGATGCTCATGACAGGTCAGATCGCCTTGCAGGAACCTCTCGGAAAAACCATGGACGGTCACATCGGAGGCAGCAGAATGAAAGCCCTTCTCTTTGCACTGGTCATACTGACAGCGGGAGTTCAACCCGTGGAGGCACAGAATGTTCGACCCGCAACTGCAGCCCAATTCAACCGGACAGGTCGGTGGTCGATCGGTTTGCGAGGGGGAGTAAACATGTGGCTCAATGATTTCGATACGAAGTCGATTTCCGGAGCGGGCGATCTCTCCCTGCGATATGCGCTCACACGCCAGTTCACTCTTGGAATCCTGGCCGGCTTCGATGTGCTTCAATCCACCAATTCAAATAGCGGTCAGTCAGGCACCTATGCCCCGCCACAGGGATATTTGGCGGACAAGGGCATCAGCGGCGATTTTGTTGCCTGGTACTACTTCACTGCCGGCGGTGATCTGTCCCCCTATGCCTATCTGGGCGCGGGAGTATACACGTACAAACGAAAGACCGGAAGCGGCGAGTACTGGCCGGACGATACGCAAAACCTGTCGATCCATGTTCCCGTAGGTCTGGGCCTCGAACTTGCCCTCTCCAAACAAGCGGTACTCTCGGTGGATATCGGCGCGAGAATTCTTGACGACTACACAGACTATTCGATCGGCACCGCTGAGGGCGGCACGGGTCTCACGCATACGGACTGGTATCCGACGGCGAGGGTGGGTGTCAACTTCTATTTCGGCGGCAGCGACGGCAACGATAACGATGGCGATGGTCTTACGAACGGCGAAGAGAAGGCCTACCGCGTGAATCCGAACAACGCCGACACGGACGGCGACGGGCTTTCGGATGGCGAAGAGATCAAGATGCATAAGACAGATCCAAGAAGACTCGACAGCGATGGGGACGGGTTGAAGGACGGCGAGGAGGTCCGCACCTACAAAACTAATCCGACCATGGCTGACACAGATGCAGACGGCCTGAGCGACGGAAGCGAAGTGGTACAGTACAATACCAACCCGGCGAAGGCGGACACAGACGGTGACGGGCTCGTGGATGGTCAGGAAATCCTCCGGTACAAAACTAATCCTTCAAAGCCCGACACTGACGGGGACGGTCTGACTGACGGACAGGAAGTGAACCAGTACAAAACCGATCCTTTGAAGGTCGATACCGATGGCGGTTCGGTGTACGACGGACAGGAGGTGGCAGCCAAGACAAATCCTCTCGTGCCCGGGGATGATGTTCCCACACCGGGCATTCAGAAGATCGAAGTCGGCAGGGCGATCGTGCTTGGAGGAATCGTGTTCGCATCCGGGAAAGCAATCATCGAACCAGAGTCTGAACAGGCATTGATCGAAGCGTTCATTGCGCTCAAAACCAATCCGGGCATCTCGGTTGAGATACGGGGATACACCGACAACGCCGGAACGGCTTCTGCCAACAAGCTCCTCTCGCAGCAACGTGCCCAATCCGTTCGCGCCTGGCTTATTCAAAATGGCATCGAGCCCAACCGTGTTACGGCACGGGGCTTTGGCCAGGAGTATCCGATCGCGGACAACAGGAGTGCCGAGGGACGCGCAAAGAACCAACGCATCGAGATCTTCCGCACACGATAGAAAGGACGATGATATTGCCAAAGTCCTCTGAATTCTGTACCATTATTCGGACTGCGTGCGTTCTGGAACGGTTTCTCGAGAAACAGACCGGGTATCGGAGGAGACTATTTTCCTGGAAGGTTTGCTTATCGGATTCGCCATGGCGGTACCGGTGGGACCCCTCGGCGTCATGTGTATCCGGAAAACCCTCACCGAAGGACGTACGCGCGGCATCATCATCGGCCTCGGGACTGCGACCGGGGACCTGCTCTACGCTTCGATCGCCGCGTTCGGCCTGACATTCATATCGGACATGATTGACGGCCAGCGGGTCTGGCTGCGCCTGGCTGGAGGGGCGATCCTCCTGTTTCTCGGTGTCAGGACGTACCTCGCACACCCGGTGGATCCGACGGCCAACGGCAGGAAGAGCGGACTCTGGAGATCGTACCTCACCACCATTCTTCTGACATTCACCAATCCGATAACCATTTTTTCTTTCATTGCCGTGTTTGCTGCGCTGGGGCTGGGGCATGGCCTGAGCGTTTCCTCCGCATCAACGCTTGTCATTGGCGTCTTTGCGGGGTCGCTGCTCTGGTTTGTCCTGCTCAGTTCCGGCGTTGTGATCTTCAGGAAGAAGCTGGACCACAACGGCATGCGATGGGTCAACAGAATTGCGGGTATCCTGATTCTCCTCTCCGCGGTGATTGCTTTCGGAAGCCTATTATAGCCCGCTTCTCTCTCCCGCCCGTCGCAACGCCCCGACACATCAGACGCTCGAACACCCTCCCGGAGAACGGCCTCTGCCAGAGCGTCAAGCGCGTCATTGTCGGCGGCGCATTGACTTTCGTCCGTGGTTGAGATAGATTTGTACAATCGTAGCATTCCTCAGGTGATGCGAGCTCTTTTTTCGGAGTGCAGCCATGATGCCCGAGAGACAACTCCTCGCCCTTCTCCTCATCCTCATCCTTATTCACCCCCTTTCCAGCTGTCATGCACAGCAGAACCCGGATGACCGGCCGCCGGCGGTCGCCGGGCAGTTCTACCCGCGGCAACCGGACGAACTCCGGCAGATGCTGATCTCCCTGGGCGGGAAAGGGAAAGCATCGATGGGGCTGAAGAACGTCGCCGCGATTATCGTCCCCCATGCAGGATACGTGTACTCCGGGAGCACCGCCGCCGCCGCGTACAACCAGATCGACAGGAACAAACAGTTTGAGAGTATTTTTGTCATCGGTCCGAGTCATCGAGTGGGCTTCGAAGGTGCAGCGGTGTATACTGCCGGAAATTTCCTCACGCCGCTGGGCGGCGTCGAGGTCAATCGTGAGGTCGGCGAACAGTTGATTGGCAAGAGCAGAATGTTCAGCAGCCGGCGTGATGCCCATGAATTCGAACACAGCGTGGAAGTCCAGCTCCCCTTCCTGCAACAGATGCTGAAGAAGCCCTTTCGCATCGTGCCCATCGTTGTCGGCGCGCAGACGCCGGCGGCATGCCGAGAACTGGGCGAGACATTGCGCCCCTACTTCAACGACAGGAATCTGTTTGTCATCAGCACGGATTTCTCCCACTATCCCTCATACGACGACGCCGTGCGGATCGATCACATGACCGCATCGGCGATCATGTCCAATTCCCCGGACAGTCTTCTCCACACGATGGCGCGTGCGGAACGTCAGGGGACTCCGAATCTCGCCACCTCCCTTTGCGGATGGGGCGGCGTTCTGACATTCCTCTCCATGACGGCTCCGCTCAAGGACGTTCGCTTCACTCCGGTGGAGTACAGGAATTCGGGAGATACTCCCTCGGGTGACCGTGGACAGGTGGTCGGGTACTGGGCCATCGCCGTCACCCGTCAGGTGCCCCGGGAACCGGAGAGTTTCGGGCTGAACGACAATGAACGGAAGGCTCTGCTGTCCCTTGCCCGGCGGACCATCGAAGACTACCTGAGCACGGGCCGGATGCCGGAAAGCACTCCCGCCGCTCTGCCGGCGGCTCTGACAACACACTGCGGTGCTTTTGTGACATTGTACAAACATTCTTCGCTTCGCGGGTGCATCGGAAGTTTCGAGACAACCGCCCCGCTCTACAGCGTTGTCCGGAATATGGCCGTGGCATCGGCAACGCAGGATTTCCGCTTTTCCCCCGTCCATTCATCCGAAGTCAGGGATCTCCGGATAGAAATCTCCGTGTTGACTCCCAAACGACGGATCGCTTCCATCGACGAATTTCATCTGGGCAAACACGGCATCTACATCAAAAAAGGGAATCGCTCCGGCACCTTCCTCCCGCAGGTTGCAAAAGAAACCGGCTGGACAAAGGAAGAGTTTTTCGGTCATTGCGCCCGGGACAAGGCCGGTATCGGCTGGGACGATTGGAGGGAAGCCGAGCTCTATGTGTACGAGGCCCTGGTATTCGGTGAATAGAGCGAGCACCTCCGAGACCGTTCCCTCCGGTTCCGCAAACCGGAGCGGAGGCGGCATCGTCACCGTCGCGGTAGCGCTGGGACTGACCTCGATCACCACACAGATCATCCTCCTCCGGGAATTTGTCGCGATCTTCCACGGGAATGAACTCATCCTCGGCGTCGCGATCGGGAGCTGGATGACGCTTACCGCGGCGGGTTCGTTTCTCGGCACGCGCTCCTATCGATTCGCTTCCCGTCGTTACGTGCTTCCCCTGGCCCTGTTCTGCATTTCGATTCTTCCGCTCCTTTCTGTCTTTTTCCTGCGGTTCCTGCGCAATGTGTTTTTCACCGCGGGGAGCATGATGGACATCGTTCAAACGCTCCTGGTTTCCGTTGTCGTCCTTGCTCCGTATTGCCTGGCCGCAGGTTCCCTTTTTGCATTCCTGGCATTCACCGCGCCGCAGCGGCCCGGTGCGGGTCAGACCGGAATTGTGTATTCCTGGGAAGCCGCCGGAAGTGTGGCCGGCGGTGTACTGTTCAACTTCGCCCTCGTCACGCTGTTCGACACGTTTCAAACACTGGCGATCCTTCTGACTGTCAACATGTTCCTGATCACCGCGCTTGCGTGGCAACGCAACCTGTCGAGATCCGGAACCGCTCTCGCAACACTGCTGATCCTGCTCCTCGCATGCATAAGCTTCTTTCGACTTGATGTCCTGACACGGCGTTTTCTCTTTCCCGGGCAGGACATCGTGTCTTTCAAAGACACGCCCTACGGCAATCTGACCGTGACACGGCAGGGGGACCAGCTGAACTTCTTCGAGAATTCCCTCCTGATGTTTTCAACCGACGACGCGGTGACGAACGAAGAAAGCGTGCACTATGCCCTGCTCCAGCGCTCCTTCCCGCGGCGTGTGCTGCTCATCGGCGGAGGGATCTCCGGAACGGCACAGGAAATACTGAAACACGGCGTCGAGCGGATCGACTACCTTGAGATGAACCCCTGGGTCATCGATATCGGCAGGAAGTATACGAACGCGCTCACCGACGGCAGAATCGCGGCGATCGTCGGGGATCCCCGCGTCTATGTCCGCTCGACTCCGGAGCGGTACGATGCGGCCCTGATCAATGTGCCCGACCCGGCTACCGTTCATATCAACAGATACTATACCCTTGAGTTCTTCTATGAACTGAGGCGCGTGCTCACCGACTCAGCCGTCGTGTCCATCAGCCTTCTGCCGGGAGCGGACTACCAGGGACCTGAAGCCAGACGGATCGGCTCAATCCTGTACGCCACGCTCCGGACGGTATTCGCCCATGTTCTTGTTGTTCCGGGCGGACGCGAGTATTATCTTGCATCAGACGGATCGCTTGATATCCACATCAGCCGCCTGACGCAGGAACGCGGCATCCCCACGCTCTACGTCAATCGTGACTATCTTGACGACCGGCTGCTCGAACAACGCAGCGCGGGGATTGTCCGGGGATTTGACATGGCGTCAATAGTGAACACGGACTTCCAGCCGGTCTGCTATTTCCGGCAGGTGGAATACTGGACAAGCTTTTTTGGGTTTCATCCGGGCCCGTGGATTCTCCTCGTCGGTTCAGCCGGTGTTCTTCTTCTCCTCCGGCGTTCGAACGCAATTCATGTGGGCGTGTTTGCGGGAGGTTTTGCGGCTTCGGCTTTCGAAGTCACAATCCTCATGGCGTTCCAGGCCATATGCGGTTCTCTCTACCAGATGACCGGAGTGATCATCACGGCATTCATGGCCGGACTGGCGGCCGGTTCACTTGTGGCGTCCATCCGTTCACGGCGGCCGGGCATAGATACGTTCATCGGGATCCAAGGGGCCCTGGCAGCCTGCACCCTCGTCCTCCCGGTGATTCTCATTCAGCTGAAGATGGCCGCTGTCCCCCCGTTACTCGTCGAGGCGGTGTTTATCATCATCACCTTCTGTGTTGGCACACTCGTCGGCGTGGCATTTGCAGTGGCCACGCGAATCCCGGGGGAGCGTCCCGAGTCTGTTGCGTCGAGATTCTACGGCCTGGACCTGGCGGGCTCTGCCATCGGCGCATTTGCCGTGAGCGTCTACATTCTCCCCCTTTTTGGCATCACCTGGTCGGCACTGATTGCGGGATGCGTCTCGGCAGGAGGGGCATTCATCTGCTTTGTTGCGCGTAAACGGTTTATCCACGGCAGCGTCTGATTGTTCAGAGGGGCAGCGTCTGTGCGACCGCACAGCCTCCATGTACTCCTGAAAGAGGTGGACAATGAACAACACGTATCCGGGAGTGAAGGGATACAGCAAACGGGACTTCCTCAAAGCGTGCTGCCTGGGCGCGGGAGGTTGTCTGCTCGGCAGCGTGGATGTCCGGGATCTTGTGGGACTGAACGCGTCGCTGGTCCCTTTCCGGGAAGCGGATCAGGAACCCGGCAAGTGGAGCAAGGAAGCTCTGTTCTTTGTTCCGGTTACAGGCGGGATCAAATGCCTGAAGTGCCCGCACGGCTGCGTCCTCCGCCCGGATGCGTCCGGCATTTGCCGGAACCGGATCAACTACAAGGGGAAGGGGTATACGATCGCCTACGGCAATCCCTGCGCCGTTCACATCGACCCTATCGAGAAGAAGCCCTTTTTCCATTTTCTTCCGTCGACACGGGCCTTTTCGATTGCCGCGGCAGGGTGCAACCTGAGGTGCCTGAACTGCCAGAACTGGCAGATCTCTCAGGTCAGTCCGCGGGAGACGGAGAACAGTGATTTGATGCCGGAAAGGGTTGTTGAGGAGGCCAAGCACGCGGGGTGCGTGTCGATTGCATACACCTATTCCGAGCCCACTACGTTCTACGAATATGCCTACGACACCGCAACGCTCGCACGCCGCGCGGGTGTCCGGAATGTCTGGAAATCCAACGGGTACATCAACGAGAAGCCGCTGCGGCAGCTCTGCAAGGTGATCGACGCTGCAAACATCGATCTCAAGGGGTTTGATGAGAAGATCTATCAGGAACTGACCTCTGCTTCCCTGGAACCCGTACTCCGGACACTGAAGATATTTCATGAGGAAGGCGTATGGCTGGAGATCACGAATCTTGTCATCCCCACATGGACTGACGACCTGGATACGATTCGGAGAATGACGGAATGGCTTTGCGCGAACGGCCTTCGCGACTGCCCTCTTCACTTCAGCCGTTTCACTCCTCTCTACAAACTGAACCAGCTTCCGGCAACCCCTGTTTCAACGCTGGAGAAAGCCCGGGCGATCGCGATGAAGGAAGGGATGCGCTATGTCTACATCGGCAACGTCCCCGGACATAACGCGGAGAGCACTTCCTGTCCCCGCTGCGGCCGGACCGTTGTCGAGCGGCGGGGTTTCTCCATTCTCACGATGAGTATCGTTGAAGGCAAATGCGCGGGATGCGGAGAAAACATCGCCGGGGTGTGGCGGTAATAATCACGAGCGATGCCGCTTCTTTGCCTGCTTCCTGGACAGGGCTATCCCCCCGAATCCGGCGATGACCGCAATATAGAACCCGAAATCGTACCACCACCCCGTGTTCACTGGCTCGTAGATTCTGATACCCGTTTTGAAGATGCCGACGATCAGAGACACGGGAGCAATCCATCCATGCCACACTCCTGAGAAAAACCCGGCCGGTTCCTGCGCAGAATATGTGCTTCCACCGGGGAAGCACCCGCCGATCGCCACGATCATCAGCACGGCGGAGAAGAAGATCATCGTTGACTTCGCCATTCACACCTCCCTGTTCGTGAAAAAGACAGTGTGCAGATTTCTGGTCTATTGTGCGTACCACCGCGGTCTGAAACGCGAACCCTCTATGCAGCTGCACTACGTGACAACGAAGTTCATCGACCGCAACTTATCGACCACCCGTCCACGGTTGTCCCCCTGAATCTCGATCGTCCCCTCTCTCACGGTGCCACCTGCTCCACAATGTTGTTTCAGTAAACGGGCAATCTTCTCCATTGTTTCAGGATTGTGCTGCAGTCCCGCCACAATCGTTACGGTTTTCCCTTTCCTCCCCTTTCTGTCGAGAATAACACGGACAGCTTTCCCTTTGCCGTCATGCGGGAGCTTGTCGGGAAGAGTGACCCGTGAGGATGACGGCCGCTGCGATACGGGATGAATCCCCTGAGATTGTGACTCCCGCTGTGATTGCTGGATGAGATCCGAGAGATCTGCAAGCGAATGGAGTGTTCTTCGAGTTTTCATGATCGCTTTCTTCCCCAAAACAGTGCCAATGAGGACGGCGTGGCGCTGCGCAGGGCCCGGTGTATCAGTAACCTGGCCTGTTGGACGATATTAGCCACATTCGGGTGCAGGCAAATCCAGATGGCTTGCAGATCTTGTCTTCTTGGTTTGGTATATCATTTGCTTCAGAAACGGGAGCAGTTACGCGGCCCGAAAAAACAGATTTCCCAGAATGCAGAGAGAAACAGAGTGGGACAACAGCAACTTCTGATCATACTCCTCGGTTTTATTGTGGTCGGGATCGCAGTTGCGGTCGCGATCACGATCTTCACCGACAGCGCCCTCGACTCGAATCGGGAGGCGGTAGCCAATGACCTGGTCAACCTTGCCGCACGCGCACAGCAGTACTACCGGCGGCCGACGTCTCTGGATGGAGGTGGTAACTCGTTCGAAGGGCTTACCGCGGATGCTGAGGGGCTGGCCAAGCTCACGGAAAAACCTTCAAACGCCAACGGTGTATACTCCATCAAGACAGCAGGAACGGCAACCGGTCTCGTCCTGGAAGGGGTTGGCACCGAAACCGTTGACGGGACTACCAAGGTTACGGTCGAAATCCATGTGTCCAACACCAAAGCAGACAGCGTGGTGATTATCCACTAGCATTTCCCGGGGGACTCTTCAGGACTGTTCAACAACCTCTCTCCCTATTAATGCAGGCTCGGGATTCCCGGGCCTTCTGCTTGTAGAGTTGCGCTATCACCTCCTATCGGAGAACCAGAAGTAATTCCCATCAGCAAAGCCCCCAGCCTGAAGCCGGTAACCTATATTCTGGTACGATGATACGGCAAGCCAACACTATTGTCAAGAGACTTCCGCTCTCAAGAGAACGCTCTCAAGAGAACGCTCTCAAGAGAACGCTCTCAAGAGAACACCCCGCGAGGGCCTTCCGGGGCCGTCTGGATGGAGTCGAAACCTCCGGCTCAATATGGCGTATACTCCGTTGGATGCCGGATATGCATGGAGAGGCAACCACCTTCACCTTTCCTTCTTTGGAGAATACTCTCCCATGAATGCCAATCATTGTCGCCGTTTTGTCCCGGGAATAGCCCTCCTTCTGGCAGTGCTTGCCCAGAATGCTCAAACTGGTGAAAAGGTCTGGGAAGTGATGAATGTCTGGATGGGTCACCGGAAACCTATGATCGATCTCAGCTACGGGATCGGGCCGGTGAAACAGAAACTCTTCCAGGGGACTCTTTCAGATGTCAGCGTGATTGATGTAAAGCTGGGGTACTTTCGCTCAAAGCCCGAGAGTGAGACCCCGCCCGGCCTGGACGACAAGTTTGTGACATTCACCTACTCGGCAAGCGATCTGTTCGGCAGGTCGATTGGTCCGGCGGAGGTTGGATCTACGATGATCCGGTTTGGAATAGGGACGAGGGGCGGGTATGCGTTGGACTTCGGATCGTCATATCTGTATCCCTACCACCAGACCTCGCTGCTCTGGACGAAGCTGACCACACAGCGCCCAGCCGATCTCTCGGCGGCTGACACGGATATCCTCAACCGGTATGAAGGGTCATTCCGGTTCGGTGCTTCAACGGAAGGCGGAATAGCGTTCGGTATCGGTGAGGTTGTATCCTTGCGCCTCGGGTATGAGGCAGCAGTGGTCTATCCGCGGCATGTGTTCTGGCCCTGGGTCGGAAGCTTCGGCATAGCCGCGATCGGTATGGGGGCCCTGACACATTTTGCATGGAACATTGTGGAGGCTTCCCCTACTCTGGGTCCTTTTATCTATGCCTTGTTGCGCGCTGGGCTTGCCTACGGATATTATCTTACCGTACGGGACAATCAGTACTGGCCCTTCGACTCCGAGACCCCTCTCACAACGGAGGCAGTCAAGTTCGGATTCACCTTCACGTTCTAGACAGCCTGCCGGAAACTCCTGAGGGGTCCGGCCGGGCACAGACGTCAGGGAGTATGCAGTTCTGTGCTGCCCCGCGCGCGGGCGGCCGTCGTCGCTGACGCGTCGTGACCGTGGAACCGTTTGGACCTGTCGTACGGCGTAACATCGAACACCTCCCCGGCCCGCAACCTCTCCGTGAGATCATTCCAGAAGTCGAGGGTGTACAAATCGCCGTGCATCGCCTTGAACACTCCCTTTAACGGGCCGGGTATCCCGGAGTACCGTTCGATCTCGTCCATGAAAAACTCCTGCTCCGTGGCACAAATCCACTCTTCTTCAGGTCTGGTTTCTTCGCTTTCATTCCGCGGTGCGGGTTTTTCCCTGAACGTGATTCGCTCGATGGGCAGGACATCGTCATAGTCGTAGAGGACAACTCTCCCCCAGTGCGTCACCCCGTAGTTCCAGGTGTTGAACAAGTCGGAGGGGAACACCCCGCTCGCCGCAAGGTCTTTCAGAAAGTACCCGAAATCCCGAAGGATGCGTCGTATCGCTTCCGGGTCCTTTTCCGTCTTGAAATAGATCGGCAGTGGAAGGACTTTCTTTTGTACATACACGTGACGGACGATGACGTAGTCCTCCGTGATGCTGACGTTGGCATTCGCTGCGTGCGCAAATTCCACAAGGAGCGCACCCGAGAACCGTTTCGTCTTGAAACGGAGGTTTTCGAATTCCTGTGTATCCACCATCCGCCCCGCGCGATCGCGGTGAGACACAAAGTCGTATTGGGAGCGAACCTGATCCTGCGTGATCTCCTTCAGCGTTTCATGTTTGGACCGCAGGAAGCAGGGCCTATCCTTGATCACCTTGAACACAAAGTCGAAATGCGGCAATGTGAAGACGATCATCACCGCGCCTTCCAGGCCGGGGGCAATGACGAACTCTTCCTTCGATACGTGCACGAACCTGTGGAGATCCCGGTAGAACTCCGTCTTCGCATGCCGGTTATACCCGAGTGAAGTATACAGCCCGGCCAGTTCCGCACGCGGGAGAATAGACCGGAGAAACTCCAGAAGCGCGTCGTACCGTTCCATGTCCACGAAGAAATACGAGTAGGCAAAACTAAAAGCGATGCTTGCTTCCGATTCGTGCAGGAGCACCGCATCGGCATACACCCCCGCATCGCCGCTGGCCAGCGGGATGATCAGCGGAATCGTCCGGGTATCGACGACGATCCTCCCGACAATATATGCTTCTTTGTTTCTGTAGAAGATCACCTTGATGATGTCGATCACATAGGGTTTGTCCGGACCGGCAACGGGCCACAGGTGCAAATCGATCTCCTGAGCAACACGCTCCGCATCACGCTTGATGTTCTCGTAGCCGATACCGAATGTAAATTCCCCGAGGATGTTCCTCACCAGGGAGGCGGTATCGGTGGCCTTTGCGTAGGTACGGTACACCGTCTCCGCACGCTGGGGTGCCGCGGCTTTGGGATGCAGGTAGAAAAATTCCACTTCCCTGTTGATTCCGATGGTTCTCAGCATTTTGCGCGTGACAGAATTGAAGAAGGTCTCGGCGCGGTCAATATCGTAGCGCTGGGCGACGAGGCGGGCAAAGCGGGGCTTAGCGGCCACCCAGATGGATTGCTCCCGTGCAAGCGGGCCGAGAGTCTGTTCCAGTCGGATGACGACGCGGTCGAGCGTACTCTCGTACGAATCCAATCGTTCGGCGGCATCCCGGAGTCCGCCCGCCCAGTCTTTCGTTTCGAACCTCTGCTGTGCGCGGCGCGAGATCGCCCGGAAGGCCGTGTTGAACGAATCGAAGCCGTCCAGAGTCAATCTCGCAGCGAGATCTGCATTGCCGTTGGATGCCATGACGGGATCACACTATCACGATAGGCTCCCGGTAATGCCCGCCCGGGACGAGCGGGAATGCCGCAGGCAGGAGTCGAAGCTGTTTCTGCAAGCGGTGAAAAGCGGCGACGGCCGGAGGCTGGAAAACAATTACCGGGACGCCATCCTGACCT
>Ga0209253_10003330_pt1 | contig 14146 bp, 15 predicted proteins | sample FrelakmetBRP12BR_FD_187145 | JGI IMG/M metagenome (GOLD analysis project Ga0209253, IMG submission 187145) | Freshwater lake sediment microbial communities from the University of Notre Dame, USA, for methane emissions studies - BRP12 BR (SPAdes)... | ecosystem: Environmental > Aquatic >...
AGGCGAAGAGGGAACGTTGATGATGTATGTGGGATGGGAAGATTCGCCCTATCATCTTGCAAGCTGGCCTGAAAACGTTCAGCGTGCATACTTGGAAGAATGTCCTCCCTTTGACCCAGCAAGTTCTCGTGCATACCGAAAATGGAGCATACTAACAGAGCATTTGCGCACATGGCCCGGAGCACATAGGAGCAGTCACCCAGACGCATCATTCGCAGCTGTCGGAGCAAAAGCCAAATGGATAACTGAAAACCAGCCATTACAGTATGGTTACGGACAGGGTTCGCCACTTGCTAAGCTGATTGAGGTCAATGGTAAGGTTCTGCTGCTTGGAGCACCCTTTAGTGCGATAACGCTTTTGCACTATGTTGAACACATGGTCAATGTGCCTAACAAGAAGAAGGTAAGCTTCAAAATGCCTGTCTTGAGTGAAGGAAAGCGGGTTTGGGTGGAAATTGAAGAGTTTGACACTTGTGGGAACATGCTCCCGAAAACGGATGAATACTTCCAAGCAATACCCAGCCAGTTTTTTGCCTCAGGAAAAGGAAAATCAGGCAAAGTCGGACAAGCACAATCATACTTCTTCAGAGCTGAAGACTTCACGAGATTTGCAATCAGATGGCTTGAAAGAGAATATGGGCAACAAGCAAAACGAGTAGAAAAAAGGGCTAGATTATCGTGATTGTAGTGTTCGAATCTTTTATGAGTTTGCATCACGATATATGTTTCTCGTGATTCTGTATGGAAAGAAAACACAAACTAAGCCGCGAAGCAATAATCCACACTCTTGCAGGCAGTTTGAAAACTCTTGATTTTGTTCATGCTTTTTATGAGGGAGGTGCCGTAGCCTTTGATCGAGTTGATGAGTGGTCTGATTTAGACCTTTATTTTGTTGTGGACGACGACCGGGTTGCTGACACGTTTCAGGCGGTTGAAAAGGCTTTGGAGTCGTTGTCTCCAATAAAGCAGAAGTATAGTGTGCCGCAGAGCGGTTGGCCGGGCATCTTTCAAGCTTTCTATAAACTGGAGAAGGCAAGCGAGTATTTGATAATTGATCTTGCTGTTCTGCAGTTAAGCTGCCCTGACAAGTTGCTGGAACCAGAGATACATGGAAACAACGTATTCCACTTTAACAAGAACAATATGGTTAAGCTGCCACGTCTGGACAAGAAGGCGTTTGCCGAGAAACTGGAGGTGAGACTTGAGAGGTTACGGGCCAAGTTTGACATGTTCAGTGGTTTCGTGCAGAAGGAGATCAACCGAGGCAACTCTCTCGAAGCCATAGACCTCTACCACAACCTTATCCTTGGAATGCTAGTTGAAGCGTTGCGGGTCAAACACAATCCTGTGCACTATGACTTCAAAATGCGATATGTGCACTATGAGCTTCCGCCTGAAGTTGTTAAGAAACTCGCTAATCTCCACTTTGTTAGAAATATGGAGGATTTGCAGGAAAAATATCACGTAGCAAGAGAGTGGTTCTGCAAGACGATGTCCGAAATTGATGGGAAACAATAGAGAATCTAATCTGAACTACTCTAATGCAGTGAACAAAAGAGGATTCTTTTTTCGTCAGAGCTAAAGCCTTATAGGGATATTCCTTTTTGAGCATTTCACAAGAGGAATCAATAATGAACAAGAGTGAAATCAAAACTGAAGAAGACGTTAGACGATTCTTGTCAGACAAAGCAACCGAGTTTGAAAAGGAGGTTTACGTTGCAACGTTCAAAATCCCACATGGAAAAATCAGCACATACAAGCGCATAGCCGAAAAAATCGGCAAACCACGCGCTTACCGAGCCGTCGCCAATGCATTGCACAATAATCCGCTTTATCCTGTTGTCCCATGCCACCGCGTCGTCAAATCAGACGGAAGCTTCGGAGGAGACAAAAATCGAGCCGCTGGACGAAGAAAGCAAGTAGAACAAGAAGGAGTACTCGTCGAAGGCGGCAAAGTCAAGATTAATGACAAGATACTCTTCTAACTTAACCTGTCCCTTGTTGATTGCAGCAAGATGACTGCGAAAGCCTAAAAGGAGATTAATACTGCCTACTTTATCATCCCATTCATGAAGTAGAGGTTGCCTTAGAATGCCTGTTCGATTAACTGACACAACTTTTCGAGATGCACATCAGAGCCTCATGGCTACGCGCATGAGCACTGACACAATGCTCAAGATAGCTGAAAAAATGGACCAGGTAGGTTTCTTCTCACTGGAAGCATGGGGCGGAGCCACCTTCGACGTGGCTATTCGCTATCTGGCTGAAGACCCTTGGGAGCGCATACGCCAGCTCAAGAAGCGCGTTAGGAAGACGCCTTTGCAGATGCTTCTGCGAGGACAGAATGTTGTCGGTTACCACAACTATCCAGACGACGTACTCATCAAGTTCATAGAGAAGGCAGCGGAAAACGGCATAGACATATTCCGCATCTTCGACGCGTTGAACGACATACGAAACATGGAAGTCGCCATCAAAACCGTCAAGAAAATGGGCAAACATGTTCAAGGAACGATCAGCTACACGATCAGCCCAGTACACACCGTAGACCATTTCGTCGAGTTCGCGAAAGAACTCGCAGCAAAAGACTGTGACAGCATCTGCATCAAGGACATGGCTGGCATGCTGGCACCAGAACCAGCCTACGAACTCATAACAGCATTGAAGAAGAAAGTAGGCTTACCCGTTCACCTGCACAGCCACAGCACAAGCGGCATGGTAATGATGACCTACTTCCGCTCATGCGAAGCAGGCATAGACATACTCGACACCGCCTTTTCACCACTTGCAGGCGGCACAAGTCAGCCACCAGTCGAACCCATAGTCTACGCCCTCAAAGGAACACCATATGACACAGGCTTGAACTTGGAACTGCTCAGCGAAATCGCCCAATACTTCCGCGAACTACGCGAAAAATACTACGACCCCATGAAACTCATTGATCCGAAAGCCGAGCGGGTAGACGCCTCAATAATCATCCACCAAATCCCAGGCGGAATGTTCAGCAACCTTCTTTCACAATTACGGGAGCAGAAAGCTGAACATCGCTTGCACGAGGTTCTCGAAGAAGTCCCAAAAGTGAGAAAAGAACTCGGCTATCCGCCACTGGTGACGCCGACAAGCCAGTTAGTCGGCATTCAAGCGGTTATGAACGTGATTTCAGGCAAACGCTACAGCATTGTGCCCAAGGAAATCAAAGACTACGTTAAAGGGCTGTACGGAAAATCACCCGCGCCAATTGATCCAAAGATAAAGAAGAAAATCATAGGCGACGAGCAACCTATAACAGGACGTCCAGCCGATCTACTCGAACCAGCGCTCAACAAGATACCCGAAGACGTGAAGCCTTACATCGAAACCGAAGAAGATAAAATCACCTATGCGCTCTTTCCGCAGATAGCTTTAGACTTTTTTAAAAAGCGAAAAGCAAAACGCGAAGACCCAAAGAGCGGAATCCTACCTGAAAAGCTTGCAGAGCTTGAAGAAACAGCGGCTATAGCTGCCGCACTAATCACATATATGGCAAGCTCAAACGGAGCCAGAGCCCTCACGATAACAACGCATAAAACGAAAGGCACACTATCGCCTTGGGTGCTTACTGGCCGACAGAGCATAGTTGAAAGAGGTGCATGACAGAATGCCCAGTTACGAGATGCTCATTGACGGCAAACCGATGAGAATAGAACTCATCAAAGCAAGCGAAAACGTCTTCACAGCCAAGACAGACGGCAAAATCCACACTGTACAGCTACTATCAGACAAGCCTGATCTGGAGAAGGGTTTTGCACTCAAGATCGGCAACAAAACCTACGGCATAGAACTAGCCAGAAAGGAGCCGGACAAGCCGTTTTCAATAAAGGTTGAAGAAGTCACCTTCAAAGCCGAAGTTAAAACGCCCATGGCAAAAGCGTCAGTAACAGTCTTCGCGCCCACAACCACTGCAGCAACAGTGAGGAAAGGAATCACAAGGAACCAGGCGGAAGAAGGCGCTGTGACCGCGCCTATGACGGGTAAGATAATGTCTGTCAAAGTTAAGAAGGGTGATCCAGTGAAGCAGGGTCAAGCTCTCTGTGTTATCGAGGCTATGAAGATGGAGAACGAGATAGTGGCGCCGAAGGCTGGGACAGTGCAGGACGTGAACGTTTCCGAGGGCTCGGCTGTTAACGAAGGCGATGCGCTCTTCATATTAGCCTAGAAGATTGAGGAAGGCTTGTACTCGCCGAATACGTCGCGGAGCGTGCTGCAGATTTCGCCTAGTGTAGCGTATTCTTTTACCGCTTGAAGCACGAAGGGCATCAGATTTATTTTTTCGTCTTCTGCAGTTTTTCGTAACTTGTCTAATGCTTCGCCTACTTTGGTCTTGTTTCTTTCACGCTTCAGTTGTGCCAGTCTTTCCACAAGCTTCTTCTCGATAGCTGGATCAACCCGCAAGAGCTTGATTGGAGCGACTTCCTCAACCTTGAAGTCGTTCACGCCGACGATGGTTCGCTTTTTTGCTTCGACCTCTTTCTGGTAGCGGTAAGCGCTCTCTGTTATCTCTCTTTGCATGAATCCTTTTTCGATGGCAGCAACTGCTCCACCCATTTTGTCGATTTGTTCAATGTACTTCAAGGCTTTTTCTTCAATCTCGTTAGTCAAATATTCAATGTAGTAAGCTCCGCCAAGCGGGTCCACTGTTTCTACTGTGCCGCTCTCATGGGCTATGAGTTGCTGGGTTCTGAGGGCAACAGTCACGGCTTGTTCACTTGGCAGGGCATAGGCTTCATCAAACGAGTTAGTATGCAGTGATTGTGTTCCGCCTAGAACAGCCGCTAGAGCCTGCAATGCTACGCGGACTATGTTATTGTAGGGTTGCTGGGCTGTGAGCGACACTCCTGAGGTCTGGGTGTGGAAACGTAGCATCCAACTGTTTGGGTTTTTGGCTCCAAAGCGTTCATGCATTATTCTAGCCCAGAGTCTTCGGGCAGCGCGGAACTTGGCGATTTCTTCTAGGAAGTTGTTGTGCGAAGCGAAGAAGAAGCTAAGTCTGCCTGCAAACTTGTCTAAGTCTAAGCCTTTGTCTGCGGCTGCTTGAACGTAGGCTATCGCGTTGGCGAATGTGAAAGCAACTTCTTGGACAGCTGTGGAGCCAGCTTCGCGGATGTGGTAGCCGCTGATGCTTATGGTGTTCCAGCTTGGCATGTGCTGGCTACAGTACTCAAAGATGTCTGTGATCATACGCATAGAAGGTTTGGGTGGAAAAATGTACATGCCACGCGCGACGTATTCTTTGAGAACGTCGTTCTGAACCGTTCCGCCTAGTTTGGCTTCAGCCACGCCCTGTTTCTGTCCGACGGCCACGTACATGGCTAATAACACGTTTGCTGGAGCGTTAATGGTCATCGAAGTTGTGACCTCGTCCAGCGGTATTCCATCGAAAAGTATCTCCATATCTTTCAGTGAGCTGGCGCTAACGCCGACTTTGCCCACTTCGCCTGCAGCCATAGGATCGTCGCAGTCGTAGCCCACTTGGGTTGGGAAGTCGAAAGCAACGCTTAGACCTGTCTGACCATGTTCCAAGAGGTATTTGAAGCGCTGGTTCGTCTGTTCAGCCGTGCCGAAACCAGCATACTGACGCATGGTCCAAAGTCGTGCACGGTACATGGTTGGATAGACGCCGCGCGTGAACGGGTACTCGCCTGAAAATCCCAAGTCGTGCAGAAAATCAAGATTCGAAATGTCTGTAGGTGTGTAAGTTCTTTCCACCGGAATGTCTGAACTTGTGTGGAACTCTCTTCTTTCTGGGAGCTTGTCATAACTTTTTAGAACAGTTTCTTTTTCCCATTTTTCTTTGCGCTCTCTGATTTCTTTAAGGTTCAATGATGGGCACCCTTGTACTAGATTGTTTGAGGAAAATAAAAAACATTATCGCCGCTGTGATCATCGTCTCACTGTAGAGACCAAAGAAACTCGTTCGAGAGGCAGGCAGACAAACGCATGCAAACAGATAATAGCCGCACGATTAAAGACAACTAGTGAGGCTAAGTGCTTAGTATGAAGGTCAAGGTCGAATATCTCGGCCACATCAAAAACATAACTCACAATAAACGAGAAGAGGAGCTCGAAACAAAAGATGGCTCCACAGTAGCCGACATGTTGAGCGCACTCACTAAACATTATGGTGAACCGTTCAAAAAGGCCATCTATGAACCCAAAGCCTCTGATGTGAAACCCAACTACATCATAACCGTGAATGGCTATTTGCTCAATCAATTGAAAGGTTTGGAAACCAAGCTAAAGAACGGTGACCACGTGATAATACTGCCTATAGTGAGTGGCGGCTAGTACTCTTCTTTCTTGTCTATCAGACCGTCTCTTCTGGCCTTATACATGGCGATCCTGAAAACCCCAAACCCAACGATTATAGTTGCGATCATGGTCAGAACCAGATACAGCAGATCCATTTCCACAACTGAAGGAGATTGGTGCAGAAACGCGTATCTCATTATTCTGAGAAAATACGTGATAGGCAAAGCGTTTGAAATAGTCTGTCCCCATTGCGGCAGGATTTCTGGGAGGAACACGACGCCACCAAACAGGTAGAGGATGCCTGAAACGTACTCGGTTAGCATGAACTGAACCTTGGATGTCATTATGTTTATTCCGCACAGGATGTAGCCCATGGCGATGAAGCAGACAATGCCCAGTACTAGGTTTAGCAGTAGCAAGCTGAAATCTATTCCTAGCCAGTTTATCGGAATTTGCACTTTCATCAGGCCCTGAAAGATCGCTACACCGAATCCCAGAGTGAGTATCAGAGACACTGTAGCGTTCAAGACACCGTTCAAAGCTCTGCCCAGAATATACCAAGCCAGCGAACCAGGCGCCAAATAAATATGCTTCATAACCTCATAATGCGCCCGGTCGTCGTGAATCAGCATGCTCATCGTCATCATAATCTGTGACACGTAGATGAAGAAGCTGTTACCGATGAACATGAACGCAAAATACTCCGGGCTCAATTGTCCACCTGATGCGGAGCTCCCGATGATGAAGACAAAGCCCACGATCAGCAGCCCGGCGAGAGGTCGAATCAAGTAGTAGATGGAGAACACGAATGGATCAGCCCAGTTGGTTTCAACCTTCCAGCCTACCCAAATCGCCTGTTTCACTGTCCTCAAAACCGTGTTCACTGCCATCGGAGCGTCAACCTCCCTTCCTTTTTGCCTAAATTCTCCATGTAATCCAAGGCAAACTTAGCTAATGGCAACAGAATGATTATGAAGACAGTGAGTGCTACTAAATCAATCCAGACATCGCTGAATCCTTTGCCCAGAATAACGATTTGCCTGATGCCGTCTAAACCGAACGTCAGTGGTATCAATGACGCGACAAGCTGAACAGTGTCTGGCAGGAGACTTTTCGGAAAATATGCCCCTGAAAGAAAATGCACTGGTTCCTGAAAGAGATTAGCAGTGTGCCACGCTTCTCTTCCATACATTAGAAACAGCGAAGCAAATAGCATGCCCAATGCATACAACGCTGTTATCGTCAGGAAGAACATGAGAAGCGCCGTGAAAGGCTCATTAATGACTAATGGAACCTGAAAAACTAGAATTCCAGCGACCATGATCGCTGCAGCTCGAAGTATGGTGTTGACTATTCCGCCTAGAGCCATCCCTAGCAGAATGGCCATTCTCGAAATTGGCGTCACAAAATAGATCTCCAGATTTCCTGTTTCTTTTTCCCAGTAAAACTGCGCTGACATGTTCCACAGCACGTTTGCCCAGAAGGCGATCATTGTTCCGCCTATGATGACAAAGCCTGCAAACGCCGGGGGAGCTTCCAGTGTCTTGTACATGTAAATGTAGGCACTGAGCGTCAGGATGGGAATGATCATTTCAGCTATGAGCCATTGTGGTTCTCGGTTACCGCCTTTCACTCTGACCCAAAGCCTAGCGTACGCTGCCCTCAAATTATGGATCAGCTGCTCACGCACTTGCTGCACCTGCATCTTCTTCAAAACCGCGGCCCACAAGACTTATGTAAACGTCTTCCAGTGTTGGCTCAGCCTTGCTCTCGGACAGTATCTTGAGCTTCTGTTCCTGCAATTTTGAAGTGATTTTCGAAAATACAGTTTCATCCCGAACCATCACCTTCAGAGTCGTCGTGTCTGTCTGAATGCTTCGGGTTTGAGAGTAGCCTACTACTCCCTCAAGCGTATCCATGAAACCGAAATCTGCTTGCACTGAGGAGACTTCAACTTTTATGATCACGTTTTCTTTCAAATCTTCCTTAAGCTTCAGCGGACTGTCACACACAAGAATCTTTCCACGATCGATTATAGCTACTCGGTCACACATTTCGTCCGCTTCAGCCATATAATGCGTAGTAAGAAGAACGGTGCCCTTCATCTCCCGTTTAGCCCAGTCAACGATGTAGCCTCTCAGCTTCTTCGATGTGAGCACGTCCAAGCCTAGCGTGGGCTCGTCAAGAAACAAAATCTTCGGATTATTCAATAACCCTCGAGCAAAGTTCAGCCTCTGCTTGTACCCAGTTGACAGCTTGGACATCCGTGTATTGGCGTATTCCCCAAGATCCAAATCCTTCGTCAACCTTGCAATCTCTTCCTTCGCTTTCGAAGAGGACAAGCCGTAAAGCTGCGAGAAGAACCAAAGATTCTCTCTCACTGAGAGTATGCCGTAGCCGGGCGTTTCGCCACCTGAAACCAAACTGATTACTCTTCGAACCTTGTTTGGCTCTTTGGCCACGTTGAAGTTACCGACGTATGCTTCACCGCTGGTCGGCAGCAAAAGCGTTGACAGTATCTTTATCAGCGTGGTTTTTCCAGCGCCATTCGGACCTAGGAGGCCGAAGATTTCTCCTTGCTCTATGGAGATCGAAACCTGGTCTAGAGCTTTCACTGGTTTATCGTGTCCTTTGAAGGTTCGAACTAAATTTCTTGTTTCAACGCTGTGCGGCAATACTGGTCACGAGCCAGCAAACCATGCAATCTTCCATAATTAAGAATTTCTGTTGGCACATGACGGCAAGCGAAGCTGTAAAATACCTAAACCAAGAATAATGCACTTCTCCTCAAAAGGTGAAACCTGTTGGACCGAATAAACTCACTTAAACAGATAGCCTTTGAGAAAAAAAGTTTTGACGGCTTCCTGATAATGAATGCTGCAAACCTGCTCTATCTGACTGGCGTTCCGGGAACAGCTTGTCTCCTTATTCCCAAGAAAGGAAATAGCACCCTCCATGTCTATAGCGTGAACTACGAACAAGCCAAAGCCGAAGCAAAAACACCAAAAGTCGAAAAGATCAAACGTGGCGAAGACCTGATGGCAAAAGTCGCAGTCCAGATTAAGGCTTTCAAAATCAAAAAACTGGCTGCAGACTCGTTGAGCTTTGAAAGCTACAGGAGCATCATGAAGGGAATTAAGGGAACAGCAAAGTTGAAGATTCAAGGAAGTCTTGTCTGGGAACTCCGCAAAGTGAAGACTGAAGATGAGTTGAAACTAATGCGGAAAGCGGCGGAACTGACCAGCGCCGGCATGAAAGCTGCCTATGAGACTATTCGTCCTGGTGTGAAGGAAACCGAGGTTGCGGCTGAAATTGAATATGCGATGCGGATGAAGGATTCTTGGGGGACAGCGTTTGAAACTTCAGTTGCTTCGGGCGCCCGATCAGCCTATCCGCATGGAGGATGTATGGAGAAGCAGATCAAGAAAGGCGAACTGGTTGTCGTGGACATAGGCGCTAAATATCACGATTATTGCTCAGACATGACTAGGACAATGGTTGCTGGAAAACCCTCTGAGAAACAGATGAAGCTTTACGAAATCGTCAAAAAAGCACAGCACAAGGTCTTCGAAACGATAAAACCCAAAGCGAAGGCAAGAGATGTAGATGCTGCCGCACGCAAAACCATAGCTGATGCTGGCTACGGTGACTACTTTGTTCACGGTTTAGGACATGGCTTAGGCTTGGAGGTTCATGAACCGCCGGCATTAAGCTCACAAAGCAAGGACAGACTCATGCCTGGAAATGTTGTAACAAACGAGCCTGGCCTTTACCTCATAGGCTACGGCGGTGTCCGCATAGAAGACAGTGTTTTAGTCAGAAAACGCGGTGCAGAAAACCTAACAAGCGGACCATACACTTTAGAAACTGAACGTTGAGCGAACTATAAATAGTGTTTTGCTCCTATTCTCATTTTGTAGAGGTTCACTTGTTTAGATAACAAAGCTGTGATACTGGTCGACATGCTGAACGATTTTGTAACTGACGACTTGAAATGCGAGAGAGCAAACTGTATAATTCCAAAACTCAAGAAGCTCGTCGAAGCCTACACACAAAAAGACAAGGGACAGGGTCTAAAGTATCTGGAATACATCTACAACAACCAAGATAATGATGGTTGACAAAATCATAAGTGAATTCCAAAAAAAGAAGAGAGAAGAACACGCGTTGCAAAACAAGATCAAAATCAAAGATCTTGAAAGAGAAAACATAGAAGATCTTCTTTACGTCTGCTCCAGCAAGAGACTGAACGATCCTATTCACCGAAAGGGAACGAATCTGAAAAGATCTTGGTTGCACAAAATGCTTGCCAGATATGGTTCAGTAGCGAAAATCGCCTATCACGACAATAAGCCAGTAGCGCAGATACTCTATTACCCAGAAACGGCTGATCCAACCAAAACCGCTGGAAGAGACGATGTTCTTACCCTTACGTGCGTTTACAATCCAACTTTAGCGGCGCAGAAGCTGGGAATAGGCACAAAGTTGCTGAAAAGCGTTATTGATGACGCAAAGCTTGGAAGGACTTGTCTTGGCAACAGACCGTGCAGGTTCATCGCAACAAAAGCTTTCAACACTGGCGAACTTCTTTCTCTGTCCGAGTTTTTCAAGAAGAATAGATTTCTGCAAGCACCTGAAGACGGTGTAATGTATCTGCCGATCGAAGGCGAATACGCGTCAGCTCTTCCTGTTGGAGAATATGAACCACTGCCGGAGGATTTGGACAGAGCAATAGTTTTTTACAGTCCAGTCTGCCAATTCTCCTATCAATTTGCCACAAAAACCGCTGCGTTGATAAAAGAGGCCGCACCTGCGATCTCTGTTGAGCTGATTAATCAGTGGGAGAGGCCGGAAGAATCAACAAAACGAAAGAACTGTAATCCAATAGTCAATGCTAGGTATATGAAGACGTTCTTCATGGACACGGAGCGATTTAAGGAAGAAGTCAAGCGTGCAATCTGCAAAAAGACTTAGATTGGATCTTTTTTTGGGAAAACTGAATGATTTAATTCGAAATAGAAAGATAAATTTAAAAGCAACTTCTGCATGGATACTGGAAAATGTATGAGGAGAATGGTAGGTTATAAGTTACTTCTCCCTTCTCCTTTCTCCCCGGTAAACGGGACTACCGTTCTCCTCATAACAGCTTAAGCAAACCAAGTCCACTTATAGCTTATGGAACAATCTTCTATTGCCAAAATCCCCATTAAATGACGCGTTTCCTTCATAAAATCTAAAATACTCTGAGACAACAACATCTAAAAAACAGGAAGGCGAAGCATTTGACGAAGATTCTTATAGTTTATCATTCAAGAAGCGGAAACACCGAAAAAATGGCGATGACTATCGCGGAAGGCGTCAAAGAAGTGAAAGGCACAACTGTAGAAGTGAAGAAGGTTGACAAAACAACCATCGAGGACCTGCAGGGAGCAGACGGAATAATAATGGGTTCACCAACCTACTATGGCATGATGTCTAGCAAGCTCAAGGAATTAATCGATGAATCAGTCAAAATCCACGGAAAACTTGCGGGAAAAGCTGGCGCTGCTTTTACAAGCTCCGGAGGAACAGCTTCAGGTGCTGAGACCACCTTGCTCTCTATACTCCAAGCGATGCTGGTTCATGGGATGGTCATTCAGGGAAGACACGACGACAAGCATTACGGCGCGGCAGCAGTAGGTGCCCCCAACAATGAGAGCATTACTTCTTGCAAAGAACTTGGAAAAAGAGTGGCTAACCTAGCTGCAAAACTCAAAGCATAGCGCAGAAAACGGTAGTCCTTTCTGAAAGTTTGTGGAATCGTTGGTAGCCAAAGAAGAAAAGGACGAACTGTCGAAGGTTTTTGAAATCGGTGCCCGGCTTGTTCGTTTGTTGCAGAAATAAAACGCTCGTAAGTGATGGTGGGCCCGGGGCGATTCGGACGCCCGACCAACAGGTTATGAGCCTGGCGCTCTACCGGGCTGAGCTACGGGCCCCAAGGATTGTCTGCGTACTATGCTACTTTTCAAGTTGATTTAAACGTTTTCGGCTTTTAAGCCATTCCATAAAAGATTTAAGAGGTGTCATCGGGTAAGCTAGATTCTGATAGAGGGAGAAGGATCATGGAGTTGAAAGTTTTCACTTTGCCAGGTTGTTCTGTTTGTCCTCTAGCCAAGGCTATAGCGTCAGAGGTCGCGCAGGATCTTGGCATTGCTTACAGGGAAGTAGATTTGGCAACACAAGATGGATTGAACGAAGGATTAAGCTACGATATAATGAGTACCCCAAGCATTGTCATAAATAACGATGTAATAGTGCGTGGGCGACTTGTTTCGAAGGAGAAGCTCAGAGAAGAAGTCAAGACGAGACTGGAAAAGTGGAAAGCACGAGCCTCATCAGAATAACCAGAGGAAAAATGTTTTCTCAGCATTTTGATCTTTCAAAGTGATACAGATATTCTTGTGCATAGCCCGCGTATTCTCCGAAATACTCTCGGCCGAAATCATTTAACACTCCATACTCTGGATCGCTAGGTGATCTCTTGCCTGCTATCTTCTCCACGAATTTTCTTGGGAAATTGTCTCCATAATACTTCATCATGACTCGTGTCACCCAGACGTCGACTGGGAAAGCTTCAAGTTTCCTGAGGCTAAAAAGCAAAACACAATCTGCCACTTTCAATCCTACACCTGAAAATTTGAGAAGCTCCTTTTTCGCCTCTACATAGTCCATTTTGCTGAAGTGTGAAACGTCAACGCCGTTTTTATGAATAATTCTTGCAGTTTCATAAACGTATTTGGCTCTGTAGCCTAAGCTGCATGCGGCAAGTTCGCTCACTGACGAGTGTGCCAGCCTTTCAGGCGTTGGAAAGCCATAGAAATCTTGTCCTTCAAAGCAAGCTTGGCTTCCGAATTTGTGAGACAAGCGGAGCAGCATCTGTTTTATTGCAGGAATGTTCTTGAAGGTCGCGCAGATATAGGAGATCAGACATTCCCATGGATCTTGGCGAAGAATCCTCAAGCCTTTGAACTTTTTGATGGCTTCTCTTGTCTGCTGGTCTTTTCCTATTTGCTTGTAGATCTTTGGCAAGTCGTCATCGAGTCCGAAATAGTTTCTCACGAAATTTGCATCTGCGTTTTCATATTCCAAAATGTTAGTTGTCTGCCGGATTTTGAAAGCTTTGTCTCTGACAACGCCAAACCACCATTCGCCCTGTTTGTCCCATCGGAAGGTCTGGCCGCAACAGAGCGTCGCATCCAGATCGAAAGGACAGGATGCGCTCAATTTGATCTTCATTGGTTGTCTCCTGTTTGGCGTTATGCGATGCTATGTTCATCGTGAAGTTTGATGATTATTTTCAATTTCCGTTTCCTCGATAAATCTCTCTGGTTTAGGAATCTCTGCGGGCAAGCCTCTTCTTGCACGAGTCTCTTGAACAACTTTCTCAGCAATCTTTTCCGGCAGCATGCTCCAGCGTTCAAAGGAGCTCTGCAAAAAGATTCTCCCGGAGGTGGCTGACCGCATTTCCGAGGCTAACCCAAATGCTTCTGCAACAGGCATCAACGCCATAATCATCACAAGATCCGCTCTGTTTTGGGTGGACTGAATTTTTCCGCGTCTAGCCGCCACAATGTTTGTGCATACCCCAAAGAATTGGGTTGGAGTCACTATTTCTATTCGGTAGACTGGCTCAAAAAGTGCAGGTTTAGCTGTTAGGAATGAACCAAGTATCGCTCGACTCACGGCCCGCGCGATTTGAGTCTGTTCTCTCATAACTTCATTTTCATGTATTTTTGCGTCTAAGAGGTTTATCTTCACGTTTCTCATAGGCTGCTCGCACAATGGACCTGTTCTACATGCCCATTTGAACCCGTCGACT
>Ga0209253_10003331_pt1 | contig 14145 bp, 22 predicted proteins | sample FrelakmetBRP12BR_FD_187145 | JGI IMG/M metagenome (GOLD analysis project Ga0209253, IMG submission 187145) | Freshwater lake sediment microbial communities from the University of Notre Dame, USA, for methane emissions studies - BRP12 BR (SPAdes)... | ecosystem: Environmental > Aquatic >...
TTCTGCATATGGTGTTGTAGTGAATGTGCAGAAATAAGGATTGCGGCATGAACCATTCATCGGATAGTCCCACGGGCATAGGAGGCAAAGATCCCGACAGTGCACAGGAGGGTAAAGACCAGAAACGCCGTTCTGACTGACGCTATGAATTGCGGATGGTTGGCTGCAGAAATTGCAGAAGCACCTAAAAAGACCGGGAAGCAGAGCATGGCAATCGCCCTGGAAAGCATCTGTCCGATCGACCGCATGGTCGCTACCATACCGGATGCGGCGCCAAGGTGCTGTTTATCAACAGAACTCATGATCGCGTTCGTGTTCGGCGAAGAGAAGAGCGCATACCCCAGACCAAGAATGTTGAAAGGATCATATATGCCGTACTTCAAAAGGAATGCAGTAGTATTGATCGGTGATCCATCACTTGTATGCAGTATGATCTTACGGTAATAGGGGCAGGGCCGGCAGGACTTTTCTGTGCACTCCATGCGGCTGCTTCCGGTCACCGCATTCTCCTCCTGGAGAAGATGGACGCCCCGGGCACCAAGCTCCTGATAAGCGGTTCCGGGCAATGCAATATCACCCATGATGGAATGATACGGGATTTCCTCTCCCATTACGGAGGACACGGGAAGTTCATAAGGCCGGCCCTTCTTGCCTTTTCCAATGGCGATCTTTTGGAATTTTTTAACAACCACGGCCTTGAGACAGCCACCGATGGCAACGGGAAAGTCTTTCCTCGGACCCGCCGGTCGTCTGATGTTCTCCGGCTCCTGGTCCGGTTGTGCAATGATTGCGGGGTGGCTCTTCACACGCATGAACCGGCCGATGAGATCACCCATGGTAACAGAACCTTCAAGATAACAACCTCCCGTGCAGTGTACCGGTCGCCGTTTCTTGTCATCGCCACGGGAGGGATGTCATACCCTGCAACCGGATCAACGGGAGACGGCTACCGGCTGGCGGCCGGCATGGGACATGGTATCACGGAAACAGGACCGGCGCTGACCCCGCTCTGCATCAAAGAATTCCCGTTTGCGGATCTTTGCGGGATGTCGTTTTCATCGATGCAGTTTTCTCTCTGGCGGCAGGGAGTAAAGGTGGTTGAAAAGACCGGGGATGTCCTGTTCACCCATCAGGGGTTGTCAGGACCAGGCATTCTTGATTGTTCACGCAGTGTCAGGTCCGGCGATATCATCCGGCTGTCGTTCATCGGTTCCGGGCGTCGGGATGAGTTTGCCCGCACATTCACTGAACGCATTCACGCGCAGGGTGCATCTCATGTGAAATCGGTGCTGTCTTCGTATAATATTCCAGCGCGGCTTGTACGAAAAATTCTTGATCGTGCCGGCATCCCGTCCGGTTGTACCTGCGCACACCTGTCAGCTTCTCACAGATCGCGGCTTATCCAGTACCTTTCCGGTTTTCCGCTGACCATTGCTGCGCCCGGCGACTTTTCGGTGGCAATGGTAACACGGGGAGGGGTGTCCCTTGAGGAAGTGAACCCAAAAACAATGGAATCACGGAAGGTCAAAAACCTGTATTTTGCCGGCGAAGTGCTTGATATCGATGGCGATACCGGGGGATATAACCTCCAGGCAGCATTCTCCACCGGTATGCTTGCCGCACAAAGTATCATTAAAAAATTTGACAGGGAAATGTGTACGGACCCCCCTTGTTCCTGACGTCACACAATACATTTGTAGTTGTGTGCTCCACCTCTGATCAGGCATACCAATGAACCATGAGATCATAGGCAACAACCTGCAGATGGTAAAAATCGAACTTGCGGCAGGCGAGGGGCTCCTTGCTGAAGCGGGCTCGATGGTGAACATGAGCGGCCATATGCAGATGCAGTCGCAGCTGACCGGCGGGGTTATGGCCGGCATCAAACGGGTGCTGACCGGTGAGAGCTTCTTTCTGACGAGATTTTCCCCGTCAGACCGTCCCGGCTTTGTCTCGTTTGCCGGCAACGTCCCGGGTAAAATTTTCGAGCTCCGCCTTATGAACGGGCAGGTATTTGTTGCCCAGCGTGACTCGTTCCTCTGCTGCGAGGAAGGGGTCGCACTGGACATCGCTTTTGCACAGAAGATCCGGAGCGGGCTCTTCGGGGGAGAGGGGTTCATCCTCCAGAACATGAGCGGCACCGGTACCGTCTTTCTCCACTGCTGCGGCGATATTATTGAGCTTAACCTCCGGCACGGCGAGATGATCAAAGTGCAGACCGGACTCGTGGTGGGATTCGAGAACACGGTCACCTATGATATCGCACTCGCCGGCGGGATCAGCACGATTATTTTTGGCGGGGAAGGGCTTTTTGTGACAACGCTCACCGGCCCGGGCAGGGTGGTGCTCCAGTCCATGGACATTGCAAAAATCGCTGCTGCGCTCGTTCCGTTCCTGCCCAAACCAGAAGATACATCGGGGAAATAATATCCCGTCATATTTTTTATACCCTGCGATACGTCAGCAATGACCGTGCTGTGATCACATATTTATACCACACCGGCAGATTTTTTTTTAAGGGTATCCAAAATGCCGGTGTTCAGGTGAAGAATTATACCCGACCGTACGCCATATGACAGGCCCGGCAATCCCGCAATTCAGTGCTGATGCCATGCAGCCTCCAACCGATGTAAACGATGATGGCAGGGCGATTGCCAATGACGAATGCCTGGCAAGCGAATCCGGAACAATGACCCTTGAGGCCATTGTCGATCTCACCGGTGAGTTTGAGCACCTCAACGAGCTTGTCATGCTCCATATCAAAAAAGCCGGAGGCCTGAACTGCATTGATGACTATTTTACTGCAGTTACACCGATCCTTGACCTCCTTGAGGTGGAGATCCGCGTACGCTACGCGCCCGGTATGACCAAAAAACAGATGAAACTGTTCATCCAGGACTGGATCGACAGCGAGATCGCTCTACTCAGATGATTTCACGTTGACTGCTCGTCCATCAGGCCAGGCAGCTGATAACAAAAATGCCGGAGCGTGATGAGCGTTCAGTAATTCCCTGCTCCTGTAGTGTGCATAATCCAGGAGAGGGAAAAAACGTAATCATCCTGCCCATGAACGCATGGGGGGATCCTCGGATCTCTTCAACTGATTGTTTCCCCAACCAGTGGTTTTTTTATCATCAGGATCCCTTTTCCCCGGTTTGCCACATCACCTTTGTACACAACTACCGTACCGTCACGATCAGGCAGCTTTTTTGTATCAATCTTTTCAAACGTCGGCAACATGTGGTGCACGGTCCCGAAGATCATGCATGTGCCGTCCTTCATGTTACCGCACGGGCGGGTTGCATCACCTTCAATGATGAGCTGCCCGCCTTTCATTTCGACACCTGCCATGTCACCGCAGCTGCCGTGGATATGGACCTCCCCCCCGGTCAGGTATTCGGCACAGAAATCCCCGGCATCGCCCATCACCTCCACACGGCCGCCTTTCATACCATGTTTTTCGCCACGGTATCCGGAAGCACAGTAGTGGCCAGCGTTGCCATAACAGATGATACTGCCCCCCAGCATCTCGCGCCCGAGCCACGCGTCCGCGTTGCCCGAGATCTCGATGACACCCCCGCTCATGAAGTTACCGCAATGCATCCCGATGTCGCCCTGGATCCGGATTGTTCCCGTGTCCATGTATTCACCGACACGCTTGATACGGGCAGTGTCACCCTTGAGGATAACCTCCACCTTGTCGGGTGAGACCGCAGTCCCTTCCACGAATATCCAGAACAGATCGGAGAGGAGGCGCTCCTTGTTCCCCTCAAAAACGGTAAGCGCGGGACCCTTGAGGAAATTGCGCGGGATGATGGTTTCCGCTTCGATGGGGAGGAAGGGTTTTTTCCGTTGCTTTGTCTCAAGGATCACCCTCACAGTGCCGCCTCCGTCCTGATGCACTTTCCCCTGGGCAGGTAAACATCCTGTACCGGGTAATTGCCCATGCGCACGGTATAATATTCCTCGAATTTTTTCACAAATTCCGGATCTGAAGCGACATTCAGGTCGTCGGGAACCACCGGGTTCACCCAGAAGGTGCTGTTGGCCCCTTCCACGATGACATCCCCGTCCCGGGCCACGACCCTGCCCCGCTTGATCGTGTACATCGTCTTCTGGAACCCCTCGATTACCTTCCGGTACTCGGTCGTGGGGTCCACGTCACGGCACCGGATCGGGTAAATGGCAATGTCCGCTTCTGCCCCGGTCCTGAAGTGGCCTTTGCCCTGCGCATCGATCCCGAGTGCCTTTGCCTGGCCTGCGCGGGTCATGATCGCAATCTCGTTCCAGTCCATCTCACGGTCAAGTGCAGAGAGTGCCGTCCGCTGTTCCGTACCGCCATTGAGGGTGGCACATTCCTCGTCACGGTACCGTTTGCTCATGAGAAGCCCGATGATCTCCGGGTACTTGACAAACGGGGCACCGTTCGGGTTGTCAGTCTCGAGCAGGCACTGGTACGGGTTCTTTGTCAGGAGGGCAAGCTCAAGCCCGATCGCCCACATTACGCAGTTCACGAGGCTCTTTTTTGAATACAGCACGGGGATGATGCCGGAGCCGGTCTCGAGTTCAACATCATGGTTTGACCACTTGTTGTGGTGCAGGCAGTAGAGGTTGAACTCCATCGGGCCATCGGCAGTCATCGTCATCGTCCGCCCGAACATGATCTGGCCCATGTCCATGACAATCTGCGGTTTTGCATTGACCGCCCGTGCGATGTCATCGGCTTTCGAGCTGATATCCCGCCACGTAGTGCCTCCATAGGCATGGAACTGGACATGAGTGGCGTACAGTGTCTGGCGCCCGTTGTTTGTGTCAGGAACGAGGTCAAAGGTCTGGAGCGTGGTCCGGTAATTACCGGGTTTTCCCAAATTGTTGCAGTGCAGGTGGACAGAATGCGGGAGGCCCAGCAGCTCGTTTGCCGCAATCATCGTCGTGATGATCTCGGCGGGAGTGACGTTGAAGTTGGGCACCATATCATGGATAGATGACAGGTCCTGGCCCCAGCCCCATGCCTCGGTTCCCCCGGGGTTGGTCAGCTTGATGGAATACCCCTTGACCGCCGAGAGTGTCCATGCCACAATCGCCGCTGCTTTTTTTATATCCTTTGCCCTCACTGCCTCCATGATCGCCCAGTTGCCGTCAAAGAGCGTGTTTGCCAGCATGTCCTGGTGCGGGGTTGCCGTGAATTCCTCGTGGGTATGTCGTGCTTCCAGCGGGGCCATCGCTCCTTCAAGCACGGTGGTGTATCCCATTGCACTGTACCGGTAGCTGTTCCCGTACGTGGTGGGGACATAGTACCCTGATGTGACATGCATCTTCCCGCGCCGCGCCGTCCTTCCCGCCCGCATATCCTCCGGGCTCATGTACCGCCCGAAGTTCACCTTTGTGCCGCAGACATGAGAATGGGAATCTATCCCGCCGGGCAGGGTAAGGCAGCCCCTGGCATCGATTACATCAGCGCCCGCAGATACGGATTCGACAATCCTTCCGTCCCTGACGGGGATGTCCATGATCTCCATCAGGATTTTGTTGAGCGGATCGATGACGCAGGCGTTCTTTACCAGCAGTTCGGTCATGACCCCTGCACCTCCCTGATGCGGTCATGGATACGTTTCAGGATATCAGCGTCATCAGGATATGATGACTCAAGGAATTTTTTATACCTGATCGGCACCCCGTCCATCCGGTACGCAGTACCCTCTGCATCGATTCCCGCCATCGTGCAGGGCATCTGGAGCCGGCAGAGTGGTGTGGTGGCAGTCCGGTGCGGGTCAATCAGGATGGTGGGGATCTTTGCCAGATGGGCAGCAGCGGCATGGGGGAAATGGGCGCCGGGGTCACTTGCCACGATCAGTGCCGCGTCGCATTCCCCGCGCCTAAGGATGTCCACCGCAGTGGTCTCGCCCGGGTTGTAGAAGGCGATCCCCCGTGCAAAATCGACCGCGTAGGGATACCCCGTGATCCAGGTAAAAACTTCGTTGCTCCCATAGACATTCCCGTGTCCTCTGAGAGGCGAGATGGTAAACTTTGTGTGCCGGTTCAGCTCATCGGTCAGCTCGATCGCGTTCCGGACATTTTTGTACTTGCCGCTGCTCATGGTCAGGCCGAGACCAAAGAAGATCGCCCCGAACTTTGCTTTCATGCAGATCTCCGCGACCCGGAAGAGCTGTTCGCGCGCGATGCCGGCAATTTCCCTTGGAAGGATACTCCCCTTGCCCCGGACTATGGCACGGAGGGCAGCGAGCACTTCGTAATCCCTGCCCCGCTCAATTTGGATGAATTCATCGGCAATCTCCGCGCTCTCGGTTCTTCGCGTGTCCACGACAATGACGGTCCGGTCTTTCTGCGCTTCAGGAACAAAGAAGCCCGTGGCAAAGGTGGTGTACCGGCTCATGTGCCTCGGGTGTGCCTCCGTCGGGTTGCAGCCCCAGTACACCACCACATCAGCCCGGTTCTTCACCTGCCCGAGCGTGCAGCCGGGGTGCCCCACTTCCTGGATCGCGAGGATGGAAGGACCGTGGCAGACCGTGCTCGTATTATCAATAACCGCCCCGAGCAGCTCCGCAATGTGGACGCCGATGCTCTGCGCCTCGCCATGGGTGCTGCTCCACCCATAGAGCAGGGGGCGGTCTGCAGCAAGGAGAATGTCTGCCGTCTCCCTGATTGCATCGTCAAACGAAATCTCCTCCCATCCGGTAGCAGTTCTCCTGATAGGAGCCGGCAGCCGGTTGTTGCCGGTCAGTGCCGCTTCGGCAAGGGTACAGCCGTTCTGCACCTTTATGATCGTCTGCCCGTCCACCTCAACATCGAGGTCATCGCAGAGGCAGCCGCAGAACGGGCAGACCACGTCCTTAATGATCATACCACACCCCCCCGATGCTCTCCATCAGTTCGCCGATCGTCATGACGGGCTCATCCGTGGGCACCACATCCACCGGCTCACCCTTGAAATCCGGCATGCCGGTTGCATGGGTCTCCGCAGAGATGATGCGGTTTGCGTACGGGCCCAGCGGCACAAAGACCTCCCCGCGGTTCATTCCCTCTGCCACTCGTGTGGTGAGGACAACGCTTCCTGCCCGTGACATCAGGGCCACATGCCCCCCTTCGTTACTACCCAGTTCCATCAGGTCGACCGGGTTCATGTGGCAGACCGAAACGGCAGCACGGTAATCAGGAGATCCCTTGTGCTCAACCGCGACGCCCTGCGGCACGTTGCGCCCGGTGTTTAGGACCGCCCTCATGGATCTTCCCCCGCAGCAGGCTGCTGGACGCCTTCGAGTATCCGGGCGATCTGGATTGCCCGTGTCGGGCAGCTGGTCTCGCAGGTCTTGCAGCCTGTGCACTTCTCGTCATGAAGTACCTGCACATCACCGTCATCCACCCGCATGATCACCTCGTCGTTGGAAGAGTGCCCGCCCGCCCCGATCTGGGCATCGATCTGCTTGTTGACCGGGCACGCGGTCACGCAGTTCCCGCACCCCGTGCAGAGATCGCGGTCGATTGCGATGCCAAACGAGACGAGCAGCGCGGTGCCCTGCGCCTGCATTGTCTCCAGCACACGCCCGCTTTTTAGGATGCCATTCGGGCATGCTTCAACACAGAGCCCGCACCGGATGCAGTGCCCCTTGTGAATCCGCGGTTTCCACCCGTCACCTTCATGCACGACGTCAATAGCACCCGGTGCAGGGCAGACCATCATGCAGAAGAGCGCGTGCTGGCAGGATTTGCCGGTCGGCTCCGGGAATCCCCGGAAATATGCCGGGGTTACCAGCGGTGCTGTCCGTGCAAAGAAAAATTTCCTGACCCATTCAATCCGGGCAAACTCCCGAAGATACCAGTACAGGGACGCAGTCATGTCAGCGCTCCGTGCATGCAATGCAGGGGTCTGCCGAAACAAACGTCGCGGTGACGTCAGCAATGGAATCTGCACCGATAATCATTGAATGGCAGCATGCTTCGATATTCATAATAGACGGGGTCTGGATCTGGATCTCGGCAACCCTGCCAACCTCGTCGGTTGTAATGCTGTACGTGAGCTCGCCCCGCGGCGCTTCACCGCTGTACCGGATCTCGCCTGCCTTGCAGACACCGCCGCCGCGGATGATCCCTTTCGGGAGACCGTCAAGGCATGCCCGGATCAGCCGGATGCTCTGGAAGAGTTCATCAAACCGCACCATGATCCGGGCGTAGTTGTCGCAGCCGGGACGCACAATTGGCATAAACCCGAGTTGTGTGTAGGTCGGGTGCTGCATGCGCCTGTCCTCTGCGATCCCGCTCGCCCGCGCGGTGGGCCCAACCACGTGCGCCTCGCGTGCTGCCTCCTTTGTCAGGATGCCGATGCCCCGGCTGCGCAGTGCAATCATCGGACCGTTCTCGAACATGCCGGTATACCGGTGCAGTTCCTTTTCGATCTGGTCCATGGATTCACGCAAGGATCGCAGATCCTCCGCCCGGATGTCACACCGCACCCCGCCCGGTATCATGTAAGCGCAGGTGACACGGGCTCCGGTGAGCCGCTCGAGCGCGTCCATCACCTTCTCCCGGCAGTCGAGCAGGTACATGGCAAGGGTCTCATGCTCGATGGTGTAGCAGTACGAGAAGTTGGCGAGCAGGTGGCTCTGCATCCGGTCCAGCTCATTTGCAATGACACGGAGGTACGCAGCCCGTGGCGGCACGGCAATCCCGCTGATCTGCTCCAGTGCCTCGATGAACACCATGTTATGGATCACCGAGCAGATACCGCAGACACGTTCGGCAAGAAACATCACTTCCTGCCACGGGCGTCCTTTCATGATCCGCTCAATACCCTTTTTCATGTAGCCGAGCTCGACCTCTGCCGCGACCACGCGCTCTCCTTTTGTCTCGCACTTCACCCGTGCCGGTTCCTTGAAGCAGGGATGGATCGGGCCAAGAGGGATGTTCACGTCAACCGTGCGCTTCATCGCCTTGTTACCTCCCAGTCAAAAAAGACCGAATCCCGCACGGAAAGGATCGCGTTGAGGATCTCTGTCGGGCGCGGCGGGCAGCCGGGCACCTCTGCTGCAATCGGGATGTGCTTGCTGACCGGGGGGTCAACATACGAGCCCCGCCGGTCAAAACAGCAGCCGGAGATCGGGCAGTTCCCAATCGCGATTGCCACCTTCGGGTCCGGTATTTTCTCCCAGAGCGGCGCCAGTTTCTCCTCCCAGCCAGGCGTATACGCCCCGATAACGATCAGCACATCTGCCTCCCGCGGGTTATTGTGGACAAAGATGCCGTACTGCTCGATGTCATACCGGGGTGCAAGGCAGGCGAGCACCTCGATATCGCACCCGTTGCAGGAGCCGACATCCACATAGCTGACATGGATGGAACGCGATCGCACCGTGTTCTTGATCGCCTGGAGAATGCTCATGGTTCCAGTGCCCCCCGGATCATCGCCCGTCCCGTTGCGGCCGCTTCAATGAGAGGCGTACCGGATTTCACCTGTGCTTCGACATTCCGGTAAATGGTGTCCATCACGTGCACCGGAACAAGGGGTATATACGTGGTGTACAACTCGCGCCCGATAGCACGGGCTACCGGATCCCTGTCATCCGCCGCAGCGAGTGCGGCTTCATACCGTGCCGGCAGGTTCTCCAAAAGGATCATGTCAAGGTGCCCGATGAAGTACTTGCGCAGGTCCTGCAGCCCGATGCCAAGGTCTGCAGCAATCTGCCGTACGATGCGGTCGTGGCGCATCGCGATCAGGATCCGGTATTTCTGGGAGACGAGGTCCTGTTCATAGATCCAATGGCTCATACGACACCCCGGAATTTCAGGATTCCGTACGCGGCAAAGAGCAGGACGGACGCCCAGAATGCAACCGCCTCCCATGAGTGAAGCTCGTGCTCGCGGCGGGTCAGGTAAAACGCAGTCGCAAGTGCAAGGCCGATAGCAACAGCGATACCCTCGAATGCCAGTGAGGGGCGTTGGACGACCTGGATGATGGCAATGATGACATAGATCACCCCGCCGGCAAGGATGCACTCGCGGATCATGCTGCCACCCCGAGGAAAACAATACCGGCATAGACCAGCATGACACCGGTGAAAAGCGACTGGATCGTGACCGAATCAAAGGGCGAGAGCATGGGAGTGAGCGCACAGGCAAACGAGAGCGATACTGTGATGATAACCATGCCGATCACCATCCACAAGAGGGGAAGCTGCCCGACAAAGAGAAGCAGGAATGTGGCAAGGAGGACAGTGGTCTTGAGCCCGTTGCAGACCTCAAGGCCAGCCCGCCAGACACCGAAATGCTCCGTCTTGTACCCGCTGACAAGTTCCTTGGCTTCGACAATGGAGAATGGGCCGAACGGCATCTTTGAGAGCAGGACAAGGTACATCGCGATCGCCGCGGGAAATGCAATAATCAGCAGGGGCCCGTGCACCTCTTGCCATGCGATAATATCTGAAAGCGTAAGTGATCCCGTGAAGAGAGCGATTGCGGCAACCGAGACAAAGAGCGGGATCTCTGACGCGGCGGAGATGACCGATCGTACCCCGCCAAACTTGCCATAGGGGGAACCTGATGAGAGCCCGAACGCATGCTCGACAATCTTGTGCAGCATGTAGATGCCAAAGATAACAAGAAGGCTGCCGCCGGTCATCATCACAAAGAACGCGGCGGTCCAGATGCCAATCGCAACCAGAACGATACCAATAAAGAGCACTCTGCTCGCAGTTGCCGGGACCCATGTGGTCTTGAACGAGAACTTTGCCGCATGCAAAATCTCCTGCCATACCGGAGGCCCGGGGCGCCGCTGGATGCGGGCGATCACCTTGCGGTGGATCCCCAGCAGCAGGAGCCCGAACAGCGTGGCAAGCACTAGTTCTGCGATCATATCAGTACCCGATGAACGGGATGTCCTCCTCTCCTTCGTCTGCCATCCACCACAGGAACAGTCCGAGCACTGTTGGCGGGAACGCAAGCACGACTATGGCTGCAAATACCCAGACCGGGATCCAGCCGGACCAGTGGAGGGCAAAAGCGGTGCTGCACGCGAGTACACCCATAGCCACAAGCATTCCTGCACTGCGCTGCATCCTGCCGCTCACCCGAGCATCACCACCTCAATGACCCGCAGGAAGATCAGCAGCGATGAGAGCGAGCACATGATCACGTACGGTGCCCCCGGGGCGCGGAACATCTCCGCCTTTGCTGCATAGAACGGTGCCATCCCTTCACCGATAACCCCGATCACCAGCAGTGATTTTGCGATGACCGGAACCGCGGGCAGGGTGCCTCCGGCAAGTTCGATCATGGAAAGCGAGCCCGTTGATGCGGCATACACCGCCGCTGCGCCAAAGAGCGGGACGGTTGCCGAGAGTGCTACCAGCCCGTACTGGTAGGCGGCGTTCTGGACATGCGGGCTTTTAACTGCTGCCACAATGCCCACGTTGGTGATCCCCACCATCGCGGTAAAGAGCGTGAAGTTGAAGATGTCACCGGTGACCATCGCACCCATCGAGGCAAGCCCGCAGGCAATGGACATGAAACGGCGGAACCGCATCTCGTCGACCGAGATCTGTTTGGTGGTGTACGCATCGCCCCCGAACGCGATATCCACCTGACGCTCCGGCCGGCTGAGGATCACAAGGAGGGTGAAGACAAGCGCAAGCAGAAAGAGCGTGATGGTGTAGGGTGTGAAGTAGACCAGTTCGTCACCAAACTCGAGAATATAGAACGGCACACCGCCGATATTACTCACGGACCTCACCCCACATGGTGCCAACGAGCGACATCTTCACCGTCACTTTAAGCACAATGCCAACCGCTGCGCACATCAGTGCCACAAACCAGTACTGCGGCAGGAACATGAAGACAAAGAACGCAAAGATCCAGATCGCCCACGAGATGCCGCTTGCCATCTCGAGCATATTGAGATCTTCCTGGTATCCCCGCGACATGAAGAAGAAGACGAGCCCGAGCCCGGCTACACCCCCGCCCGTAAACCCGGAGAGCAGGAGCCCGTACACGACCAGAAATCCCGATATTACTATCGGTGCGTCCGCCAATCGGATAACCTCAATATTCAGCCCCTTCACCGGCTTGTCCTTGAGCCGCTCTTTTGTTATGTAGATCTGCGAGAGGGCAAGCAGTTCCGCAATGCCCACGGTCAATCCGGGGAGCACGAGCGCCTCGGCAAGGTCAGTACCCAGCAGGGCGATGATGCCCAGCGACGGGATCTCAACGAGGTCGAGCAACAGCAGGCGGTGCAGGTCATCGGTCTCGATCGCGAGCGCGGCAAACCCGATCACCCCTGAGACCAGCACAAGCATAAGCCCGATGCTGTATTCTCCCCACATCATGTTACCTTCCGGTACAGGAACGAGGCGATCGCAAATGCGATTAACAGGATCGTTGGTTCAACGACCGTGTCAAGCCCCCGGGTGTTGTACAGGATCTCATCGATGATGCCGCCGGGGTGCGCCACAATCGTGGTGCCAAGGTGCTGCGTGCTGTCGGCAAGGAACAGAGAGAACGGCGTGAGGTAGGTTGTGACGAGCCCGGCAGTCGGCGAATTTTCAGGATACTGCGCCCCGATCACAACCTGCGTAAAGGGCGGGCCCCCGCGGTCGTACGGGTCGAGCGTGCTGTTCCGGTCAATCGTTTTGGGATACAACTGGTGCTCATGGTAGGTGATGGGTAAAAGGAGGATGGCGGCAACAAAGAGCAGGGCGCAGGCACCGGCAAAGAGGGGCACGATATTTTCGTAATTGCACAGGTAGTGCGAGATCCTGCGGATGATCATGTGCCCTCCTTCTTCTGGATGATGCGCACGAAGATGTACGTGGAGAGCACCGAGACTGCTGCGAACGTGAAGAGCGCGAGCGATTCGTTGTAGTGGAGCATCACGAGCAGAAGGCCCCACCCCGGGATCTCAAGGTTGATCAGCTGGGTTATGTAATTTTTCGGGCGCGGGAATGCGGTAACGACCGTGCCGCCAATCAACAGGATCATGCCGGCAACGAATTCGGGGGTATATATCATGCCCGCTCCCTCCGGCAGACCATGAGCGTGAAGATCGTCGAGAGCGGTGCGATCAGGGCAGTTGCGGTGGCGACATCAAGGTACCCGCGGTCGATAATGAACGGGAAGACACCGGCAATGAGCACCGAGAGCGAGATGAGCTTGTCAAACGGATCGCGGTTGACAATGGTTGCCATCATGCCGATCACCAGAAGTGTCGTGCCTGCAACCATCACCACGTCAATCATCGCGCCGTATCCCCCCTGCCCATGTACTGGCGATCGCGTTGGACTCAAGCGTTGATCCGACAAAATACGCTGCGGCAGCAAGGATGGTGAGCGGGTGCGGCAGGAGCAGCGCGATCGTACCGGTGATCGCAAACGAGACCACGTTCAAAAACGGGAGCTTGCGCATCGTATTTTTCTCAAACACTACCCGCAGCCCGGCATAGACCGCGATTATAGCGCAGACGAAGATCGCGATCATCTGCATCCCCTGATCAGACGGCACCGGACCTTCCAGAGCCGGGCGATCAGCCTGCTTGCATGTATGGAGGAGATTCCCTGAATTGTCAGGATCGCGATCACCATCCCGGCAATGAAGTCCGATGCGGCAAACCCGATCTGCGTCGCACCGTACACGATGAACGTCGCGGTGATGCACCCTGTCGTTCCCGCGTAGCCGGGGTCATAACAGATCCGGTTGCCGATATAGACCAGCGCCGCAGCAAAGAGCCCGCCGAAAAGTCCGGCACAGAATACGCCGCAGCTCGCAAGCAGTGTACCTGCCGATGCATCGGGCGAGGAAACGATGTTTCCCATCATGAAACCGCCGTTCAGCTTCCCGCCGCCCGCCTCCACCTGCTCTGCAATCGCCGTCGCACCGACAACGCCTCCGCTCTCGGGTAACTTGAAGAAAAGATCGATTATCATGAAGTTTGCCCAGCAGATGGCAGCAGCGATAAGGATTCGGGTGGGCTCATCGAGCATGGGACGTCCCGTAACCAATTGATTACCAGTGAAGCTCAGAATGGCTACTGGATAAAGGTTGTGATATTGGCTGAAAAATCACTTCTCCTGCATTCCTATCCAAAACGAGGTTCGTTTTTTTTAAAAACCATTTCGTACCCTTTGCTTTGAACCCGTATACAAG